>OODQ01000305.1_pt1 | contig 44580 bp, 61 predicted proteins | sample 1671321 | NCBI WGS metagenome assembly OODQ01 (sample SAMN06348144, study PRJEB24527) | human gut metagenome | biome: human gut; feature: ankylosing spondylitis patient; material: feces | host: Homo sapiens | place: China | collected 2015-10
CAGGTTGTCCTTCCTTTTTGCCCCCGCCGCGGGGCGCGGCACGCTCCCGCCGCAGCGGCGGCGAATCCCCCCGCTGAGGTTCAGCGAAAAACACCCCGCCCGGAAAGGGCGAACTCGCCTGCGACAGTTCGAGCACCCCGGTCCGCCGGTGCAGAAAAGGTGCCGCCCCGTCAGGTCGAACCCGCCTGCGGCAGTTCGTATGCCCCGGTCAGCCGGCGCAGGAAAGCGCCGAGTTCCACCGCGATAAAAATTTTCAAGAAAATATGCGTTACCCTCTTGCAAAATACGCGAAAATAGGGTATTATATACAAGCACTGTTTTGTATGAACAGTCGAATAATGCTTAATGATGTAAAAAATACTATTATTTGGAGGCATAGCGATTATGACCGCAGGTGAATTTCGTAACGGCGTAACTTTTGAAATGGACGGTCAGGTACAGCAGGTTATTGAGTTCCAGCATGTAAAGCCGGGCAAGGGCGCTGCTTTTGTTCGTGTCAAGATGAAGAACGTCGTAACCGGTGCGGTTACTGAGACCTCCTTCAACCCGACTGCTAAGTTCGAGGAGGCTTTCGTAGAGCGCCGCGAGATGCAGTATCTGTACAATGAAGGCGACCTGTACTACTTCATGGACAACGAGACCTACGAGCAGATTCCGATCAGCAAGGATACTCTGGGCGACGATTTCCGTTTCGTGAAGGAGAACGAGAACGTTAAGGTTCTTTCCTACAAGGGCAGCGTTTTCGCAGTTGAGCCGCCGCTGTTCGTTGAGCTCGAGATCACTGAGACCGAGCCGGGCGTTAAGGGCAACACTGCTACTAACGTACTCAAGCCCGCTACCGTTGAGACCGGTGCTGTTGTTAAGGTTCCGATCTTTATCGAGCAGGGTGAGCGCATCCAGATCGACACCCGTACCGGTGAGTATTTGGGCCGCAGCAAGACCAAGTAAAAATTTGCAGCCAACAGGGATGGCAGCCGCCATCCCTGATTTGGACATTTAGCTCAGCTGGAAGAGCATCCGCTTGACGTGCGGAAGGTCAGCGGTTCGAACCCGTTAATGTCCACCAATTCAAATCCCGTCAGAAATGACGGGATTTTTTCTATATTTAAGACTTTTAGGTATTTGCGGTGGAAAATGTTCTGGAAAATGTAAAAAGCAGAATGTGCATTTCACAGCACATACAGCACAGAAAACCAACAAAAACAAAAGTGATGTAGGAAACGTGTAGGAAATCAAACCTGCAATTCCCGCACATCTTCCTCGGTGACGTGGCTGTAAATATTGGCGGTGGTGCTGATGTCTGCGTGGCCCATGAGATACTGGGCGGTTTTCAGATCCACGCCCTGACGGCGCAGATTACTGCAGTAAGTGTGCCGGAGATAGTGCGGCGTGATCGCCGGATCAAAGGCGTGCTTGACAACGGCGTTGCGGTACAGCTCGGCACCGGCCGCAATGTCGCAAGCCCGGTAGAAGCTGTGCCACATGCGGCGCATTTTGGTCATGGATAGCATGCGGCCGTTTTCGACATGAAAGAAATACCGCGATTTCATGTCCAACTGTTTTTGCAGCTCGGCAGGAATGGGAACATAGCGTGCTCCAGCTGCGGTTTTCGTAGACTTCAAAGTTGGCTGGTTCGACTTTGTTTTATATTCGACCGCCTGCGAGATACACAGCAGACCGTCCTTGACATCGCGGGCACCGATCGGCACGGTTTCGCCGCGGCGCAGACCGCAGTCAAGCATGAGCAACACCCACGGTCCGGCATAGTGACGCTTTGCGACTTCGCGCACGATCTGCTCCTCGGCGCGGGTCAGTGCCCGGCGGCTTTTCTCGTCCTCGCCCACGGTTTCGATACGGCGGAACGGAGAGGAGGCAATCAGGCCGTTGATCTCCGCCTGCTCAAAGATCGCGTGCGTGATGTAATGCAGTTTAGCGGCGGTACTTGCGCCAAGCGGCTTGCCTTTACTGGTCTTTGCGTTGTTCATCATTTCCTGCAGCTGGAACGGCTTCACACTGTCCAATGCCAGAAAACCAATCGCCGGACAGATGCGCAGCCGCAAGTGCTCCTCGTAATTGTTGCGCTGGCTCTCTCCAACGTGCGGCTCCTTGTAGGTGTGATACCACTGCCACGCCCACTGCTCGACAGTAACCTTGCCGGGCGTGCCGCCGCGTGCGACCAGCATTTGCACGTCGCGTACCTTGGCCTCAAATCTTGCCTTGTTGTTGTCCTGGATGTACTTGCGGATCGGTGTGCCATCGTCCTTGTGACCGATGACAATGGTGCGCGAGTATTTGTACTTGTTAGCCATAAAAAACCTCCAAAATGGAACATTTGTTCGATTACACGGTTGAAAATATAGCAGACCCCAGGGGGAGAGGTCTGCTGTTATTTTACTGTACAGGCGTTTCTATAAGAGCGGTATCGTCACCGTTCAATGCCTCCAACAACTTCTTTGCCAGCTCGGATGCCATGTGCTGGCTCATAACAAGGTTGGCGACCGGTTCGTAGTCTACTTTCTCGATGGCGCCATTGGATGCAAACTGAGGTACATCCTGTGCGAATACGATGGTAACTTCGTCTTTACGATCATTGAGCGCAAAGGAAAAGCGATTAACATAGGTGTTCATCATTAAGACCCTTTCTGTGGAAAATCACATTTCACTGCAATAAGAGCCGGGAAATGCGATCACGTTGTTAGAATGAGCGCATCCATACGAGGATTGCTCACTGGTGACGGAAACGGAAACTGGCTTCTGGTTCAGGACAGGCTTTTCGCCGAACAGGATTTTCAATGGCATAGAGAGCTTATGGGCGATGGAAACCAGACGACGGATCGTAAAGTTGTTATCGCCGTTTTCGATTTTGGAAACCTGACTCTGCGTTACACCGAGTAATTCAGCAAAAGCCTGTTGGGATAAACCGCGCTTGATCCGTTCGGCGGAAATCTTGCCTGCAATGTCCGCAAGCAGAATATCAGCCTCCAGTTCTTCGGCCGGAATATCTTCTGTGAGCGTGGCGAGAAGGTCGCTCCAATCGTTGGTGTATTTCATAGTGTGTCCTCCTCCAGATCATTGAGCCGCGCATAAGCAACTGCGATTGCACTTTCGTAATCACGGGAACGGCGTTCCCAGAACGCATGAAGCAGAATACGCTGGCCGGTAACAGAGTGATACGCATAAAGAATACGGATATTGAATTTCCTGCCTTTGTCGATATGTAAGCTGTATAGACGGTCGTCAATGCGTTCGTATTGGCGAAGCTGTTCAGCCTGCGCACGACCAAGGGCATTGTATTGGGATTGCATTTTGACAAATTCATTTAAGAACTCGGCTTCAATGCCGCTTTTACGCAGCAGAGAAAGCAAGTCGTCCGGCAATGCCTCGTGGTGGTACAGTCCTGATTGGGACAGGAATGCATCCAGCATACGAAGCAGTTGATCCTTATTCAAAGCATATCCTCCCTAACTATATTTTATTCCATAAAAGGCATAACTGCAAGTACAATATATTGATATATAATAACGCACATACAACATATAGAGTTTACATGATATATATAGAATGTGAACTGGCCAAATATAGCAGACCTCAAGGGGAGAGGTCTGCTGTATTTTTTAGACATTGCGATTAGGACCGTAGAAGATTTGACCTGAGCGTAGTTTTCGGCGATATGTACACTGCCCAGCTGTCATCAGATCTGGGTGAGTACAATGTCCAGCCTCACTGCACTGCAGATAGCGTGAACAACAGTCAAAACCATTTATCGAAAGAAACTTCTCGTATATTTCGATGGCAAGTTGTGGTGTTTTTTTGAACGAAAATGCTCTTGCGGCCATACGCGCCCAGTTGTTTGGGCGTGAATCATCGAGAGCAATATCACAATCGGTAAACAGCGATTGAATTCTTGGAGAAACTTCGAGATACAACTGTGTACTTCCTTTGAAGGTCATACAGGATTGCCCAAAACATTCAATTGCGTAATAAGGCTGGGATGATTTGGGTGTACGAAATTGAAGCGAAATCTTCCGTAAATCATAGCGAGGATCAGCCTGCTGGATGACAGACAGGAACTCCTGCATAATACGCTCAGGTTCGGAAAGTGGTTTATTGTCCAAACAATCTGACTGGTTATTGAGCAACTGCAAAAATTCGGCTTCCGTGATAATTTTGATTGGAAAACCCTTAACGATATATTCTTCAGCTTTAGTGATTTTGCCGCTTTTATGATTCGGATCAGAGTTTGCACCAATAATCAACAGGTCAGTTTTGCGGGTAATACTATCGGCATTATGTCCGCCACAGTCTGCAATACATTGCATAGCATCATGAAGATCCATGTTCTGCATTTCACCTGTGATAACACAGGTTAAGTCATACAGCGGATGTGCAGGGTCAAACATATCGACAGTGGGATGAATATCCTTTGCTTTGGGTCTTGATCTGTAATACGAGAACTGCTTTGCTGTGATATGTGATTTATTGGACTTTTCTTCCTTGTGTTCAAGTGGAAGTATATTAGCGCTTTGCCAAATAATTTTGGGATTGTATCGCTTTTGCAGAGCTTCAAAACACCGATATGTGGTTTCGCAATCGCCCAAGGCGCGATGTGCCTGACCGAGTTCTACTTGAAGCTGTTCTGCGATAAAAGAAAGATTGTAATGAGATATTTGCATACAATCACGGGCCAGAGGTAGCATATCGCAACAGGGATTCTCTACTGGAGGCAGATCATTCTCTGTGCAGATGCGATTGATGATAGGCAAATCAAACGCCAAAATATTATGACCAATGATAGGTGAGTCCTGAATAAAATCAAGGAATGCAGGCAGTGCGGTTTCGATAGGGGGCTGTTCTGCCAACATTTCGTTGGTGATGCCGGTGACTTCTATGCTATCGAGCGGAATCGGAGAAACGGGGCAAACCAACTGTGAGAAGCTGCGGACAGGTTTTCCGTTTTCAATTCTTAGAGCACCAAATTCAATGATTTCAGAATTATACCGGCTTAATCCTGTGGTTTCAATATCAATAACCGTATAAACAGAAGATGCAGAATTTGCAGGTGCAAGGTTCTCTGTTGGAGTGTGTTTACTGCGTGTAGAGGATTGCATATCCAACAGGCAATCTATGTGTATAGTGTGCAGCTGACCATTTACATCAATTACAACAAAAGAATCGTCTTTATAGCCAACAAGTTTGCATGAAGCAGGAGAATCAACGAAAAATCCGTTATAAATAAGCGGCTTGGGTTCGGTAAATGTTTTGGGTGTCAGCTTGAGTTTCTTTGATAATGCCAGAAGTTCCTCTGGATCGGAAACGCTGACCCATGTGTTAGGAGTAATCATATACAAGCGCCTTTCGGTGTCCGATTTGAACACGCTTCCTTTGTATTTTTACAAGATATAGATTTTCCCTCTTGCCAAAAACCAACATACGGTGTATTATTGGAAATACAAACACATGTTCGATTTTTTCGGGAGGGCGAGTTATGACAGCGAAAGAACAACAGTTTATCCGTCTTGTGCGTGGGCTGGTAGATCCACAGACCACGCTGGACGAAATAAAGACTATTCTTTGCGCTGGTTTGCCTCCAGCACCCGAAGTGCAGCGTCCTGCAGTGCTTCCGGTGCCGAACGAAAAAGTTTAAGCAGCTCCGCTTCTTCGGCAGAAAGCCCCGCGTCCTCGTAAGAGGGCGCTTTTTTTATGTCTGATTGTCCAAGCAGATAATCGGTGGACACATCAAAAAAAGAGGCGCAGGCAATCAGGATGTCGTTGCTTAAATCGCATTTTTCGGTTTCATACATAGCGATGGCGCTGCGCGATATACCGAGGATTGCCGCTAACTTTTCTTGTGTAATCTTATGTTCTTTGCGCAACTCTTTAATTCTGTTCACTGCCTGTCACTCCTATCTCATTATATTATAAGTCAATATAATTGACAAAACAACAGCAGTAGAAAAATAATTGTTTTTTATATTGACAAAATGCGCGGGAAGCGTTATTATAATGTCAGTGAAACTGACAAGGAGGTGCAAGCATGATTGCTATTAAAAAATTGCGTGAACGCAAAGGTCTGACGCAGATGCAAATGGCTGACGCGCTCGGCGTAGCGCGCGGCAGAATTGCTATGTGGGAAACCGGAAAATCGTTTCCGCGCGCCGAGATGCTACCTGCAATTGCTAAATTGCTCGGCTGCACGCTGGACGATCTTTACAAGAACGAAAAGGAGGTAATCTAAATGGCATCGAACAAGTATATGACGGTTGACCAGCTTGCCGAGCGCTGGATGTGCTCGCCGTCATACGTTCGCACCTTGCTCCGGAGCGGTCAGCTGTCAGCAGTAAAAATTGCAGGCTGGAAGGTCCGCCAGGATGAAGTCCTGCGTTTTGAAAAAGCAAAGGAGCAGGCCGATACAGAAGCGCTGCGGCAACAGCGTATCGGTTACATTCTGTGATAATTTTATCACAAACGGAAAGGCGAGGACAACGATGGAAAGATACCAGAATATCTACCAAAGTGCCCGCGAAGGTGCGGGTTTGACGCAGGAAAAAGCAGCCGAGATGCTTGGCTGGTCGGTGCGGAATCTGCAGGCCATCGAGCAGGAGGACCGGACACCTACGCCGGTGCGCGTGGCTGAGATGGCAGAGGCGTATCGTGCGCCGTGGCTGCGCGGATATTACTGCAACCGGTGTCCGCTGGGTACACTGTGGCGGCGGCCGGAAAGCAATGTGGAGCTGCAGCAGCTGGCCTTGGAGGTCGGCTTGGAGAGCGAGGACTACGAGCAGGAGCGTGCCGACGCGCACGATCTGGCGATGATCGCCCTCGACCGCAAAATCGACGATGATGAATCATCGCGATATAACGCCATTGTGCAGCGTATGCTGCGGCGGGCCTATCTGGCAGAGATGGCCTTGATCAGCGGCGAGACAGCAAAGGAGCGAGAAAATTGAAAAACGGACAAAGAAAAAACGCCCAGACGGCGGCAACCGTACTGAGCGTCAATGCAAAAACATCTTGTATTTATAATTATACCACCACAGCCATCGACCGTCAAGTACCGGATTTTGAGGTGCTCGATGGCGGCTGTCAGGGCGTGCGCCCGCGCATGGTCGGCATCGGCTTTACGCTGCTGCTGCTCACGGCCGGACTGACGGACAACGGCACGCTGCCGCTGTGGGGTACGGTGCTGGTCGGAGTGGTCGGTCTGGCACTGTTGTTGGGAGGTGTGCGCGATGCATGAGGTAAACGTGCGGCTGCCAATCCCTGACGAGCTGTGGACAGAAATCGCGGAGCTGGCAGAGAAGAAGAGCAGCCGACCGGGAGAACTGGCTGAATTTCTGGTGATGGTCGGCTTGTATCATCACCTGCGCCAGAACATCGACATGTACAAGGCAAGCATTATGCTGAGCGAGAGGCGAAAGGAGGGGAAGGTTGACACATGAATTTCCATTTTGACGGTGCTGTGGCTGAAATGTACGGCGTGGATGGTGCGGTTTTTATCTCGCGCCTGCAGTTCTGGATCGAAAAGAACGCCGCCAACGACCGGCACTATCACGAAGGCCGTTACTGGACGTACAACAGTCTGCGTGCCATGGAAAAACTGTTCCCGTTTTGGTCACGGCGGCAGATTGAGCGCATCGTCAAGAACCTCAAGGACAAGGGCGTTCTGCTGACCGCGAACTACGCCAGGGACAGCCATGACCGCACCCTGTTTTACGCCCTCGACGAGAGCAAATTACCCATTTCACCATTTGGTGGTGAGGTGTCACCGTTTGGTGACACCACCCTGTCACGGAACGGTGACAACCTGTCACCAAACGGTGAAATGATTAATGAACAGTTAAAGACACATATAAGAGAAGAGGAAGATAAGGCAAATAAGCCCGAAATAAGCAATAAGCCGCAGCAGCTTGCAGACCGGTACAACGCCATCTGCACAAGCCTGCCGAGAGTCGTCCGGCTGACGGACAAGCGCCGCCGAGCGGTGCGCCTGATCTACGGCAAGGGCTACACACCGGAGCAGCTCGATGAGGCGTTCCGCAGGGCACAGGCGAGCAGCTTTTGCGCCGGCCAGAACGACCGCCACTGGAAAGCCGATTTTGACTGGCTGCTGAACGAGAATAATCTGGTCAAGGTGCTTGAGGGCAAGTACGATAATCCGGCGGCTGCCAAGCCGCCGCGGAAGAAAGCAGAGGAGGTGGAAGAATGGTAGCACCGCTTGATGCAGAATACAGCGTGATTGGCTCACTGCTGCTCGAGCCACAGATTGCTGGTGAGCTGTTCGCAGCAACGAGCGAGCAGGACTTCACTCGCGAGGAACTGCGCAACGTATATCTGGCAGCCCGGCAGATTTTCAACGCGGGCAAGCCGCTTGATGCAGTCACGCTTCGCGCGGCTGTCGGCAAAGAATACGAGCCGCTGTTCTTCGCCTGCATGGAAGTCACCCTGACCGGCCGACGTTGGAAATCCTATGTTGCTGCGATGCAGGAGCAGACCCGAGTGACCCGCCTGCACGATCTGGCGGACCGGCTGGCTCAGATTCAGACCAGCGATGAGGGCCGCGAGCTGATCGCACAGGCCAGCGCCGCAGCAGGGGAGCGGTCGGGCGTTCAGATCGTAACGATGCAGGACGCGATAGTCAACTTCGTCGAGGAGCAATCCACCAAGCGCAAGTTTATCAGCTACGGATTCAGCCGCCTTGACGGCCGCCTGTACAGCGATTACGGCGATTTCGTCGTGCTGGCCGGCAGACCGTCGGCAGGCAAGACAGCAATGGCTCTGCAGATGGCGGTACACATGGGACGGCACGACAAGGTTGGCTTTTACAGCCTGGAAACATCGCCGGCCAAGCTGACCAACCGCATCATTGCCAATCGTGCAATCGTGGACTTCGGCCGTATCAACCGCCGAGAGATGACGCAGGAAGAATGGGAGCGCGTGGTGCGACTGAAAGGCGAGATTATGGAGAGCGACGTTGAACTCATTCCGGCCAGCGGCTGGAGTGTGCAGGATATTCTCTCGACCGCCTTACAGCGCAGGCACAAGATCGTCTTTATCGACTATCTCCAGCAGCTGACCGGCCGTGGCAAGGATCGCTTTGAGCAGGTAACGCGCATTTCTCTGGATTTGCACGCAATGGCACAGACACACGGTATTCTGGTTGTGGCGCTCAGTCAGCTCAACCGTGCTTCAACCGCAAGACCTGACGCAGCACCGACGCTCACCGATCTGCGTGAGTCCGGTCAGATTGAGCAGGACGCCGATGCCGTGCTGGCGCTGTACATCAACGAGGAAGAAAACGCACCACCGAATGAGCGCTGCCTGCAGGTGCTGAAAAACAAAGAAGGTCGGCTCGGCAAGGTTCGGCTCGACTTTGACGGCAGCCTGCAGCAGTTTGCCGAGTACATGGACGGCCAGCGGGAAGTGATCCTGCAGACCGCCAGAATGGAGAAAAAGCATGAAGCTAAGCAAAGCAATCCCAAGGCTGCGGTTTGAGCGCCGCCGGTTGTACGCGCAGAGTAAGGTCTGTCCGCCGGAAATGCGGCGGGAATACCGAGAGAGAGCCGAGGCAATCGGCGCGGTGCTTGGATATATCAAACGGAACCGGAAGGAGAAACAGCATGATTGAGATTAAAATTAACGGCGAGACTGTGACCTCTAAGGTGATTCCGCGGAATCCCGAAGAGCTGCAGGATGATTTCTTGCGCGTCCTGCTTGTGCTGCGTCATGTCATCGAAAAGCACACTGGTCGCAGCCTTGCGAATGTGATGATGGAACAGTTATGCGATGCAGCATTTAGCGAAGATCTCGACGTGACTATTGACGAATACGGTGAGGTGCAGCATGGCATCTGAGACACGCCGCATCATCTGGCGGCACCCGAAGGGCATCTACGCAACGGTCGAGGTGTCCGGCACCGGCGTATTCGGCGTGCCGTACTGTTACCGCGAAACCGTATACACCCAAGACCGCGACGCACGCGGCGTGGCCCGCAAGGAAGTCCAGCCTGCGCCGCCGAACGGCGGCAGACCGGCAGGAGGCCCGCGGATAGCGCTGACTGACAAAGAGGAGCGCGAAATCTGCGAAATGTACGAGACAATGCCTCTCGCAATCGTGGCGGCAAGCATGCACCGCTCAAGCAAAACGGTGCGAGCGGTACTCGAAAAGCATGGTATTCAGAGGCGGAAATACGGTCCGCGAACGAAGTAAACCACTGAAACAAGAAAAAGGAGCGAAAACATCTTGAAAACAATCTCTGTTGTAAACTTAAAGGGTGGCGTCGGCAAGACGGTTACCGCCGTAAACCTTGCAGGCATTTTGGCTGCCGACTATGGCAAGCGCGTCCTGTTGGTAGACAGCGACCCGCAGGGTGACGCCAGCCAGTACATCGGCGTAGTACCTGACGCCTGCAGCACGGCCGACCTGTTCGACGGCGGCACGGCCTACTACGAGGACGTCATCCAGCACACCATTTACCGTGATCTTGACATCGTCCCGTCCGACATGCAGCTCGCCTCGGTTGATCTGGACGCCGACATTGACCGCAAGCAGGCGGTTCGCGTGTACGCCGATCTGCGTGACGCACTGGTCGAGGATGATGCGTACGACGTGATGATCTTCGATTGTCCGCCGTCATTCAGCTTGCCGTGCATCTCGGCGATTGCTGCCAGTGATATGGTCTTCGTGCCGATCAAGCCGGGCGCGTTTGAGATGTCCGGTATGCGGCTGCTTGCCGATCAGATTGCCAGTGTGCAGAGCACCGGCCTTGCCAAGCGCAGTGTTCGCGGTCTGCTGACCATCTGGCACAACGCTGACGCAACGCGCCAGAGCGAGGACTGGCTGCGAGAGCACAGCCCGATTCAGCTGTTTACGCAAAAGATCAGACGCACCGACAAGGTGACCGAGAGCACCTACGCCGCACAGCCGGTCACGCGCTGGTCTCCGACCTCGGCGGTCGCCCGCGACTACCGAGCATGGGTGGAAGAACTCATGGAGGTGCTTTGAGATGGCAAAGAAATTTAATCTTGCGGAGCTGATGGGCGAGGCGGTGTCCAAATCGGACACCGGAGAAATGCGGGTGGAGCAGCTTCCACTCGTTGAAATCGAGGAAAACGAGAACAACAGCTACGCGCAGAACGACATTGACGAGTTGGCGGAGTCCATCAAGGTGATTGGATTGCAGCAGCCGCTTGTGGTACGCCGCAAGGCCGAGGGAGGGTACTTACTCCTTGCAGGACACCGCCGCCGGAACGCGCTGGCGCTGCTCGACCGCAAGACCGCGCCCTGTATTGTGCTCGATGCCGACCTTGACCCGTCCATCCAGACGCTGATTCTGCACTGGACCAACACGATGGCACGCGGTGGCGGCGGCCTGACCGCTGAGTACACCGGTCAGGCGGCAAAGGAGATTGAGGCCGCGCTCAAGGATTTGCAGGCACGCGGCGTGGTCGAGCTGCCGGGCAAGCTGCGCAGCTATGTTGCCGAGGTGCTCAAAACGTCCGAGAGCCAGATCGCCAGGGCAAAGGCTATCAACAACGGGCTGACCAAGGCTTGGCAAGGCGATTTTAAGTGCCACCGCATCAACGACAGCGCCGCCTATGAGCTGAGCCAGTGTGATGCAGACCTGCAAAGGGAACTGCATGGCGCGTACAAGGACCGCTATTGGAGTCTGGACAGCAAAAAGATTAAAGCGCACCGCAAGGCGGCGGAATTTGATTTTACACCGCTGACCTGCCCGGAGGCATCGCCCGGCATAGAGCCTTGCACCGGAGCGGACAAGCGTGCCGCATGGGTCAAAGACGGGCACTGCGAGGGCTGCTGCCATGAGTGCTCGCTTGCCGCCAACTGTGACCGCGTGTGCGGCAAGGTCAAGCAGCGCATTGAGCGGGAGAAAAACAAGGTCAAGGACAACGAGGAACGGGAACGCAGACTGGCAGAGTTCAACGCTTCGCCGCTGGCAGAAGCTCGGCGCAATATCCGCTTTGCGCTGGCCTGCAAGGATATTCGGTGCGCTGATGATTTTGAGGATAAGCGTTTCCGGTGGAATATGAGTTGGCTGTGGGCTTCGCAGCCGTTCGGCTGTGTGCCTGACCTTGCGGAGCTGTTTGAGATGGCAGCATCGGTCGGTATTGACCCATTTGAGATGATTGCCGACCATCCGGCGTGCAGCATCTGGCACAAGTACACCGAAGAGCGACCGCCGGAGGGCGCTCGGGTGCTGTGCAGTCTGTGCGGCTGTGCCGGACGATATGGCGAGTATATCTACAAGGGTGGCAAGTGGTATTTCCCGGACTTGGCCGATGAGGAGTGCGAAGCAAATATCCTCGTCAGCTCGTGGACGGAGGTGTTCCCGGAATGATTGGAGAACGCTACATTGCCGTAAGCGATTTGAGAAAGCACTTGGAATTTCTGAAAAAGGAAACCAGTTGGAACACAGACGTTTGCGATCCGGAAACTATCGAGCGTGTGCTGATGGTAGTCGAAAATGAAGTGGACAATATAGATACGATTGGTCCGCGTCAGATGAGCAGTAAATTGTTGAAAGCCATCACTATGGCGATCAAGATACAGTGCGATATGGCAAAAGACCATCGTAAGCTGTGCCGTGAGCAGGAAAAGATTGCTGAGAGCAAAAATAATTTGCTGCTGATGGGATTTTATCGCGGCATTGCGGAAATAGAGCGCCAGTATATCGAGACATTTAATCGTTGGTTAAAAAATATTTGACAAACCGAAATTTTGCGGATATTCTATAAAACTACGCGGACGGGGACAGCCTCGTCCGCTGTGGTGTTCAATTTGGACACCGGGAGGACTTGAATGAAGAGGAGAAAGACAATCCGAGCCGGACGGCTTGTGTGGGACATTACCTACACGGTGCCGCGGCCGAACGCCAGCAAGCAGGAGCGCAAGCGGATCCGCGAGGTGACAGAGGAACAGATCCAACGCACCAACGCCAACACGGCGCAGCGCAAACTGGAAATGCTGATGGCAACCAACTTTGATGATACCGATCTGGTGCTGACCGTCACCTATCGAGATGCAGATCTGCCGGAAAGCGCCGACGTGACACGCAAGCATCTCGGCAAGGTGTTTGCACAGATGCGGGCCTACCGCAAGGCGCGAGGTCTGCCGGATCTGAAATACATTTATGTGCTCGAGGGCAGGCACGGAGACCACCGGCCTCACGCGCACATTATCATCAACGCCGCAGGCGGTGACTTGGAGCTGATGCGGTCACTCTGGATCTGGGGCGATGACATACAGCTTAATTATATTAGAGAGCGTGGGTATGACGGCTGGGCCGGTTACTTAACCAAGGAGCGACGCGAGGCGTCACTCAACGGCAAAAAGCAGTTTGTTGGCAGCCGGAATCTTGCCCGCCCGGTCACGACTTACGAGTGGGTGGACGACGGGACGACCGTTGATGCACCGCCCGGAGCACAGGTGCTCGATGAGGGCGGCGGCCGGAACGAGATAGCGTCCTGCCGGTTTGTGAAATATTTAATGCCGAAAAATACCTATTATAATACACATGCAACGCGCACACGCACGCGCGTTGTTGCTGGCTTGAAATGCTCTATAACATATGCCACGGTTGTGGAGAAACGAAAGCGAACGGGTAGACATAGGAGGACGAAAGGTGTATAATCAAGACAAAAGAATAAAACTTGTGTGCCCGCGATGCAAGCGGCCGACCAACGTGGTCGCAATCAAGGGACGCACAGTGTTGCGGGATTTCCCGTTGTTTTGTAAATTTTGCAAATGTGAGACCGTCATTGAGTTTGACGGGGAGCGCCAGCGCCTGAGAGCCAGAGCCGAATAACTGCACCGAATGGTGTGGCTATTTGGCTCTTATTTTTTGCCAGGAAGGACGGTGAGTGTCGTGCAAACGGTGCGCGAGATGATACCTGAGTACAAGCGCAACCTCGACCGGCTGCGTCAGCGGCGGCTTGATCTGCTGCGGGAACGTGAGCTTGAACCGAGCTTTGAGAAGCGCTACAAGCTGACGGTGCGCATCTGTCGGCTCAAGAGCATCATCACGTCTACCGAGTCCGCCCTGCACGACATGCTCGAGTATGACAAGTAAGCCGCTGAGGCCGTGCCTGCATCCCGGCTGCCGGGAGCTGGTGCGGTGCGGGTACTGTGACAAGCACAGACCCAAGGACAGCGCACGGCGCAGCACAGAGAGCCGCCGGTGGCGTGGCTGGTACAGCCTGCCGATCTGGACGGACAACCTGCGGCCGGCACAGCTGCTGCGTGAGCCGTGGTGCCGCGAGTGCGCACGGCAAGGCCGCCGAGTCCGAGCGACAGACGTTGACCACATCGAGTCGCACAACGGAGACTGGCAGCGCTTTACCGACCCAAGCAACCTGCAAAGCCTGTGCCACGGTTGCCACAGCGCAAAGACCATGGCCGAAAGCAGGGCTAAAGGCAAGACGAAACGGCGCTGACCGGCGGAACGCTTGGACGGGCGCAGGCAGGTGGGTGTGCGCGAACTTGGCGAGAAATCTCAAGATTTCTCGGGGTCCCCCCGCCCTCGGAAAGTTTTGCGGCGGGGCGCTCTAGACCGCAGCCCCCCATTCGTGCGAGATTTTTTCCCAATGGAGCGGGAATTTTGGAGGTTTTGAAAATGGCAAACAAGAAAAGCGTCGGTCCGGCAGGGCCGGGCGAGGTAAAAGCGGCGTGGTTTATGCCGGAGCAGCTGGCGCGGGTGCCGATCGGCGAGCTGGTGCCCTATGCCCGCAATGCGCGGACGCACAGCGAGAGCCAGATCGCCCAAATCAGAGCGAGCCTGCGGGAGTTTGGTTTTGTCAATCCGGTGCTGATTGACAGCGACCGGAATATCATCGCCGGACACGGGCGCGTACTGGCGGCGCAGGCCGAGGGCATGACCGAGGTGCCGTGCGTACTCGTTGAGCACCTGACGGACGCACAGCGGCGTGCATACATCCTGGCAGACAACCGCCTTGCGGAGCAGTCCGGCTGGGACACCGAGATGCTGGCGCTTGAGCTGGGCGAGATGCAGTCCGCGGGCATGGATCTGACAATCACCGGATTCACGGCAGCGGACATGGAAATAGAGGACCCGAACGAAGAACCGCCTGCCGCCGAAGATGACGGCGATAGCGGCGAACCGGATTCCGACACGCCCAGTCGCGCCCAGGACGGCGATGTGTGGAAACTCGGTGACCACGTTCTTTTGTGCGGAAATTGTACCGAAAAAGCGTATTTAGACAAAATTTTCGGGGGGGGGTAACACAAAAAGTTGATTTACTACTTACTGACCCGCCGTATGGCGTTGATTACGTCGGCAAGACCGGCGACGCAATGACCATCGAGAATGATGGCGCTGACCGTGACGCGCTGATGGAACTGCTGACCGGCTCGTTTGCTGCTGTCAGCGAGTGGCTGCGAGAGGGCGCAGCGTATTACATCTGGTGTGCGAGCAAAACGTGGGATGTGTTCGCTCGGGCGGTGGAACAGCTTGGATGGCCAGTGCGCGAGCAGCTGATCTGGAACAAGGATTGCTTTGTGATGGGCCGACAGGATTACCAGTGGAAGCACGAACCGTGTCTGTACGGCTGGAAGCCGGGAGCCGCGCACAAGTGGTGCAGCGACCGCAGCCAAACGACCGTGATCGACTGTCCGCGCCCGAAGGCGAACCGCGACCACCCGACCATGAAGCCGATTCCGCTGTTTGACTACCTGATTCGCAACAGTACGGACGTTGGTGACACGGTGTATGACCCGTTCTGCGGCAGTGGCACGACGCTGCTGGCTTGCGAACAGGCAAACCGTAAATGCGTGGCGGTGGAGTTGTCACCGCGGTATTGCGATGTAATTTTACGCCGATGGGAGGCGCTGACCGGCCGGAAGGCCGAGCGGCTTCGGAATTTGAGAGAGTGAGGTGAGAGATATGCCAGCCAGCAAGCCAATTCCGCGGGAGGCGGACGGCACGGTGGACATCAAGCAGGCGCGAAAGCGCATGGCAGGACACCGTACAAACGCCGAGATCGAGGCAAAAGCCAAAAGCGAGGTGCGGGCGAAGGAGCCGAAACGCATCACGGTGCCCAAGTATCTGCCGCAGGTGATGGAGGCAGAATACCGGCTGACTGCGAAAAAGCTGGTTGCCCTGCATATCTTTTCCGACCTTGACTATGACATGCTTGCGCGGTATTTTATCGCTCGCGCCGCATGGCAGAACGCCCAGAACTGGGCGAACCGTGCGATCATGCAGGGCGACGCCAAGGAGGCGGGCAGCTGGACCAAGACGGCGAACGTTTACTTTGGTCAGTGCCAGAGCTGTGCGTCGGCGCTCGGTCTGAGCGTGTCGGCGCGGTGCCGCCTCGTGATGCCGGAGCCGCCCAAGGATGAGGCCGACGAGGACCCGCTCAGCAAAATGCTGCGCGAGCGGGCAGAGCGCCGGAAGGCGTGAGACATACGTCCGAGGTTGTGACGGGCAGTGTAATGCCTGCTCGAGCTTCGACCTTTGGCGGTAGGTGAGTTTTGTGATATTTCCTCGCCTGTCCGTCAGAGCCTCGGACAGCTTCCTGCGCTGCGGCGGACGGTGGTCAGCCATTACGCCGTCCCCCACGTCAGAGTGGCAAGGATACAAGCGGGTGCACCCGGAATGCAGACGAGTGGGTGCGTCCGTCGGAGCGCAGGAGGAGCAAACAATGCAAGATCGAACAATCTGTCCGGCTATGTGCCCGATGCTCAACGTCCAGGGCTTTTGCGAGAGCGCATGGAGACGGGCAGGCCAGGTGCGGGAGTGCCCGCATAAGAAAATGCGCAAGGCGGTGTCCAGTTTGAACACCGAAAATAGGAGGAAAACAAAATGAAGAAAACCACTTTAATCGTGCTGGCTATCGTGGCCGCGCTGGTACTTATGATCGCCGCTGCGTTCGTGTCGGTCAATAACCGCGCGGTATCGGCGGAGGAACAGGTCAGCTCGTCAGCAGCTGACGTGCAGGTAGCAGAGAAACGCCGTGTTGATCTCGTTTACAATCTGGTGGACGCAGTAAAGTCCTATCAGACCTATGAGAGCGACACGCTGACGAAGATTACGCAGGCCCGCACTGCTGCTGCATCGGGCAAGGTAGAAGAAGCACAGGTTACGTTAAATGCTGTTGCGGAGCAGTACCCGGAACTCAAGGCAAACGAAAATTACAAGCAACTCATGACCGAACTTGCGCTGACCGAGAACCAGATCGCGCAGTACCGCAACAACTACAATCAGCAGGTACGGGCATACAACAAGCTGGTACGGTCTTTCCCGACCGGTTTTCTGCTGTGGGTAATGAACTATCAGACAATCGACACGACCTACACGGACTACGATGCACCGGAAGATGCTCCGCAGAACCTGTTCGGTGGCGGCGATGGAGATTAAGCCTCGTGAGATTGCGTTCAGCGTTGCAATCGTGTTCGTTATGGTGGCACTGGGATTTCTGCTCGGTAGCAAAATCAGTGACCATATCGCTGAGACAAACGAGGAATTTACCACGGCAACGCAGATTACAGACGATCAGCAGTTTCAATATGCGCTGGATACCGACTTCGGGAATGTCATCGCTTACGGCAATCTGGTTGCCGAACAACCCGTTTCGGCTGATGATTTAGATGGCGAATATGCGCAGCTGACCAAAATCACGGAGCAATATACCATGCACACGCGCGTTGTAACCTCTACGGACGGAAAGGGGCACACATACACTCGCACCGAGGTGTATTGGACGTGGGACGAGATTGACCGGGAGAAAGACAGCACAGAAACATACATGTTCATGGGTGCATCATTCCCGGCGGATAAGTTTTCCGTTACAGCGCACCAACAGGGCGATACAATCTATGACAGCAGACTTGTGCGGCATTATTACGAAGCTGTGGACGCAAATATGGTTGGCAGTATACATACGCAAATCAAAGATCATATGATTGCAGACAGCAACCGGTTTTATGTCGATGCGGAACCTCAGGCAGTTAGAGACCTTGCTGTAAGACAAGGTAATATTGCCATCTTTTTGTTCTGGGTATTATGGATTGTGCTGACCGGTGGTGCAGTATATGGTTTCTGTGCGTTGGAAAACCGATGGCTGGATTGAAAATGTGGTGTCCAAACTGAACACCGCACACAAAAAGTAAAATCCGGTGCTGTGACGGGCGACCCACCCGAAACACCTTACCTATTTCTTTTGGCGGCGGCGAGGGTTTGTCCTCTTGTACCTCGCCCGTCCGTCAGAGCACCGGATGGTGCAAATTATGGAGGTTTTGACGATGTATGACCGCGAGGAGTATGAGTGGTATAAGACGCACGGCATCTGCGTGCGCTGCCGCAAGGCTAAGGCACGCAGCGGCCGCACGACCTGCGCCGCGTGTGCGGCTCAAAACACGGAGCGCACCATGCGGTATTTTAACGAGCTGACCGCCGAGAAGCGCAAGGAATACTCTCAGCGAGCCACCGAGAAACAGCGTGAGCGGCGTGACGCTCGCTACGCTGCCGGTCTGTGCGTTATCTGCGGCAAGCGGCCGCCGAGAGACAACCGCCGGACCTGTGCGCTGTGCAGCAGCAAGCGAACAGGCGCACAGCAGAAACAGGCGGAAAAGTGACAACAGCATTCCGGTGCTGTGACGGGCGGCAGCAGCTGCCCGAGAAACAACCTCCAAAATAATTTTGCGCAGGGCACGGCGGTAACGGAACGCCGCCGCGTCCGTCAGAGCACCGGAAATCAATTTAACAGAGCCGACGCGGGAAAGCGGTAGAGAGCCAGAGCCTGAGAGCCAGAGCCAACGAGCAATTTGTCTCGTCGGCTCTTATTTTTTGCTCGGAAAGGGGTGAGAGAGATGGCAAAGAAAGAAAAACGCATCGACTACATCAGCAAAGCGGAGGATATCCGCCTGATTGCGAGCGGTGTGAACGCTGAGCACCGCACTATGACCTGGCGCGAGGCGACCGAATATTGGGAGCGCGACAACGGCACCGACGATTACGGCCGTGCGGCGTTGATGGCGTACCTCGGCATTGCGACGGCAGGCGAGTGTGCACTGCTGGATAATCTGGTTGACGCGCCGGAGGATGACGCACCGACAGAGGAGGAAAGTGAATGATGAAGAAAATCGTAGTCGCGCTGCTGTCTGACGCTCTGCTGTTGGGCGGCGTGGTTGTTATTATGGTTGGACTCTACACGATTTGGCCGCCGCTGGCCGCAATCGCGGGCGGTGTGCTCGCTATCTTGCTGTCGATTTTGATGGTCGTGTAAGGCGGTGCAGCAATGATCGCAGATAAGATTTTACACCGCATCCGTGGTCAGACCACGCTGACGCTGGACGACCCGACCGGATGGAGCACGGGCGGCAGCACCCTGTTCGGCGGCAAGGAAATGCAGGCTATGAAGCTGCCTGCCGTCAATGCCTGCATCGAGATCATCTCGGACAGCGTGGCTAAAATGCCGATCTACCTGATGGACGGCGAGACCCGCGAGCGGGTACCCGACCACCCGGCGGTGCGGCTGCTGACCGGCAGGCCGACCGAGGCCCTGACCGCCTTTGACTATCACAAGCTGATGGAGAGCCGCCGTATTGCGTACGGCAACGCTTACGCGCTCATCCTGCGCGACAAGTGGGGACAGCCGGTGGAGCTGCTGCCGATCGCGCCGGGCTACATGCTGCCGATCCTCGACACCAACGCCAAGCTGTGGTATGTCGGCATCAATCCCAAGACGCACGAGTACCGCAAGTTCTGGCCGACCGATGTGCTGCATTACAAGGCATTCAGCACAGACGGCCTTGAGGGCATCAGCTATCTGCGCCGCGGTGCCGAGACCATTGAGGCAGCCCTGCAGGCACAGCGATACGAGAGCAACTACTACCGCAACGGCGGTCAGGTAAGCGGCATTCTGACCACCGACACCGACCTCTCGCCAAGGTCGACCACCATCGGCGGTGAGAAAGTGGACATCAAGAGCAAAATCCGTGCCGAGTGGGAAAGCATCCACTCCGGAGCGGACAACGCTTACCGCATTGCGGTGCTGGATAACGGCCTCAAGTACACGCCGCTGACCGCAACAAACCGTGACGCGCAGTTTATCGAGAGCAAGGCTGCCAGCGTCGAGGACATTGCCCGGCTGTTTAACATCCCGTTTTACAAGCTCGGCGCGGGCAAGGAGAGCTATGCCGCCAACACGCAGGCGGCCATTGAGTATATCCAGCGCACACTGTCGCCGATCGTCAGCGAGCACGAGCAGGAGGATACGCACAAGCTGCTGCTTGAGAGCGAGTGCAGCCGCGGCCTGCAGCTGCGCCGCAACATGATGGGCGAGCTGCGCGGAGACTGGACGGCTCGGGCTGCATGGTACAAGTCCATGCGCGAGATCGGCGCGTACAGCGTGGACGATATCCGCGCACTCGAGGACCTGCCGGACGTGCCCGGCGGCGATGACCGTCTGGCAAGCCTTAACTACGTCCCGCTGGAGGACTGGCGGGACCTGAGCCGCCGCCGCAACGGAGCGGACGGCGAGGAACAGAAAGGAGTGACCCCATAATGGCAATCACAATGCCTAAAATCGACATTACGTTTGAGCAGCGTGCTGTGAGCCTGATCGGCCGCAGCGAGCGCGGTGTCGCAATCCTGATCGTGAGAGACGACACCGACAAGACATTTACGCACAAGCAGTACAGCGACCTGTCTGCCGCGCAGGCGGACGAGAGCCTGTACACCGCAGACAATTACGCTGCTATCTGCGACCTGCTCGGCTTTGCGCCGTATCAGGCGCATGTATTCCGCTGTGATGCGGACGGCGCTCTGGCAGATACGCTCGCCGAGATCGGCAAGCGCGTCAAGACCGGCTGGCTGACTATTGCCGGTCAGAGTGCAGATGATGGTCTGGCGCTGTCTGCGTGGGTCAAGACGCAGGATAACACCAAGCACAAGACCTATAAGGCGGTCTGCCATAACCTGACCACCGCGCCGGACGATATGCACGTTGTCAATTTTGTCAACGAGTCGGTTACCTACACGGATGACCGCGGCAAGAAAGACGGCGTGACCTATCTGCCGAGCCTGCTCGGTATCTTCGCGGTGTGCAACGTCACCCGCGGCAGTACCAACTACCTGTGCAGCAACCTCAGCGAGGTGCAGGAAGTTGCGGACAACGACGCGGCGCTCGGCAGCGGCAAGTTTATCCTTGTCAACGACGAGGACGGCAATGTGCGCGTGGCGCAGGGCATTAACTCGATGACCACGACCGACGGCAAGACCAAAACCGAGGACATGCAGTTTATCGAGACGGTCGAGGCGATGGACATGATGCGCGACGACATTACGTCCGTATTCCGTGAGACCTACCTCGGCAACTACCGCAACAGCCGCGACAACCAGATGATGCTGGTGGCCTCGCTCAACAGCAGCTATTTCCGTCAGCTGATGCAGCAGAGCATCCTTGACCCGGACTATGCCAATGCGGCCCGCATCGACACGGACGCGCAGCGTGCCGCGTGGGTGGCATCCGGCAAGAGCGAGGCTGCCGACTGGGACGATGATACCGTCAAGGCCAACCCGTTCAAGCGCACTGTCTATCTGACGGCCAACGTCAAGATTCTCGGCTCGATGACCGACCTCATTTTCCCGATCACCATGGCGTAACTACAACAACAATTAAGGAGGCAAGACCTATGAAGAAGAAACTGCTTGACCTGCTCGCTAAGAAGCGCGGCATTGTAGACCGCATGAGACAGGCGGATGCGGCAGGTGACCAGACCGCATTTGACGCGGCGCTGGCAGAGAACACCGCCGTTGATGCGGAGATTGCCCGCGTAAAGGCAATCATGGAAGCCGAGGAGAATGTACCGGCAGAGCCGGAAGGCGTGCCGACCAGCGGCACCGATCCTCCGGCGGCAGAGCCGGTCAACAGCCGCGAGTGCGTCCATGCCTTTGCGGAGTGCATCCGCGCCCAGGCACGCGGCCAGCGTGCAGCCTTTGAGACCAACGCAGACGTTCTGCGTCGTGCCATGGCAGCCGAAAACGCCGGTGCCATGACCGAGGGTGTCGAGGCAGACGGCGGTCTGCTGGTGCCGCAGGACATCCAGACCCGTATTAACGAGCTGCGCCGCTCTCTGGTGCCGCTGTCCGACCTGTTTGCGGTCGAGAATGTATCGTTCCTGTCTGGCTCGCGCGTGGTAGACACCGCGCCGACCAAGGGCTTCACTAAGATTGCCGAGATGGACGACATTCCGCAGGATGACAAGCCGGCATTTCGCAAGATTGCGTACAAGGTCGAGGACTACGCGCTGATCCTGCCGGTATCCAACGACCTGCTGCGCGACACCGACGAGGCGCTGCTGGCGTATATCTCTCGCTGGCTCGCCAAGAAGCAGATCATCACCGAGAACAATCTGCTTGTCACCAAGCTGGCGGCTCTGGATGAATCTGCGACGGCGGCGACCACCGCCGCTGTGGTGGGCACGCTCAAGAAGCTGCTCAACACCGGCCTTGACCCGGCCATCTCCGCGACGGCGCATTTTGTCACCAATCAGGACGGCTTTAACGCCCTCGATCAGCTGCTCGACGGCAACAAGCGCCCGCTGCTCCAGCCCGACCCGACCGGCTCGACCGGCAAACTGCTGTTTGGCCGCGGCATTACCGTTGTGTCTAACGGCATCCTCAAGACCGCGACCAGCAAGGCGCCGATCTACTTCGGTGATTTTACGCAGTACGCTACTTTGTTCCGCCGTCAGCCGCTTGAGATCGCATCGACCGACATCGGCGGCAACGCATGGAAGACCAACAGCACCGAGGTCCGCGCGATTACTCGTCTGGACGCACAGGTGTTCGACTCTGAGGCCGCTGCTGCGGTATCTCTGACCATTGCGTAAGGACTGACACAAGGGCGGCGCTGCTGCCGCCCTTCCCATTTTTAGAGAGGAGGGCACAGGATGCCTGAATTTAACCCCAATCGCATTATGCACGGCAACGGCGGTCATGCGTGGTTTAACGGCAAAAAGCTGACCACGCTGCAGTCGGTTGAGGCCAAGGTTTCCGGTGATTTTGAGGAGATCAATGTCTGTGGCGATCCGGCTACATATCGCGTTTATAACGGCTACTCGGGCGAAGGCACGCTGACTACGCTCAAGATCGACAGTGATGTGCTGAGCCTGATGTCTGCGGCGTACAAATCCGGCGAGATGCCGACCATCACCATCATCACCAGCCAGACCATGCCGGGCACGAGCAAGGCCGAGCGTGTTGCGTACAGCGACATTACGATTGACGAGTTCACGCTCGCCAAATTTGAGAAGAAGTCCAAGACCGAGGAGGAAATCCCGTTCAAGTTCGGCAACTTCGAGGTTCTGGAGACCCTGTAAGGAGGTGCGGCATGAGATACAGCTTAAACGGGCGCATCGTGGCAGACGATGACGCGCCCGTCCTGCGCTGGTGGGGACTCTCCGCTGTCTGTCCGGCAGACATCCGCCAGGCCATCGCGGAGAACCCTGCGGACGAAGAGTTCACGCTCGAAATCAATTCGCCTGGCGGCTCGGTCTTTGCGGGATTTGAGATGTACAGCGTACTGCGGCGGGCATCGCGAGACGGCGTCCGTATCCGCGCCGAGGTGCAGAGCCTTGCGGGCTCGGCGGCCTCGGTGGCGATGGTGGGCGCGGACACCGTGGCGTGCAGCCCGGTGGCGCAGGTGATGATCCACCTGCCCCTCACCGTCACGGAAGGCAACCAGAACGTACACCGCGAAAGCGTGCAGATGCTGGAGAGCATCACCGAGAGCATCATTGCTGGGTACGAGCGCAAAGTCGCCAATAAAACCAGTCCGGCAGCACTGCGGCGCTTGATGGACAGGGAAACCTTTCTTTCTGCGCGCACGGCGCTTGACGCCGGCCTTGTCGATGAGATCATCGAGGAGCCGCAGAGCGGCGAGCCGGTAGACCCTGCAAACATTTACAATGCAGTCGGCGCGCTGCCCGACATGGACAAGCTGCGCGCGGCGTACAACGCCGCGAAGAGCCAGAGCCAAGAGCCAGAGCCGCAGCCGCCGGTGTCCAATTTGAACACCGCCCGCAAGCGTGCCATCGCCATCGCTGAGGCAGAACTCCGGGCGGTGGTCGTATGATTACCGCCGAGCGGCTGACCGCAATCAAACAATACTGCCGCATTGACTACGATGAGGACGATGCGCAGCTGACCGGCTTTGCGGAGATGGGCGACAGCTATCTCACACAGTGCGGTATCACTCGTGACGGCCACGAGGCGATGTATGACCTTATCGTGCAGGCGATGGTGCTGAACCAGTACGAGGGCAAGTGTGCAGACAATGCAGCCGCCGCCCTGGCTACGGTTCCGCCGCTCGTGCGGCAGTTGGTAAACCAGCTCAAGCTCGTTTGTGCGTTTGGAGGTGCGGGCGATGGCGACACAGGTGCGTGATCTGCGCGACCGCGCCGAAGTATGGCTTGCCGCACCGGTGGAGCAGCCAAACGGCGAGACCGACTACTGCTACACCAAAGCCCGGACAATCTGGGCTGCCGTCAACCCGACAAGCGGGCGCACGGAGACGCTGACCGGTGACGCTGAGCGTGCCGAGATCACGCACCGCGTGGTCTGCCGGAGCGCCAGCCTGCCGGAGCTGTGCCGCGAGATGTACTTTATTATCCGCGGTCAGCGGCTCGATGTGTCGTACTGGCTGCCAATCTATAACCGCCGCGGCTGGGTAGAAATCTACTGCACACTGCGGCAGGGAGAGGTGACACGCGATGGCTCGTGATGGTTTTGATTGCTCGGAGCTGATGGAGTTTGCCGAGCAGCTGGGCGCACAGCCCAAGGAGCTGGAAAAGGTGCAGAAAAAGCTGCTCCGCGATGAGGGCAGCAAGCTGCGCCGCAAGACCGCCCAGCAGGCGCGTGCAACGGTCAACCGCACAGCGGTGCACCGCAAAGAGTATGACCGCGCCGCCGGTCAGTACCACAAGAGCATCAAGCGCGGCAAGGTGTATACCAAGGACGGCCAGATGCGTATCCGCGTGTATTCGGGTGACCCGATCGGCCATCTGGTCGAGCAGGAATGGACACCCAAAGCACGAGACGGCACCCGAGGAAAGAAGCAGCCGGGCCGCGAGGTCTTTGACAAGGCCGCGCAAGGCTTTGATGAGCAGTTTCAGCAGGCCGCCGAGGACGCTCTGGACGAGGTGATTAACAAGCTATGATCCGATGGAAAGAGATAGACGATGCGCTCGGCGCGGTGGTAAGTGCGGCGCTGGGGGCCGCCGACCTGCCTGCCGGGCGTATCCGTGACGATGTTAAGGCTCCGCTGGTGCGGCGCAGTTACCGCATTGACGTTGGTCAGACCGACGGCATGGGCACGGACGACTACGCCGAGACCGGCTGCGACATCGAGATTTATTTTTATCCCGCCGACGGCACGCGCCCGCGGGACGAACTGAACGCCGCCGCTGACGCGATCCGCACGGCGCTGCGGGAGGGCGTGACCGTGCAGGACGTGGTGCTCATCCCGGAGGACGACATCACCTGCGACGCAGACGGCGAGACGCTGACAGTCATGCTGCGGCTCACCTGGATCGAGACCGCCGAGGAGACCGGCGAATTTATGGAGGAAATGGTATATGGATAAAAAGTTACTGGACGCGCTGGCGGCGAAAGCCGAGCAGCGCAAGGCTGACAAAGCCAAGGTCATTCAGTTTAAGGTCGGCGGTCAGCTGCTTGATTTTGTAAAGATCGGGCACACCGCGCAGCTGGACGCTTATGAGGCTTTTCTGGCGGCACGCGACCAGCCGGCGCAGATGCTGAACATCGGCGCACAGCTGATCTACGACTGTTGTCCGGCATTGCAGGACCCGGAGCTGCACACCGCGCTCGGCGTGACCGACCCGTACGACGTTATCTGGGTGCTGATGGATGTCCGCGAGGTCAATGAGCTCGCGGCAGTCCTGTTTACCTGGCTCGGCCTGATTGCCGGTGATGAGGATGAGGACCCGGCAAAAAACTGATTGAGCGCGACCCGGTGCTCGACCTTGCAGCATTTTACGCGGCGCGAGGCATCACGCCGGAGCAAATCCGGCAGATGAGCTACGCAGACCGTGCGGTGCTGCGAGTCGGGCGGGCGCGCTGGTACGAGGATATGATAAACCTGATTGCGGCAGGCATCTGCCGCGCATACGCACCGGAGGAGGGACGGAACAGTGGCTAAAAATAAGGTTATCAACACCGTCCTGACGGTGCAGGATAAACTGTCAGGCGGATTGGTTGAAGCTGCAAAAAACGCTAAAAAGTCAGGCAAAGCTATCGACGGTAGTATGCTCTCCGCTACGCGCAGTGTGGTAGCGTTTAAAAATAAGTCGGTTAAAGCGCTGACGGATACCGCTAAAAAAGGCTTTAACGGGCTTGTAAATATCGCAAAAACGTCAGCACTGGCAATCACTGCGAGCATTACGGGCATTGCTGTTGGATTTGCTGCGTTGGACGGCGCGACCGAGGAATACCGCATAGCGCAGGGCAAACTCAACGCCGGATTTCAGGCAGCGGGCTTTTCCGCCGATGTGGCTCGCAAGAGCTATCGCAATTTTTATGCTATTCTTGGCGATACGGACACCGCGACCGAAGCCTCTCAGCTACTTGCCAACATGGCTAAAACCGAAAAGGATGTAGCTACATGGACACGCATTGCGGCAGGCGTGCACGGCACGTTTGGCGATTCTCTGCCAATCGAGGGATTAGTTGAGTCCGCAAATGAAACCGCACGAACCGGTCAGGTGACAGGCGTTTTTGCGGATGCGCTTAACTGGGTCGGTATTCTGGAGGATGATTTTAACGCCAAGCTGGAGAAAACAACCGATGTCAGCAAACGCAATCAGCTGATCATGGATACGCTCTCCAAGACCTATGACAAGGCCGCTGACAGTTTCTATGCGAACAACCAGCAGGTAGTCAATGCGCGGCGTAATCATGCGACCTTGGACGAGATGCTCGCCAAGGTGGGCGACACCAGCTCCAAGCTGAAAAACCAGCTGTGGGTGCTGGCCGGTGCTGCCGAGGACGGTTCCATCCGCTCTGGCTCGGCGCTGGACTGGATTTACAGAAAAGCTGCAGACCTCTCCACTTGGATCAGTGGACTTGATTTATCCAATCTGCAGGCGCAGGTAGATAAGTATGTTGGTGCAGCAGCGCAAAGAATCGGAGAGTGGCTTGATAAGGTTAAGTCATGGGTGGAAAATGGCGGTCTTACGGTTCTCGCCGATAAACTATCTGACGGCATCCCGAAAGCGGCAGAGCTGGCAAAGGGCGGCATTGACCTGCTGAGCGATGCGCTGGATAAGGCAAAAGATGCCATGCAGTTTTGTAAAGATCATAGCGCGGAATTAAAAACGGTTGTAGGACTACTTGGCATTGCTTTTGGCATGGTTAAGCTGTCCCAGTTTAATACAGGCCTTACGGATGCAATCAGCAATATTGGCGGTTGCATTCAAACTATCGGTACGATGATCGGCGTTACAGGTGCACAGGCTGCAGCAACAGGTGCAGCAACCACAGCGCAGACTGGACTCAATATTGCGATGAATGCAAACCCTATCGGTGTAATCATTCTGGCTATTGAGGCCTTGATTGCCGTCTGGCTTTTGTTTGGTGACAAAATTACGGACACAGCGCAGAGCCTTTGGAACAAGTTTAAGGACGTCAGCATTCGCATTGGCACTGCCTTTTCCGGTGCGTTCAACAAGGTCAAAAATGCCGCTAAGACGGCGCTGGAATGGGTAGCAAGCAAGCTGTCGTGGCTCAATGACAAGATTGAGAGCATTCCTATCCTCGGCAGTCTGTACAAGGGTGCCAAGGGTGTACTGGGCGACGCTATCGAGTGGGTAGACAATGCCACAACGGGCAATCGCTCGGGCACGTCTACCACCGGAACAACCCAGACCAAGACCAACAGCAAAACGACAACCACGGCCGGTCCGGTCAAGACCACGACCTCGACCACTACGACGGTACCTAAGCCGACACCCAGCAGCCTGCTGAGCCTGCCGGGACTCGGCAAGGCAACCGGCACGCCCTACTGGCGTGGCGGCTTTACAAGAGTCAACGAGCGCGGCGGCGAAATCATGAACCTGCCGAGCGGCACGCAGATCATCCCGCATGATGTGTCTGTCAAGGCGGCAGGCGGTCGGAGCGTGACGGTCAACGTCAACATCCAGGGCAACGTGATCGGCAACCGGGAGTATACCGAACAGGTCGGTGAGTACGTCGGCCGCAAGGTGCTGGCGGCGCTCGGCAACACATAAGGAGGTGCGGTAAGTGTACAAGATTATTTTCAGCGTAAACAACAATGAAGAGGTTTGGACGCTGCCGCACTGTCCGCCGGATTTTCCAATTCCACAGCCGGAGCAGCACCACGAGACCTACGAGGGCCTGAGCCGAGACTATCGCCGCATCGGCACGCTCGGTCTGCGGCACATGGAGTGGACGGCGCTGCTTCCGGTGCACCGGTACTCCTTCATGCCGTCCGAGGCGTCTGCGGATGGTTGGGCGTATGTCGATTTCTTCGACCGGTGGCGTGACAAAAAAGTGCCGTTCCGGCTGATCGTGCTCGACAGCAAGGGCGCTTCCCGGCTTAACATGCCGGTGACGGTAGACAGCTTTGACGTCACCGTGCGCCGCAACGGCGATCTGGAGTATTCCATCGCTGTGACAGAATACCGATTTATCACATGAGGAGGTGCGCCGCATGGCGGCAGGCTATGTAGACGAGCACAAGCTCGTCTTGTACCGCGACGGCGCACAGCCGCGCGACATCACCGCATTTGCCAGCGACATGACGCTGACGGATGACCTTGACACACTGGCGGCGGAGCTGACGTTTACGACGTTTATCTCGCCGTGGGACAAGTACACGCCTAAGCTGGCGCTTGCGCCGGGCGACAAGGTGCGCGTGACCAATCAGGGCAAGACCGTGTTCTCGGGCATCATTATCACGGTGACGCTGGACGGCGGTGTTACCGCTTATGACCGCGGCTGGTATCTGAATAAGTCGGAAATCGTGCTGCAGGTCAACAACCTTGCCGCCGATCAGGTCATCCGCAAGGCATGTGCCAAGGCGGGCGTGACAGTCGGCAAGGTGTGCAGCCTGCCGACCAAGATCACGCAGCTGTGGACCGGCTCTACGCCGTCCGACATTATCAGCGATGTGCTGAACACCTGCACGTCTGCGACCGGCAAGCAGTACCGCCACCGCGTGGACGACAGCGGCCTGCAGGTCGAGGCACTGCCGACCGCACCCATCAAGGCATATCACAAGCCGGCGAAAAATATCGCCGCATTTGACATCACATGGGCGCTCGGGAAGGTGAGCGGCGAGGACAGCATTGAGGATACCTACAACGCTGTTGTCATTGCCGCCGAGGACGACGGCAAGGCGTACATCGGCGCACAGGCCAGCAACGCGGCATCCATCAAGCGCTACGGATTTATGCAGCATATCGAAACGGTCACGGAAAATCCCGGCACGGCTGTGCTTGGGCAGATGGTGAAAAATCTGCTGAAAAATGCCGACAAGGTAGGGCAGACCCGCTCCATCTCCGAGATTTGGGGCTGTGATGAGGTGACAAGCGGCGTGGTACTGAGATTTAACTCGCCCGCGTTTGGCATCAAGGGCAACTTCCGTATTACTCGCGTGGAGCATCACTACGGCGGTGCAGGGCACACAATGGCGCTGGAAATCACGGCGCTCGAGCAGGTGCGAGCCGCCGCCGAGGGCAAGACTGACGCGGCAGCCATCAAGGCCGCCAGCACGGACAAGGTGCAGGTGTTCGGCCTGCCGGATCTGTCCGGCGGCAGTGACGGCGGCTCGGGCGGCACGATCGTCAAGGCGTTGTTTACGGCGTACTACCCCGCCAACAACGCTCTGGAGGGCGGTTATCTGGATGCACAGGGCAACAGGCTCGACCCAAGCAAGCACACCTGCGCCGCACCGCCGTCTGTGCCGTTTGGCACCAAGATTACGGTGCGCGACACCGGCACAAGCCTTGACGGTACGACCTTCACGGTCAATGACCGCGGCGGCGCGATCCAGATCGAGAGTGGCGTGTACCACTTTGACCTGCTCATGTCGAGCAACGCCGAGTGCAATCGCTGGGGACGCAAAAACGGCTCTGCGATCATCGGCGGCTCGGGCGACGGCTCGGGCAGTGCGGTGTCGTTTGTCAATACGGCACTGGGCGAGGTCGGCTACAAGGAGTCCGGCAAGGACATCAACAAGTATGGCAAGTGGGCAGGCCATAACGGTGTCGCGTGGTGCGTCTATTTTATTTGCTGGTGTGCGTGCAAATCCGGTGCGCCTATCCCGACAAGCTACGGCTACGTTGGCGATATGACCAGCTATTTCAAGGCACGCGGCAAGTACAAATCGGCTGGCAGTTACAAGCCCAAGGCGGGCGATCTGATGATACAGGGAGACCGTCATATCGGCATTGTAATTTCTGCCGGAGCCTCGTCGTTTGAGACGGTGGAGGGCAACTATTCTAACAGCGTCAAGCGCGTAACGCGCAGCTATGGTGAGGTGTCCGGTTTCTGTACTCCGTGGGGATAATACAAGATATTGTATGCTTGTGGATAAAACTGTGGAAGATGTGGAAAGGAGTGCGTGCCAGTGTCATGGGATACAGAGATGGCTTTGGCCATCAAGAACACCGCGAGAAAAGCGGCAAAGAGCCTACCCAAAGGCTGGTATCGTGCCGAGGTCTTGCAGGTAACTCCCAAGTTGATTTTTTCTGTGGTAAGCAAGGAATTTCAGTTCAGCACGGGAGATGGCCTGATTATGACCGCGACTGCTCGGGCGAAAGAGTGGAAAGTCGGCAATCAGGCGGCAGCCATTCTGCAAGGCAGTGAGCTGTTGGTTTTGGACAGTCTGTAACGGAGGAGGTGCAGCGGATGTTTGACGAGGAGCAGGCGCAGTTTGTCTGCGATTTTTTGGAGTGCCTGACGTGCTCCAGCGGTGTGCCGCTGCGCCTGATGGACTGGCAGCGCAGCATGATAACCGAGTTTTACGGTCAGCTGATCGAGGACGAGGACGACCCGGCAGGCAACTACCTGCGGCGATACCAGTATCTCTATCTGGAGATCGCCAAGAAGAACGGCAAGTCGGAAATCGCTGCAGGTCTGGGTGTGTATCACCTGTTTGCCGACGGCGAGATCAACGGCGAGGTTTACGTTGTAGCGGCTGACCGCGACAACGCGGGCATCGTCTTTGCGGCAGCCAAGTACATGGTCGAGCAGAGTCCGGCGCTGAAAAAGCGCAGCCGCATCGTGGACAGTGTAAAGACCATCTACGACGAGACGAGCGGCTCGAGGCTCAAGGTGCTGTCCAGCGAGGCGTACAGCAAGCACGGTTACAAGCCGAGCTGCGTTATCTTTGACGAGCTGCACGCCCAGCCGAGCCGCGACCTGTGGGATGTTATGACGTTTGGTTCCGGTGACGCTCGCCGTCAGCCGGTGTGGATCGTACTGACGACCGCCGGAGATGACCCCGACCGAAAATCCATCGGCTGGGAAGTACACGAGAAGGCGCTCGCTATCTACCGATGGCGGCGCGGCGCGAGGGATGAGAAAGCCTACGATGACCCTCGGTGGCTGCCAATCATCTACGGCCTCGGACTGATCGAGGACGAGGACGAGCTGAAAGACCTCAACATCTACGACGAGGACCTGTGGCGGCGGTGCAATCCGTCGCTCGGCAAGACGCTCAAGCTGGCTACCATCCGCGCCCAGGCGGCGGACGCCAAGAAGAGCGAGGCCGCCGAGCGGCTGTTCCGTTGGCTCAGGCTTAACCAGTGGATTGCCACGGCGACTGTCGGGTGGATACCGATAACCATTTACGACAAGACGCAATGGAATCCGCCGGACTGCAAGGACTGGCGTGAGGCCGTGCAGCTGCTGCGCGGCAAGACCTGCTACGGCGGCGTTGACCTCTCTAAGAGCACCGACCTTACCGCCTTTGTGCTGGTGTTTCCGCCGCAGGAGGGTCTGGACAGGTGGGTGGCTCTGCCTACCGGGTGGATGCCGCTTGACGGCATTGACGCACGCGAGCGCGAAGATCATGTGCCGTACCGCGACTGGATACGCGCAGGATTCTTACACGGCTGTGAGGGCGATATCATCGACTTTGAGGCTGTGGCTGACGCTGTGGTGCGGGCCGCACAGGATTACGACCTGCGCATGGTCGGCTTTGACCCGTATCTGGGTGTGACCGTGATGCAGAACATCCGCGAGCGGCTTGCCGGTACGGTGACCGAGGTTGTCGAGATACCGCAGGGTATCCGGTCCATCTCGCCGCCGATGAAGGAGCTGGAGCGGCTCATCCGAGCGCATGAGATGCTGCATGTGCACAACACGGCGGCACGGCAGTGTTTTCTCAATCTGCGGTGCGTCAGTGATGACAATGAGAATATCAAGCCAACCAAAAAGCGGAGCCGCGGACGCATTGATATCACGGTGGCGTGGATCATCGCGTTTGCGACGGCGATGCTGCAGCCTGCACCGACGCTGGCGGACAGCGTGGCGGCTGCGGATTGGCACATGTGAGTTTAGGAGGTGTCGGCTATGGCCGATGTGTTTCCGGTTATCCCGGAGGAGCTGCCCGCGCAGGTTGCGGAGAGCATCGGGCGGTCTCCGGCGTTTGTCTTCCACGAGGACGGACGCTCGGGCAGTTTCCCACTGGTTGACGGCGCTCTGGTGGAGCGGCAGGGCGTGGAGGCGGTCAAGCAGTGGCTTGAGCTTATGCTCCGGCAAAAGCCTGGTGCGATTCCAATCTACCGGACGAGCGGCACGACCCAGCCGGGCGTGGAGGCGGCAAGCCTTGACCGCAGAGTGCCGGAGGGGTGGATTTTTGCCGAGATCGAGCGCAACGTGCGGGAGACCGCTGCGTTCTGTCCGGCTATCCGGTCGCTTGACAGTTTTAAGTTTACGCGCGTGCGGCGCGGCGTGGAGGTACGCTTCACGGTCCGCCTGCACAGCGGAGAGAGTGAGGAGGTGACGACGTATGTCAGCGAGTGAGATTTTAGACGAGATGCTTGCGGCAATGCCGGAAAGCTATCAGAAAACCATCGGTTTCCCGACCTATGACCTGCTGGCGGCGGTGTCGCTCCGCATGGAGGGCACGGACGATGCCATCGACGAGGCCAAACAGCAGCTCGACCCGGAAAACCTGCACGACAGCGCTCTTGACCGTTACATCTATCCGCGCTCCGGCCTGGAGCGCAAGGCGGCGACCTTTGCGCACGGCAGCCTGACCGTCACCGGCACAGGCACGGTCGAGCAGGGCACGCTGTTCGAGAGCGGCGGCGGTGTTCAGTATTATGCGACAGAGACCGTAGCCATTGAGGGCGAGGGTACTGTACCGGTCACCTGCACGGTGGACGGCACGGCAGGCAATCTGCCCGCGCACAGCGTGACGCAGATGCCGGTGGCAGTGCAGGGCATTGCCTCGTGTGATAACCCTGAACCGATTGGCGGCGGTTATGCCGAGGAGAGCGATGCGGAGTATTACGCGCGGTATCTGCTGCGGCTGCGGACTCTGGCGACCTCCGGCAACGTATACCACTATCAGCAGTGGGCGCTCGAGTGCTCGGGCGTGGGGCACGTCAAGGTCTTTCCGCAGGCGCGCGGCGCGTATACCGTGGACGTGGTCATTGTGGACAGCGCGGGACAGCCTGCGAGCGAGGAGCTGGTGCAGGCGGTGCAGGCGTACATTGACCCCGAGAGCGAGGGAGCCGGAAGGGGGCAGGCGCCGATCGGCGCGCAGTGCTTTGTGTCGGCGGCGGCGGAGAAGAAGATCGCCATTTCCTGCAAGGTGTTCAAATCGAACACCGCAGAGGCGGACAGCGTGACGGCGGCAGTCAAAGCGGCGGTCGCGGCGTATCTCGCCGGGACGGTGTTCGTGCAGGATTACGTTTCTTACGCGCAGATCGCGGCGGCTATCCTGTCGGCCGACGGCGTGGTGGACTTTGAGGGCCTGGCGGTCGGCGGCGGCACAGCCAACATCGCGGTCGGTGAGCGCGAGTGCCCGGTGCTGGGAGAGGTGAGCATCGCCTATGTATGAGGATATGCTGATAAGCCTGCCGACGGCTTACCGCAAAGACCGGTGGGTGCGCGACCTGCTGGAGGCCATCCGCGGGCTGGATGAGAGCCAGCGCACGGAGATGCTGGACGCGGCGGCGCAGCTCTTTCCGGCCAGCATGACGTGGCTGCTGGAGACCGAGGAACGGGCGGTCAACCTGCCGTCAACCGGCACGCTGGAAGAGCGCCGCACGGCACTGATCGCACGCTGGCGCGGTGCCGGCAAGTGTGACGTGGAGCGCATCCAGAGCGTGTGTGACTCGTGGCGCAACGGCGAGATCTCCGTCGGCTTTGCAAAGGGCGTGATTGTGCTGACGTTTGTAGGCGCGTATGGTATGCCTGACAACACAGCGTTGGCGGCACTTAGGGATGCGATTGAGCAGACTGTGCCGTGTCATCTGGCGGTCAAGTATTTGTGGCGCTGGCTGCTGGTGCGTGAGGTATCTGCTATGACGGTCGATGAGCTGCAAAGGCACCGTATCAGCGATTTTGCCTTCTGAGGAGTGATATATTGAGTACAAAAACCAAAAATTTGGAGCTGTTTAAGTATGATCCAGCGGCAGACGGCGCAAACACGTTTAACATCGATCAGGCGTTGAATGGCAACTGGGACAAGCTGGACAACGAAGTTGCAGCCCGCGTGAAAACCGCTGAACTTGCAGCAGAGGTGAAAAAGGTTGCCAAGGACGGCGGTCTGACTGCCTCTGATCTGGGCGCGGTATCGGCGGCGGATAAGGGCAAGGCTGACGGCATTGCAGGTCTGGGCGCTGACGGCAAGGTGCCAGCAGCACAGCTGCCGGAGATGAATTACGAGGGCAAGGGCGCCGTAGATACGCATAATACGAGCGCAAGCGCGCACAGTGCGCTGTTTGCGGCAAAGCAGAACAAGATCAAGGGAAAGAAGGGAAAGTACCTCGGTTTTACGGCTGATAATACCGTGGGCGAGGTAGACGCACCAACATCCGGCGGCAGCCGGATTACGCTGACGTTTGCGGCTGATTTTGTCGGGCAGGCGTGGACACTCAAGGGCGGCGGGGAAACCTACACCGGCACGGTAGACAGCAGCAAGACGGCAACTGTAAGCGTGCTCGGCATCAATACCACCTACACACTGAGCGCTGCACTGTCCGGTACGACGTATACAACCGAGGTTGCAACCAAGGCATATTACACGGCGCTGAGTGTCAATCTTGAGAAATTCCAGAGTACGATTACCGTAACCGTAGATAGCGGTTCGACGGTTACGGCTACACTGGGCAGTACGGTATTGACCAAGACGAGCACCGGCACGGCGGTATTTACCGTCGGTAAGGCGGGCACATGGGCAATCAAGGCTACCAAGGGTGACCAGACCGCAGAGGGCACGGTAAGCATTACCGCCAGTGGTCAGAGCAAGAGCCTGACGCTGATCTACGCTAACGTGTTCGGTGTTTGCTGGGATACGAGTAATTCGAGCACGGCGTTGACGCGCTTAACTCCGAGCACTGACCCTTACGGATTGGTTACGCGGTCGGTGACGACTGAGCCAATTCCAGCTGTCGGAACTGGCTCTGGAAGCAGCTTGTTTGACAGCTATGCGCCGTGGAACGGAATGAAGGAATGCAATCTCAACTCTTCTGGCGCAGTAACCGCATGGAAGGGAAACAGCGCGTTTACTCGTAGAAGTGATTATACCATGGTGTTTATCCCTGCTTTTTACGTTGCTGCTAAGAGAAACGGCACGAAGCAGTATTTCTACGTTTCGGACAATCCGAAAACTGGTATGACGAAACACCCGGGCAGTGGAAAATATATCGGCAGGTATACTTCTAATGGTGAATATGGTGGAGGTTCGACTGGCAGCACACCGCGGGTAAATATTTCGCGAGCAGGCTTCCGGGACTTGGTGAAAAGCGGAATTACCAACGGAGCATTTAACAGCAAATTCCATCTGTACGACTTCGCAACTTACTGCGCAATTATCTTTCTGTATGTTGTGGAATTCGCTGATTGGAACTGTCAGAGTAAAATCGGGCGCGGTTATGTGGATTACAATTATGCAATCAATTCTGGTGCCACAGACACCATGACATTCCACACCGGACTCCGCAATAACGCAGTCCAGTACCGCTGGATCGAAAACCTCTGGGGCAACGTATACCAGTGGGTAGACGGCTTTAACGCCAACGGTACAACGGCGTACTACTGCACCGACCCGAGCAAGTACGCGGACGATACTGCAACCGGCTATACCAAAATCGGTACGCTTCCCGGCTCTGGTTGGATTAAGGACTTGACCGTTACCGATAATGGTCTACTCATTCCGAAAACGTCTGGCGGTTCGGAAACAACGTACATTCCAGATTATGCGAACTCGTCTTCCGGTTGGCGCGTGCTGTATGTTGGTGGCGATTGGTGCGGTGGCTCGTCTGCAGGTCTGTTGTGCTTCAATGCGAACTACACCTCTTCGAATTCGAACTCGGACATCTCCGCGCGTCTCCTGTGCGAGGCGTAGCCGCGCAATCCCCTCCGGGGGTCCGGGGGTCGCAACCCCCGGCATGTTTCAAAGTGTAAATTTTAAGTGAATAAGGGACTGTCTGCGCGTCGTGGAGCACGTGCTGTATGTTGGTGGCAATTGGAGCAATGGCTCGAATGCAGGTCTGTTGTACTTCAATGCGAACAACACCTCTTCGAATTCGAACTCGAACATCTCCGCGCGTCTACTTAGCAACTCAATTATCATTGCGCAGGCTTTTCCTCACCCCTTGGTGAAAATCATGCCCAGAGGACGGGAGTTAGTAGGTTACTCGAATACTCTCGCAGGCAATAAGGATGTGATAACAATCCCTAAAAGAGTTGGATTCCTCTACGAAAAGATGCTCGACAGAGCATTTATAACAGAAACAATACGGCTTGCCGCAAACGGCAAGAAAAATCGTCGCAGCGTCCGACGTGTACTGGCGAACATTGACGCATACGCCGAAAAGCTGCTGGTCATGCTGCGGACGGACAGCTTCATACCGACAAAACCGAAGGTCAAGCGCGTGTACGACGTATCAAGCCGCAAATGGCGTGATATTAAGGTTGTACCGTTCTACCCGGACGGCTGTGTGCATTGGCTTTGCGTCCGTGCTATGCAGCCGGTTTTGATGCGCGGTATGCACCATTGGTCATGTGCAAGCATTCCTGGGCGCGGCGGTGCTCGTGCTATGCGGCAGATTACGCACATGGTACAGCGCAGACCAAAGGACAGCCGGTATTGTGCGCAGATGGACGTTCGCAAGTTCTACGATAGTATTCCACCGGACGGTATCCGTCGGGCGCTGGAACGCAAGATCAAGGACAAGCGGTTTGTTAATCTGGTAATGCGCATCATTGCTGACGGTCTGGCGATTGGCTACTATATCTGTCAGTGGCTTGCGAATTACTATCTGGAAACACTTGACCGCGTGCTGTGTAGCTGCAAGGGCGTTGTCTGTGAAGTGCGCTACATGGACAACGTGACAATCTTTGGACGCTCCAAAAGAGCACTGCATAAGGCTGTCAAGGTGGCAGAACAGCACCTGAGAACACTTGGTCTGACGCTCAAGAATGACTGGCAAGTGTACCCGATCAGGAAGCGCAAGGTTGATGCTGTCGGGTATAAGTTTGGTCGCAATGTAGTCGTACTGCGCAAGCACAGCCTGCTGCGGACACTGCGACAGCTTAGACGAGCGGCAAAGCGGGAACGTGTGTCGGCAAAGATGGCACAAGCATTGCTTAGTCGACTTGGGCGGCTGAAATGGTGTGCCAGCAAAACGATAATGGTTAAATATGTGCGTCCAGTGGGCGTGCAGAATTTGAAAGGAGTGGTACGAATTGAGAGTGCACGGAGATGTCAAACCGCCTGAGGTTGCGGCAGGCAGTATACCAAACAAGCCCGGCAGGGCATGGGTACGCTTTACCCAGAATGCCAAGCAGGAGAAGGGCAAGGACGGTCACACCGGCTGGGTGTATGACGAGTACACGACCGAGGTCGAGGACACGCCCGCGCTGCTGGATGAGGTAAAAGCAAACCGCGAAGCCCTGCTGATGGAGGCCAAGGCGAACGAGAAAAGCAAGGCGGAAATCGTGGCAGAAAACGAAGAACTGCAAGCGCAGAACGCAACGCTCAGACAGCAGGTGGCTGCGCTGACAGATCAGCAGTCTTTTTACGAGGACTGCATTGCAGAGATGGCGCAAGTCGTCTATGCGTAAGTTTATCAACAACATTCGAGAACGTTTTGAAAGGACGGTTATTATGATGGCAATGTTATTTGCGCAGCGCGTAATCCTCGGCAAGTGTGAGTTTGAGCAGGTTCCCACAAAGCTGAAAAAGCAGGTAGCGGAAATCCTGATTGATGAGTGCGGTATGCCGGAGCTTGTGCCGGCTGAGTTCGGCGGCACGAAGGATGCTGTAAGTGAGTGACGCACAACTGATTGACGAGCTGTGCGGTATCTGCGCACAGCTTGCGGAAATCGTGCGGCGGCAAAGTGAAATGCTCGCACAGGATAAGGCAGTTGAGGACGCACTCGGGCGTCTGGATGCAATCGTAAAGTAAAGGAGCAGAACTATGTACGAATCGAATATCTACATCAAGAACTACGCAGAAGTGAAGAAGTACCACGGAGACATGGGCGTGCAGCTCGATAAGTTCGATGACGCCCACAACCTCAAGCATGACGCGCTCGCGCGTGCGCAGTACAAGCACTGGCGCGCACAGCAGACCGGTGTGCCTGAACTTCTCAGCGTTGAGGATAAGCGCCTGCTGGGGCTGTAAACAACAAAAAACCGCCTGAAAAGGCGGTTCGTTGACAGGGTTCGGCGGTGTATGCTATAATACAGGCGGACGCTGTTACATATGGCGGTCAGACCTTCTGTTCCTTTCCCGCAGTCTGCGGCAGGAAGGAGGTGGCGCGAATGCAGAAGAAAGCATTTAGGCTTTTTATGTGTGCGGTCATTGTACTGTACATTTTCTGTATAAAAGCGCGATGACCGCTCGTCTGATCCACGAACGGTCATCTAAATGAACGGTCTATAGGGTCTGACTGCTGTAACAGCGTTCCCTTTGCTTATATTATAGCATATGCTCCGGCTTTGTCAAGAACGACAGGGACGGGGCATTTTTATGCCTCGGGGAAAGAGGTTATATGGATAATCCCATCACTCGTGCCGAGCACGAAGAGTTTCGCCGACGGCTCGAAGAAGAAAATCGTCGGCAGGACAAGCGCATTGAGCTGTTGGAGGATAATATGCGCGAGCTGAACCAGCTGACCGCCTCGGTCGGCAAGCTGGCAACCTCGGTTGAGAGCATGGTCAAGGAGCAGGAAAAGCAGGGCAAGCGCCTTGAAACGCTCGAGGACCGCGACGGCGCGATGTGGCGCAAGGTTGTGGCCTACGGCGCTACGGCTGTGATCGGTATCGTTATCGGCTACATTGCTCGGCAGATCGGCTTGAACTGAGAAAGAGAGGTACTTATGAACTGGAAAATCAGAATCAAGAACCCGGTGTTCTGGGTGCAGATCGCCCTTGGTGCGTTCGCAACGGCGCTGGCCTATGCCGGCCTGACCGCCGCGGACATGACCACCTGGGCGGGCGTATGGCAGATTATCAAGGCCACGGCGGCAAACCCGTACTGCCTGTTTTTGATTGCCTGCAACGTGTGGTCGGCACTTAATGACCCGACCACCAGCGGTCTGACGGACTCGGATCGCGCTAAGTCGTACACTGCGCCGCTGGAAAAGTGAGGTGCGCTATGACGAATATTCCGTTTCTGCAGGCTGACTCGAGCAATTTCTATTCTGGCCGAGGTGGCAACAGTATCAAGTATATTGTCGTACACTATACGGCCGGTAACGGTGATACCGCCATGAATAATGCGCAGTATTTCCACAACAACAGCGGCTTGCAGGCGTCGGCGCATTATTTTGTCGATGAGCACAGTGTTGTGCAGTCTGTCCGCGATACAGACGGTGCATGGCACTGCGGCGGTCCGTTGGAAAGCTCGCATCACCCGCTGCACAATATCTGTATGAACCGCAACAGTCTGGGTGTGGAGATGTGCTCGGACAAGGTAAACGGCAAGTACGTTATTACCGCCCAGACGGTAGACCGCACGGTTGAGCTGGTGCGCTGGCTGATGGACAAGTACGGCATCGACGTGGATCATGTTGTGCGCCATTATGACGTAACGGGTAAGGACTGCCCGGAGCCGTGGGTGCGTGATGAGAGCCTGTGGCGCAAGTTTAAGGCGCGGCTGACCGCGCCGGTTGAACCCGAACCGAAGAAGGAGGACGACGAAGTGGTAGAAAAGAAAAAGGTCCTGCTCAACGGCAAGACCTACGAGTGCGACGTCATTACAAAGGACGTCACTAACTATATCAAGATGAGATCGCTCCAGCAGGCGGGCTTTATGATCGGGTATGACGCTGTTCGCAAGGTTCCGAGCATCACCGCACCGCAGTGCCGCACATTTGTCCCGGACGGCGATGAGGCTGTACAGGCCGCAGTTGATACGCTGCGGGAAACCGCAGGTCTGGAAGATAAGACGATCGAGTATCTGCTCCGCTATCAGTGGGGCGAGGACCTCGTGAAGAAGCTGGCAGCCGCAGTTAAGTAAATAGTAAGGCCCTCGGTGTTCGATTTGGACACCGAGGGCCTGTTGTTATTCAGTTGGTTTTGGAGTATTGCCATCAAAAATCACATGAGCAAACCGAAAACGCTGTGTGACATTCGGATACTTCTTGTGATCTACCTCTGATGCAAACATATCGTATGGCCGTGCATAGATTTTGAAATCATCATAGAGAGCCTGATAAATTACCAAAGGCTCACTGGTTTCTGTATGCGTGGCAATGGCGAGAACCTGATATAGTTTGCCTTTGAAGTGCAGATATTTCTCGCCAACTAATATTTTTCGACTACTTGGATTCATTTTCCTCTCCTATATTGAAAAACTGGCTAATGTTCCGGAGAATTAAGCCAACAAAAACTACAACGATCAAGAATGATAAGATTGCGATAATCCAACCAGAATATCCGTCGGGACAAATATGTTTAGTCAAAAGACTAGTCACTTGATTGACCAAAATGCCAATAAGGAACGCTAATAAACCGCTTTCTAAAAGAAGAGTTGTCAACTGGATAAAGCGTTCCTTTCCTACGGCACGCTTTATTTCTTTGAGCTTCTTTTTCTTTTCATCTTCTGTGATGTCACGGAGTATTTCGTTTCGAATATCTTTATAGATATCACGTTCGGCATGCTGCTGTAATCGAAGTAATTCGGATGCAGCTATACCATCAGTAGCATTATCTTTTAAGCGATCGGACACATATGCATGAATAAGTTCCTCGGTAGTGATATGATCGTTGTTATCTGTCATTGAGGTAGGCTCCGCTCATGATTTTTCTATATAGTTCTTGTGCCTTAGGTGAAAAATCGGATTCTGTAAATTTAGCACCTAAAAACTCATTTTCATTATGGTAAGAAGCATCTGCCTTAGCACTATAAACTTTTTCAGGCGAAGGCTCGCTTTTTAGTTCTTCAAAAACAATCTGAGCGATAGGCATGTCAGACGTCAAAGCGATAGAATTAGGGCTTACATTTCGCAGACCAATCTGCAGAGTTCCTCGATATCCAGGATTGCAGTGCTGATCCGAAACAATAATACCCAATCGAGTAAACTTGGTCCTTGGACGAATATGTGCAATCATATTGGAAGGAATGCAGATAGTTTCTTTCAATGTCACTAAGATGTATTCCATCGGTTTCAGAATGAATGAAGAAGAATCGGGAATAGGAACTTCTTTGTACAAAGAATCAATCGCATTTTGGTCGGTTAAAGAAATTGTTCGCACATCATCTTTGAAAACATGGATAACATCTGACATGGAAACATCGTAAGAAGCACCTTGCAGGCGAAACTCGTCGAAAGGAGATATCAAAGGATGCTCTGGCTGCGTGCAGAGGACGCGGATATCTTTATCGGATAAAATCACTCTAAACAACTCCTGCTATAATAGAACTGTAACATAATAATAAGCAAATAGTAGGGGTTTGTCAATGTTTTTATTGACATTTTTGATATGATAGGTTATACTATATAGCCTGTCATAAGCGGTTAGGCTATCAGGAATGTTGATGACTATGCTGTGTTTATGGAGAAAGGTACAGCGTAAAAGATATAACAGGGAAGATATTATAAAGAGTTTTGATAGATGTAGAAAATGTGTAGGAAAACAAGAAAGACGAACCTCAAAAAATGACGATATATCTAACAAAATCGGCATTTTCTATAACCGCTTGACGTGCGGAAGGTCAGCGGTTCGAACCCGTTAATGTCCACCACCAAGCCACTCATTGTGAGTGGCTTTTTCTTTTGTCTGAACAAAAAGCAGCTGAGACCCCACATCTCAGCTGCTTCTATTTCGTCCCACATTTTGCTTTTACTCTCTGTGCTGCCGCTATCCTTCGGCAGCTGCCTTTTATTGCTCGGTCTCGCGGATATATTTGAAAACCGAGTGCTCCAGATAAAATTGCACATCACCTTCTGTCAGCTCATACGGCTTGTGGCCGTCAATGCACAGCCAGTATCGTCCGTCCGCACTTTGCTTGAGATAGGCATTCTCGTCGTCAAAATAGACGGTCGAGCTGCTGTCGGGCTCGGCCGGTGGCTCGAATGCCGGCTGCGGCAGCACCGCATACGACAGTGCCAGCAGGACAGCAAAGCTGCCGATGAGTACGGCACTTGCGGTTCGGTCGTTCGGCTGCTCCGCGCAGGTGAGCACGGCGGTGAACCGCTCCCGCATGGCCTTGTCTGCCTCGGCGCGAAACAGGGCCGTGGACGGCTGCGGCACCGGCTGCTGCGTGCAGCCTTGCTTCATTGCGGCGAGGATGGCGCGCAGATAGGCTGTGCGTTCCTTTGCATTCAGCGTCTGTGCAATCGCACGGTCGCATTTAAGCTCAAGCGTCTGTTCCAAATCCTTCTGCAGCAGGTATACGACCGGATTCCACCAGAAAATGATGCAGTACAGCGTTACGAGCAGCTTGACAGCCGTATCATGGTTGAGAAAATGCGTGTACTCGTGCAGCAGAATGTAGTGCAGTTCGGCGTCTGTGTACGTCTTGTCCGGCAGAATGATGTACCGGCGCAGCACACCTACGCCAAAGGCAGATTCGATATTCGCGGCTGTACGTCCGCGAACTTTGATGGTGCGGCCGGTCTGCCGCCGGATCTCGCTCAGCAGGAAAGCCGTGCGGCTGTCCCATGGCTTGGCTTGCCGCGCAGCGCGGATGGCTTTGCAATACTGCAACGCGTAATGGATCAGCAGAAAAACTGTGCCGAGCAGCCAGATTGCACACAAAAGCAGTCCGACCGGCAGGTGCGTGACCGAATCGGGCTTGCGCGCCAGAAAGTTGTAGATGCGCGGATACACGACGCTGTCGCTCACAATCACTGCGTGCGGAAACTCGAGCGGCAGCAGCAGGCGCGCGGCGCAGAACAGGTAAAGCAGCACCATAGTCAGCACGCCGAAATGCGGCCGGAAGCGTGTGCGCCGCACAAGATAGATCACAATAATCAACAAACTGCTCCATAAAAGTGCAGATATAAAGGAAAATAGGGTTATTTGCATATTATTTATCTTCTTTGTTCTGCAGCGCAGCTTCGTACTGATCGACCATTTTTTCCAGCTCGGCAATCAGCTTTTCTTCCTGCTCGGATTCCTTTGATTTGGCAGGTTTTTTGAACAGCGCCACGGCGATTCGGGCAAACAGTGCCTGGTTCACGCCTTGCTCCTCGAGCATGTTCGCCAGAAATTCGTCCTTGGTGTAGCAGGGGACGAACTGCCGCGACTGATAGCGTCCGTTCTGCAGCAGACCGCTGACCTGCACCATGCCTTTTTTGACAAGCTGACCGAGCAGTTTGTCGATATAATTGGTGTTCCAGCGGGCCTCCGTAATTTTTTCGGCAAGCTGCAGTGTTGTGAGCGGACGGTTTTCCCGCCATAAGGTGTCCATCAGAATTTCCTCGGAGTTGGACAGCTTGAAGCGCTTCATTGGCCTCACCTCTGTTTTGATAATCACCTGTAAGGTGTTTGTTATAAGATAAGAATAACCACCTTGAAGGTGGTTGTCAATATCTTGATGGAAATTTGTAGGAATATCTGAAACTGGACATGATAAATTGTGAGAAGTGACAATATATTTTCTGGTGACAGGGGGAAAGGCACACCTTTCGGTGTGCCTGAGGCTGTCGAAAAACTATCGTTTTTCGAGCAGCCTCTCGATCGAAACCACGCTTTCGATCGAATGCTGAAGAAAAACCGCGTCCTCCGGACACATTTTTTCTTCCCTTGTATAAAAACCGAGGTACACAAGGTGAATTGCCGCATAGCGGCAAGAGAGGGTGGTCTGGACCACGCCCCCGGGAATTATGAATTTGCTGTGCAAATTCTATTTTATGCGTGCTGC
>OODQ01000352.1_pt1 | contig 39897 bp, 65 predicted proteins | sample 1671321 | NCBI WGS metagenome assembly OODQ01 (sample SAMN06348144, study PRJEB24527) | human gut metagenome | biome: human gut; feature: ankylosing spondylitis patient; material: feces | host: Homo sapiens | place: China | collected 2015-10
ATATTAACGTTTCGAGAACTGGGATTTGAGGCAGGAAGCGGCCTGCTAGCATTTTTGTATATTGTGCGTCTATTACAACGTCAACAGAAAACGAATGTTCTCGAACGTATTTTGTGTTGTGAGGATGGAGAGGACAGCTCATTTCGAGCTGTCCTTTTTGATTTGTTCCTTGATTTCATCGGCTTTTTCCTTACATGCCTGCTGGATGTAAGACGCCATACTCATGTCGCTGGCGTCAGCCCAAGCCTTAATCTGCTCGCGTGTCCCTTTCGGCACGCGGATTGTGATCGATTCGTAGTTTTTTGCAAGCCACTTTTTATTGGCTTTTTTTCTGCTTTCTTCCATATAGCATCTCTCCTGTTTCTTTTAAATCTAACGTATAAGACAAGAAAAATAAAAAATTAGCCCCGCCGATTTTTCGACGGGGCCGATGGAATGTTTTACATGCCGTCTTGTGCCTTGAAATCCGCTACAGCTTTCCCTAATAGGGCTTTTTTAAATACTCGCCATTCGCGGTGGTCGATCCACCACGATGCCGAATTATTTTTATAGTAATGATTAGTAAACTTATCAAGAAAGTCTGCGAAATCGTCCCCAGCGCCTTTACGAATCGCTGGTTTCTCCTTTTCAAACGCCTCAATTTCTTCCTTGCGAATACTTTCGGCCCAAGAAATCTGCTTTTCTGAACCTTGTAATTCCGGCAGCTCATACTTTTCAGCAAATGATTTTTCTTCGGCCTGCTTTTCTGCTTTGTAACAAGCAGAGCAAAGACCAAACTCTTTTAAATATTTAATCTTCCGTTCTCTTTCTTCGGATTTCCCGAAGACGTCGATGGTCCCTTCATGTCCACAACTAAAGGTAATGTTTACTTTCATTTTTACCGCTCCTTTCGGTTCACTTCCTGGGGTCTATCGCCCCTTTCTTGATTATATTGTACTGCATGTAGTACAATAAGTCAACCCCCATTTTAGATTTTTTCAGTTTTTTCTTTTAAGTTTCCTGATCTCTGTCAATAAAAAGAAGCAAAAAGGCTTGTCTACCAAAACGGTATGACAAGCCTTTTTGCTTGATCGGGTACTAACGTACTAATCAATTTTACAATTTCAATCCTCGCGGTCAGAATATCTCTGCCGTGACTTGACTATAGTATAACACGTCTCGCAAAATTTGCAACAAAAAAAATAGCCCCCAGCCACGCTCGTGACCAGGGGCTTGTTACATAATACGATATTATTTTATCAAACAGCCGACAGCCAGGGCCCCGGCTACGACGGCCCAGGTATCCCGTTGCCGGGTTAGCCTGGCTTCCTTCTTAGTCATTGAGTTGATTTGCTCTGTCAATGTCGCCAAGGATTGACTCTGCTTGTTCAAGGCTTCGCTGGCTTGACTCAATGAGCTGTCGGCTGTCGTCAATGACTGCCTTGTTGTCGTCAACTGTTCTTTCGCTTGCGTCAATTGATTCTGCAAGGTTGTCGAGTTGCTGTCCAGCTTGTCTAATCTGCTCTGTAGCTGTGCTAACGTTCTCTCTTGCTCTCTGATTGTCGTCTTTAACTGATTGTACTGTTCGAGTGACATCTGCACTCTCTTCATGGGCGCGGCTGTCGTAGTATCGGCACAAAAGCCAACCAAAGGCGAACACAAGGACAAAGACAACGCAAGATACAATAAGGGTCTTTTTATTTTCGGCAATCTTATCAACCTCCTCTTTCAGCTGCGGAAGATACAAAGGGATCACCTCCTGTTAGTCGTCGAAAAGGTTATCTGCATACATGTAGTCGCCATCGATGAGTCGGCCACCAATCGGCAACTTGTCGGTATCCTGCCAGACAAATGCCTTAATGTCGTCGACTTCGCCCCATTCCGCGTTCCATACGGAGCAGTTGAGGGCACGCCAGTTAATCGGCGTATCCCCGCCGTTGCCCCATCTGTCAGATACACGGTCTTCCAGCCAGCCATAGGATGCATAGACGCCCGTTTCCAGGCCAATGTTGTCAATCCATGCCTGGCACTGAGCGGTTGCCATTTCGCCGGTGAAGTCATAGCCATTTCTTTCCTTCCACTGGTCGGCATCTTCCAGGTCGAAAAATACAGGCAGTTCCAGCAGGACGCCCGCGTCGGCGATGATGGCCGCGCATTTCCGTGCGTGGTCCGCCGTGACGTCCGGCGTTAAGCTGTAGTCATAGTGATAAGCTCCGACCTTAAGGCCGTATTCGTGGGCCATCTGGACGTTATGGCGGAACTGCCCATCTTCGTGCCCGTTCCCCCAGGAACAGCGTACATAGACAAATTTACAACCGCTATCGACGGCGGCCTGCCAGAAATCGGCGTCTAAGTATCCCTGGGCTTCGGATACGTCAAATCCTCGAATCATAATCTCATTTCTCCTTTACTTTATCTGTACTGGGCGCCATTGTGGGCGCGTTTTGCGGTTGTGCTGGCATTGTGTATCGCGCGGAATTAAAACGGCTGTCATATCCGTATTTCGTCCAGCACGCTTTGCCAAGACCTACAACTGTCGCGATACCACCCCCGACAGCCGTCACGCCGCTCCAACAGCTCATCAATTCAAAGTGCGTCCCTCTCAGCGCGTTGCTCCAGTAGCCGAATAGCCAGCTAAAGAGTACCAGGCATAAAAAAATCATCATCAAAATACTCATGATGATGATGAGCTGGAGCCAATGTTTCTGACCCCACTGGCCCAGGGCCACGATTTTACGTTTCATTGGTTCATCCTCTTTTCCAGCGTGTCCATGCGATGATGGGCGGATGCGGCCGACGCCTCAACTTTGGCCAATCTCTCGGCCATATTCTGCCGCTTCTCTTCGACGCCCCGGATATATGCCTGCGTGCTCTCGATAAGCTCCCGCAGTTCTTCAATGGATGTCGATAATGGTTTGATAACGGCATAATTAAAGATGACGCCGCAAAGGCTGAGGATGGCCACAATGACGCCGGTCATCTGTACCAGTGATTCCATCACGTGTCTCCGTTCTGCGCTGCGTCTGTGGTGGTTGTCGTGGTGGTCTGCTTGTCAGCGGCTTCGGCGGCGGCCATCACGTCCAGGATAGCATTATGAGGACAATCCGCCCAAGGGCAACGTCCGTCATCATTTAAAATGTTCCCGCAAAATTCACAAAATTCCATGGTTCATCCCTCCTATGCGTTCTTGATTTCCGCAGCCATGGCGGCCAGGGTATTTTTATAGTTGGCATCGATTTTCGAGGTATCCGCACCGAGCATGGTAGCTTTGACGCGGGCCGTGACCATGGCATCGAGCTGAGCGTTATATTTTGCCTTGATAGAGCTGATTGTAGCCGCTTTCTTTTCGGCTTCGGTCGGTTCGGGCGGGATATAGTCGGTCGGTTTTCCGTCAAATCCGCGGACCTTCCCATTCAAGTATTCATTAAAATAATCCGCGGTGATGATTTCAGCAACAACAACATCTTCTGATATTGCTTTGACTTTATTCAGAAGCTCAGTTATTTTGTCAGTATTTTTACCGCTATTGGGATTGAAATCGCAAATCAAGCTGCACACGCGTCTACCCGCTGAGTCAAAGCCAGCGGCATAGTAATCAACGTTAGTTGTGGTACTTGCCATTATGCATCGCTCCTTATAATCTAAAAAATAAAAAGGTTGTGGTGAAATTGAAAAATCCTAATGGTTATGGCTGCATTCGATTAAATTGCCTCGATATGAGCATATACGCTCGTTAAAGCAATCGGGTATGTGACCCACGTATTAAACTGGCAATTTATCCACTGTTTACCTAGTTATAGCAATCCATCGAGTATCAACAGCACCGTAAGTTGACGTGTATATTAAAAAATTCTTGCCATCGCATCCAAAGCCCTTTGAGTACATTCCACCTCCGGCATCGGTAGCGACTCCAGTCAAAAATGTAGTAAACGTTAATGGCGGAGTTACTGTATTTAATTGACTCGTCGCTTGATGAACTAATCCCCACTGTATAATTAGGCCGCCGACCAGTGAGCCGAAGCACGCATATCCGTTTTGTCCAAGCGAGTATTTAACACCTGTCGCGTCAAATACTTTTTTAATCAGCAGCGCGAGCAGGCTGTCCGACGACAATACGTTGACGAGACTGCTCAGTCCTGTGCTGGCTAGTGTGTTGACGATGCCCGTGTTCCAGTCCGTAATCTGAGCTACTTCGGTTTCGGGATGAATTGTATCATATGCGCTGCTTGTTTTATTCCAGTGATGTAAAATGCCTTTTAAAATGCCCATGTTGTTATCCTCCTTGTTATTCGCTTACTTGACGATTTCGACCCACATTCCCGTATCGGCCATATTGGCCGGTTTGTCCGCTGTTTTAGACACGTACAGACGGTTGCTGTGAGCCGACTCACTGGTATTATGCTGTGCGATCGCGCTCGTTGTGCTTTTGCCAGCGGCGATGATTTGCTGGTTCAAATACGCCATTTTCGTATCGATGTCCCGAAAAAGCGTGTCAAAGGCTTCACGGGCCGGCGGGACGGACCCGACATACGCCCAGCCTTGTAGATAGTCGCTGTCTGTGAAGGTATAGCGGTCGCTGGTGGCGACGTTGCTGCCCCAAATTTTTGTAAAATCAGGTGTTGCCATGGTATCTCCTCCTTATAAATCGATGATTGTCGCCCAGCTTCCCGCGCCGAATGTCTTAGCGTCCGGCTGCCCCAGGAATCCGAAATAGTCCGCGTCGAACATTTCAACAGCCCGTAAGCCGATGCCGCCGCCTAGTGTGATGAGATGCAGGGTTCTGGCCAGGCGTATGTCATTCGCTGTCAGCCGGATCCCGATGCCGACGATGATTTTTGCATTGCCGACCTCATGTAAAATGATATTCTGTGCATTGAACAGGACCCGCAGGCAATGGATTAACTCATCACCGGTAGCCTGGGAGGAATCATAGAAGACCTTGAGCCATAGGATTTTCCGATAGTCATCATCTTCCAGCCGGGTACTGGCTAGCCAGTTTTCATTGATGCCGCGGAAACGGCCGACGCCGAACGTCTGGCTGTTATCCTGACCGCTGAACCCAAAGAATTCAAGCTGTAAGGAATCCTGAATGGTTCGATCGCGGTTCACGATGGTTCCGATGCCGTCGAGTTGTACCCCTTCGCCGGTATCTATCCAACGCTTATTTCTTAGATCATCAAAGGCGCTCCGCAAGGCGTCCAGTTCTGCACCAAGAGCCTCTAATTCGGCCTCGATGACCGGTTTATCCTGGAACTGTCCTATCAAGTGCGAAATCATGCGTTCCGTATAGGTCATTGTTTCGTCACCTCGATACGGGCCGCATCAAAGACGGCAATCTGTCGCGGCGTGATGGATATATTGCTCGTGGAATAACTTCCGGCCGTGTCGCCGGTCGCGGCGGTCAGGCTGATATACCCTACGCCGGAAGCAGCCTTGAAGATGGTTGAGAAATAGCGCTGTAAGATAACATCCTCGCCGATGGCCTGCTCCTGACCTTTAGCCAGCAAGGCCGTGGCAATATCCTGTACGGCTGCCGGAGCCAGCGTTTCGTCCGGGTTTTCACTGATGACGACCTTCAGCCAGATTTTGACTGGGGCCGGACGATTAAAATATAGTGTCTGTTCAGTGCCGTTGGCATCGATAGCCGTGCCGTGTTCTGTACCATAGGTGTCAATGCCGCCAGCTTTCGTTTTCCAGAGTACCTGGGCAATGTCGTCATTCTCCCCACCTTCTACGATGGCTTCGATGGAGTGCGGCGGCCGGCCGTCAGAATCGGTCGCATCGGTCCGGTTCTCATATACCTTGGATGTCGTGACGCCGGTCACATTATCGGCCAGGCTTTCGGCGATGGCATCAATATTCGTGGACCCGCGGCTAAAGAGCGACCGGTTCCAGCGCTGCCGCAAATGGGTATCGGTTTCGGCATCCTGGCCGACAGACGCGGCATACTGGTTCAAGACCCCGGTCCAGCCGGAAATCGAGGTGACAATCTGGTTGATGGTACCGATGTCCGGATTGACAGCCCCGACCGTCACGCAGCGGAATTGAATCGGAGTGCCGATAGAGCTGATTGTGACATTCTGGGCATCCGTTGCAAAGGTCTCCCCTTTGGTCGTCGTCCGTATGGACAAAATCCCGCTGTCAATAGAGTAAGTGACGCCGGTAAAGCTTTTTGCCAGGGTACTCAACACCTTGCTGGCCGTATCCCCGGAGGCGGCGGTATAGCTGGCCGTCTTGTCATTGATAGTCAGTGTATAAACCACCCCGGCACTCACGGCACTGCGGATACTATATGCGGCATAGCAGGCCTTTTCTTTCGAGATGGCCGCATTAGTGGCGATGCATTCCCAGTAGCTGCCGTTTTCGTTACTGCTGGAAATCTGTGCCCCATAAGGAACGACCGTCCCACTGGTACCATAGCAGGTAGCCAGCAGCCGGCTTTGTGTGCCGGAAATGGCTGAGATACCCGCCAGGCCCGCCGCATTGGACAGGCTGACGCCCGTGGCCGTGTTTGGATACATGGCATTATAGGTGTTTTCGGCCTGCTCCCACAGGTCGGCGATTTCGTATGCAAAGACGCCGTGGAGCTGGCCGAACAGGCTGTTGCTCCCGGTCTCGATTTCAACACCCAACCGGTCCGATACCCGGCGGTTGATGTCGGACAGGATTTCCGGCAACCGTTTCCGTCGGAAGCCGTCACGGGTCAGACCGTAAACATTTTCACTATCTGCCATATCCCAGCACCTCCTTCTTCGTGATGAATCCATAATCGGTATCGATTTCATAGGATACCGTGAGCGTCCTCAGAATGCGATTGAATGCGAATTCGAGCTCCGTGACGCCTTTGACCCCCTCAACGCTCTGAATGGCCTCCGACAGGACTTGCCGGACGTGGGCCTCATTGGGGTTCTTGACTAAGATATATTCGAGATAGGGAACGCCGTCACTCGTTTTCAGGAACCATTCGCCGAGCCATTCCCGCAGCGTGATAAGCACTTGTTGGGCGACCCGTTCCCCATTGTTGACGATCATTAAATCGCCGTTCCGGACGACTAGGTCGCCCGTTTTTACATTCATTGCTAAATCATAGGCCATGTCCATGCCTCCTACTTCGGTACGCTCGTCGTGCCGCCGCTGTCTCCGGTGTGAGTATGCTTCGTGACGGAAATGCCTTCTACGACCAGGTCGCCGCCGGTTACGGTAATGCCGCCGGCACTGATGACCATCTTCACGCCGCCGTTGAACAGGCAGACGTCGGACGGGCTGGCTGACCGGCATCCCCGGTTATACAGGCCCGGGATACAAATGGCGTCGTTAAGACTATGACGCCGTTCGCTGTCACTGTCACCGCCATTCAGGAAGTCATCCAGTTGGGACTCCGAGAAGACCAGCAGACAGCCGTCGCCGCTCCGTAAAGGAACCGTGACGCCGGCCGTGCCGCCGAGGCCGCTGGGAAAGATGACCGGCACATGGTGCACGATGGGAAACGGCAGGTTCCGGCCATCCGGCACCTTGAATTTGCCAACCGGCTGCACGCTGGCCTGGCAGATACTTGCATCATAGTCGATAATCTTCCCCGGCATGGCCGTGTGAATGTTGCTGATGCTGCCATCTATCCAACCATTGACGATGTCCCGTAATTCATTCGATGACTGCATAAAAACCACCTTCCCTTAGCATTGGCTGGCTTTGATGATGTATTGTGGATACTGGTCGCCCATGTCGGTATTGCCGGCATGATACCAGCTTTGTTGAGTGTAGCTGTTATGCCACATGCCACCGTTGCCGTCGCATATGCCGACATGCCCTTCGCTGTGGTCGTCGTTATAGAAAACGATGACGTCGCCCTTTTCGAGCTGGCTGGGGTCATAAGGGATACAGTTATCCCCGGCGTCGGCGCAAAGACCGTCAACACCCCACTGGCCGTTATCATATTCCTGCTTGAGGAACGGCGAATAATAAGACCCGGCTTCCGTGACCCGGTATACGCAGCCGTCAGGGATATAGCCGCCCTGGCTGTTGGCCACGGCTTCACACCCGGCGTCGACGTTGGTACTGACTTCGCCGCTTGTCCCGCCATTCCCATAGACGGCCGTATTGCTGGCCGCATCACTTTCGGGAGACTGGAGCGTGGCGTTCCGGTCTACTAAATCGAGTTCGCTGTTCCATTCGTCGCCGTAGGTATCGCCGGTATGGTGGGCCGACTGGACCTTAAACCAGCCTTCGACGTAACGGGATTCTACCTTGACCAGGTCACCCGGGTTGAGGGTCGGCGACAGCAGCGTCTTGACTTTCCACCCCGACGAGGCCGTCGACGGGTCCGTATTCTCGGCCTGCTTGCGCTTGCGCTTAGGCGTCGCCGTATTCGGCTGAGAGTTGGCCTTGGTATACCATTCCGGGCTCCCGATAAGGCCGCTATCCGGTGCAAAGACCAGCCCTTTGTTGCTGACCGTGCCGCCTTCCTTGATGAGCTGAAGGATTTCGTTCTGGACGCTCCATTTAACGCCTGATCCGTAGCAGATGGCGTCAAGAGCATCGGCGGCCATGCCGACAAAGGAAAACCCATCTTTAAACGTGCCGAACTGGACGCCGTCACCCCACACGAGGGGCAGGCCCATTTCATCGGCGATGTACTGGATGATAGTATTGCCCGGCGTACCGGGAGCAAAGGACAGGGAAAAAGCCGTATCCCGGATGGCCGTCTGGCCATCGGAGAGCGATAGTTCCGTCGTGACGTCCTTCCCGTCATCTTTTGTCTGGGCACTGATGACCGACCCGACAAAGAGCCGGACAGCGCCACCGTTGTCCTTATACCCGGCATAGAGCTCGACCTTGGTATCGGGCACGTTGATTTTATGCCGGGTCTCATCGCTCAGGTTCCAAAGGGTCAGTTTCCCCTTGTTCGTATTCTTCGACAGGTCTTTCGTGATGTCGAAAGAGATGCGGAGCGTATTGGCAAATTCCAGGCCTATCCCTGGGAACTTGACCCTATACTGCCGATTCCACAACATTCGTCAATTCCTCCTTCGGCATGTAGATCAGACGAGCTTTGCCACTGATGAAATCCTTGCGGCCAATGTCCGAAATGCTCGTGCTGGACACGACGGCCAACAGCTCGCCCGGAGGCAGGCCCTTGATGCGCCGGTACGCATGGAGCAATGGGAAGTTCGGAACGACGACGATACCGCGGACCAGCTCAGAGTTGTCATTATTGCAGACATCGAGCGTCCAATACTGGCCGGCATCGTTCCAATTCAGCCGGAGTCGGTACAGAATCGAGTCCAGGATGACCGACTCGACGAACGAGTTGGCATCTAAGGTACTAATTGTAATCACCAGAGCACCGCCCCCATTCCGCCCATGGACTGGGCAATGGATACCGTAGCCATGGCCGCCGTATGTTCCAGCCCGACGCCGATGGCCCCGAACTGGCTGAGGTCGACGCTGCCTGTGGCAATCTGGGTCCAAATATCTTCATCGGAGGACGCATTTCCGACGGTACTGGGGTCGATGGTCTGGAGGCCCGTACCGATTTCCTCAGTGGCAGCCATACCGCCGTCTTTGCCTGTCTGTCCGGCTTTCCCCTGGGCATCGGCATTACAGCCGTCTTCCGGGATGTCTTCCGTCCGCTGCGTGACCCGGCGCACATGCTGGAACTCCAGCGTCGCCTTATAACAATACCCGTCTTCGGAGCGCCTCGGCATGGGAGCGCTGGTCATGACCATATCCGTATAGATGCCGTCGACGAGTTTGATGGTGACCGGTTCGCCTTTCTTCCAGATGTCCATAATAGCATCCATGACCCGGTTCAAGCTGTGGCGGCTCCCGCCTAATGCAGCCATGAACCAAGTGACCGGCGTCGGTGTGAACAATACTTCGAGAGTCAGCTTCATTGGCTTGCGGATACAATGGTCTGAAATGGAAAAACCGTCCTCTACTGGAAACTGCGTGACCTCCGACTCGAACGTCGTGACTCGCGACAGAATGACGTCACATTCGAGCATATCGCCAATCTGTGCCGGTTGCGTCAGCTTCGGAAGTACGCCCGTATTACTGCGTGGCATGAAGCCAGAACCGCCGGCTAATCCGCCTGCCAGGCTGGTGCCGATATTGCTGATATTACTACCACTCATAAATGCCATACTGCTCACCTCTTATCCATACGGCGAGAAATTCGTACCGCTAGCAAATCCAATCGCATCCTGAACCGTGCCAACGCTTAATTGATAATTATTGGTATTAGAATAACTGTTCCCGGTCGGGATGACTCGGTTCGCAAAACGTTCCAGCGCCGACCCTTCGGCACTAATCTGCCCGCCCATGCCTAAAAAGTCCTTGGCTTTATTGATGAGGCTTGCCAGCCCATCAGCACACCATTGAATAAATTCGCCAACCTTTTGCAAAGCGGATGCGACGGTGTCGATTAAAGCCGCAGCGCCACGAAATACATAGCCGGCAATTCTGAAGAAACCGCCGAGTGCGGCTACGATGACGCCGCCCACGACTTCGGCCACCATTTTCAACGGGGGGATTAGGGCGGTAATGAACGGCTGTATCCGCTCCCAGGCGTCGGCTAAGAACGCAAGTCCCTGTTTCATCATCTCAAGTCCAGGGCTGAAAGCAGCCATGACTTCATCCCAGTGATTCTTGACGAAATAGATGGCGGCCGCAATGGCGGCGATGACCGCCACGACAGGCCAGCCAGCCGCGGCAATGAATCCGATGACCCCGGAGATGGCCCCGAATACGCCGGAGATGACGCCAGCCACGGCGCCGACAACAGTCCCGACAGCGGAAAATACCCCGGCCATGACGCCCACGGCCCCTGCAATCAGAATTGTTTTTGTGATGAGATTGTCGATGCCCGTAGCCTCGCCAATCTGGTTGAGCAGATTGTAGACGGTCTTCAAGGCGTCGCCAATAGCAACGATGTATGGATGGGCAGCCTTCGCCTTTTCAAAGGCTGCCATCGAGTCGGCCGTATCTCCCGGGCCCGACATAATGGTAACGATGTCGTTCATCCCCTGGGAAATCTCTTTAAATACTTGGCTCAGACTGGTAGCGATGTCGGAAAATACCCCGGTCCCCTGTTCGATGCGCAGAATGAATATTTTCCACGAGTTGCTGGCCTGGGTCAGGGCTTGGCCAATAGTCAACGGGATGCCATTGAATTCGGAATCAATGGCCGCCCCGCTGGCCAGAATGGCGTCGATGACCATATCAGACGTCAATTGCCCCTGTTTGCCCATATCTTTCAAGGCTGCTTGGGGCACGCCGATAGATTCGGCCATGTGCTGCATGAGCAGGCTGGCATTTTCATCGAGGGAATGGAGTTCGTCGCCTTGCAGGACGCCGGACCCCAAGGCCTGGCCTAACTGCAAGATAGAGGCTTTCGCCTGTTCCGTCGTGGCGCCGCCTAACGTAAGGGCCTTAGATACAATATCCGTGGTCCTCATGGCGTCCTCTTGCGACCGCCCCATCTGCTTGCAGGCCCGGGCCGTACTGAAATAGAGGTCGCCCATTTCAGCCAGGGCACTGCGGTTATTCTGGGATAACTCATACAGCTGCGTTTCTACGCCGCGCCGTTCTTCTTCGCTCGACGTGACGGAACGGAGACGCCCGTCCAGGCTCATCATTTCATCGGCCGTGTTCTTGATGGCACTGATGGAGAAGGCAGCGGCCATCGCTCCGGCCAGCGGTCCCAGGGACCCCATGAGGCCGTTGACGGATGACTTGATACGGGAAATACCCATTTCAGCCTTGGTAGCAGAAGCGGCCATGTTCGCCGCGCTGTTGCCGAACATGCGGCTGGCCATGGAACTGGCCCCACCGATGCCGCCCAGGCTCCGCTTGAGGCGGGAAATACCGTTATTAGCCGCATCCAGGCCGCCCCGATTGACGGCAAACGATATTTTGGTAATCAGTTCACGGACGACCATGGCGCCCACCTCCTTCCGGCTTGTCATACTTCTTCAAGTTTGCGTACTCGATATCACTCTTCATGTCGAGGTAATGCGTCATTCCGACGAGGTCGGCCAGGGTCACCATACCGCTTTTCAGCTCCGTCATAGTGACCATGCCCGCATCCAATATGCGGTAGATGAAGGTCATTTTCGTGAACTCTTCGGAACATTCGCCTGGAATGACTGCTTCAGCCCTCGCAACGTTCCGAGGACTCCAGTCGGGACGCTCGAGAGCTTGGAAAAATCCAGATAGTTGATCTTGAATACCTGAACCATCAATACGATCATGTCGAAAATACGGCCACTATAGACCTCATTGACGGCGCTTTCATCGAGCTGCTGGAAGTCTTTCGTGTGAAGCGGTGCGACGCTGACATAATCCGGGTCCAATAGCATGGAAGATACCTTTTCCAGCGTGTCGCCGTCCATGCTGCGGGCCAGCCCGTTCAAGGCGTCGGCCACGGTGTTGCCGATAAAGATGACGTTGTTCGTGTCCTGGTCCAGCGTTTCCGGCTTGATGCCGCCAATAGCGCCACCCAGGGCCGGGGCAAGCACCTTCTGGAGCTCGCCCAATACCTTCATGGCATGGAACGGCGGGAACTGCCGAATAGCAAAGGTATACTGCCCCTGGTCCCACTTCTTCGTTTCGCCACCCTGATAAATGATGCTCATATTTTAGCCTCCTCGTTAATCGTTGCCGCCGATAACCGGGTCGTTTACCTGGCCGGTATTGAACGTCCAATCCTGGTTGTCGATTTTACGGCCCCGTTTCGATTCAGGGAAGTTCTGTACCCAGGCCTGTTTAGCAAAGAACAGCGTCGAGCCGCTGAGGTCCTTGATGGTCAACGGGAGCATATAGCTGCCCGTTCTTCTATCCTTGTTGTAACATTCGCTCAAATAGTCGTTGCTCTTCGAGGATGTAGCCAGGCTGACCTTGACCTCGAACGTGCGGTTCGGGTCGACGCTTCGCCCGACTTCGCCGTCGGCACCGCTGTAAATCTGCATGCCATCGCCCAGGGGCTTGATAGTAATCATGTCATCCTCGGCAAAGCCCGTGAGCTGTCGGCCACCGTAGATGATAATGTTTTTCTTAGGGTCATACGTCAATACGTCAGACATTCATTAATCCACCTCCTACGCGCTTTCCAACAGATTATCGTAAGTAAAGGAACCGTTGATTTTGACGGCATGGATAGCCCCGGCCAGGCGGGCCGTGAACTTCACGTCTTTCAGGATACGGCTGGCCTTCTGGTTGGCCGTGATGCTCGACGACAACGGTACGTCGATGGTATAGCCCAGGTTCTTGTTCCCGTCTTCATCGTATTCCGTCGGGGCGATGCCGCCGGCGGCCTGCCCGTCTTCCAGGGCTTTACGCAGTACCGTTTCCACCATGGCGATACCTACGTCGGTATAAGGTACTTTATCCGAGTTGATGAGCAGATAGAATACGTTAGTACGGATTTCTTCCTGGAGCCAGTCGCGGAAGCGGATGACGTCGATCCATTCGCCGGCGGCCACCTTCCCATTCTGGGTAATGGATACGTTGCGGAATTTCTCGAACGTGTTCCCGTTCTTCTTGGTGATGGCGTTGTATTCGGTTTCCGTGAGATTGTCGGCCGTAATCGCCGCCAGTTTCTTGTTCGCCCAGGTTTCACCGCCCGGGTCAATGGCAAAGCAGCGGGCCATGACAGCCGCTTCCGGATATTCGCCTGTGGCATCGGCGTGATACCAGACAGCCGTGCGGTAATAGTTCTTACTCTGGAGCTGTGCCATGATGTCCGTCGTAGACGAGGCGTCTTTCGCCTTGTCGTCGCCGGTAGCCGTCATGAACAGCTTCATATGCGTTTCGGTCCATTCGGCCATAGCCAATACGTTGGCCTCTGTCCGGTCAGCCAGGACGATGCCATAAAAATCATCGTCTTCCGAACGGATAGCCGCCAAGGCCGTGGCCAGGTCTTCTTCGCCGTTCCATTTGCCGACCTTGACCTGTGTCGGGCTGGGAATCTGCGAGAAGCAGGCCGAAACGGCTTTATAGATGGCGTCCGTCGTCTGGAACCCGTCATCGACAAGCTGGTCGGTATCGGTATAGGTCAATACGCGGCTCGTGCCGTGCGTATGTTTCCCGATGACCATGACCGTGCTGAAGCCGAGCTTGCTGATGCCGGTCGTATTCAAGGCGATCTGGACGTTTACAATGCGGTCAATGTTCGCCATTTAACAGTCCTCCTTAATTCGTGGTGCCGTCTACTTTGACGGTATCGATGTAATAATCATTCGTGTCCGGCTCTGTCGTGCTGCCAGAACCGGTATTCCCGGTATCGGGTCCCGCGTCTCCGCTTCCACTGTTCCCGGGACTGTCCGGATCAGGTGGGATAGTCGTCGTATCTGGCTGGCTCTTGGGGAGCTGGCTTTCAATGACGACCGATTCGATGTAACCCGGTTCGTCATCGACGTCGTGGTTATAGCGGATATACAGGTCGATATTTGCCCGTTCATCCCAGGTCTGCGACTCTAAGAGCGCCGACAGGTCGGTGATGTTGTTCGTGTCATACACGACGACAGCCGCCGCAAAGCAGCGGTCGGCAATCGTCGGGCGCTCGAACCCGCGAGCCAGCGTCTCCAGGTGTTCCAGGGCATCCGGGCCGAAATACTGCACGGCCAGCGTCGCCGATGTCGGGACCCGGACGTCGTATGTCCCCGGCCCCGTCGGGCGCAGTTCCTCGCTGGCTTCCCCATGGACGCCGTAGAACTGGAGCGTCGCAAAGGGGCGCTTGATGCGTGGCATGTTCTGGTTGACCCAGACGACCTGTTTCCCGGGAAGCCCCAGCAACTCGGCAATGATGCCATGCAGGAAATCCATTTTGTCACGTGTCGTCATCGGTCAGCACCTCCTTGGCATAAGCCCGGTAATGACTGATGACGCCATTCTGATAGGCGTCGCACTGCGTAACCAGGAAGCGGCGCCCCAGATGCCGCACGACGTCGGCCTTGGTAGCCTCTCCCTGCCCGCTGGCCGCACTTTGTGGGATAAGCGGGGTATCCGTATAGATTTTGACGTACGACACGTTACGAGCGCCATCAGGGGCAACTATCGTCGATTGTTCGCGGATACTCAACGGCTGCACACTGGCTTGAATGGTCAGCGTGGTCGTTGTGCCTTTCTGGTATCGGCCGCTCTCGTCGATAGTGCCCAGGCTGGTGCGCTCGATGGTGACGGGTCTTCTGAATCCCATACTATCAGTCCTCCACTTTATGACTTACGCTGTTGCGCATGCGGCCGGTATCAATCAGCGGCTGGGACGAGCCTTTCTGCTTGATGGTGTTCGGTGCATTGGGGACGAAATGGCCGCGGCCAATGGTCGCTTTCATGTCGCCTTCGGCCTTGTTGCCGAGAATCTCCAGCGCCTGATGCGGGTCCATCCCGTGGGCCACCCGGTCCTCAAGCCGGGCCGCCATGCTCCCCCAGGCCCATCGGTTGTTGTCCGTCGTCTGACGGACAAAGGGACGGGCTGGAATGTGCTGCGTGCCAAATTCGTTATAGGTGGCGACTTCGACGAGGCTGGCCCCGTCTTTCTCGCTGCCCGCATCGGCCATGATGCCGACTTTGACCGTCCCTTCCAGACGGCTCAAGTTAGTGATGATGGTCTGATACCCCATATCCTTATCGATGACGCTCATAGTCTCACCCCATTCGTGTACGGACCGGTACGATGACCAGTTTCAATAATTGCAGGTAAGCTTTCCCATATACGGTCTTGCTGAGCAGGCCGTTGCCAGCTCCGCCCGTATTGGCCGCCCCATAGGAGCGGGAAAGGTCTCCTTCGCTTTCGCTGACGATGCCGCCGGACGTCAGCGTCGCACTCATGCCGCCGCTGTTAGCCGTCTCGGCCCGAAGCGTCAGCAGATGCGCCGTATAATCAGCCAGGGCCACGGGGTAGAATTTCCCGAACTTCTTCTCACTCACGAACAACTTAGCCAGGTCCATGACTTTCAGGACGTCGCTGTCGTTCATCGTGATGAATTCGGGGGCTACCGTGTAGACCGTGTTCAGCAGGTCCGCATCACTTACGGCACTCATTTCGCGGCCTCAATGGCTGCCAGGATGTCCTCTTTGGTCGAGGCATTCCCCAGGTCGATGCCCTGTTCCTTCGCGTAGGCCTGTAATTCCTCAATCGTCTTGGCGGCCAGCTCTTTTTCAGCTTCTGCGGCGGCGGCTTTGGTCAACGTTTCGATGTCGCCACTATCCAGCATGGCGGCAATACCGGGATACGTTTTTTTTACGTCGGACAATTTTCCGTCGACCGTCGTCGGTTTCAGCGGAATAAGCAAGTTTCCGCCGAACAGGACGGCGCGGCTCGTTTTATTTAACAGAATCATTGGGACCTCCCCTTTCTACTAACAGCCCTGGGCTTTAACAAAGGCCATCGGCATGGTGACCGTAACGCCGGCCGCTTCGGCTACGCAATCGACGACATATTCGAGATTGCGGTACTGCACGGGCTGCTGGTCGAAACGGGTCGGGATTTCCAAGCGGATGTACATCGGGTCGAAATAACCAGCGACGACCATATCCGAACCGTCGGTGCCGGCGCCTTTGAGCTCACCGACCTTCATCCAGCGGGTAATTTCCGGGTGCAGGCTCTGCAAGAAACGGAGCACCGTCGTACCCTGGGCGTCCTCGATGCGGGTTTCCGCCAAGGCCCGATAAACGGCCGGGGCCATCAATACCGTATTGGCCTGTTCTACTTCATTCGTAGCGGTCGGGATGGCGTCGATGATGTCGTTCATGTCGCGGATCATCTTGTCATAGGTCTTCGTGGTGAAGGCTGTCTTGGAGCCCGTGCCGTCGGCCGGCAGGGAAATCGTCGAAATGTTTTCATTATCAAGGAAGCCCGTGATGTGGTGGGCCTTATCCCCGTTCCAGGCGATCTTGTTCAGCTTGAGGTCGATGCCACGGCGGGCCTGCTGGGCACGAAGGGCGCTCAAGGGGATATTTGCGAACTGGGCGTTCTTGACTTCACGGTAGTTATACCCGTATGCGTCGCCGATAGAGAAGACCTTGACGGCCTGTTCCTTGGCGACAACATCAACACGAGGCAGGGCGTCGGCATAGTTGCTGATGATTTCAGCCATGCCGACAGCATCATAGATGTATTGGACGGCGCTTTCAGCCCCGGCCGGAATGTCCGTCTGTACCGGGAATACCTGGAAGGCGTTCATGGGGGCCTTCTTGACGGTCAATGTCTGGGCGCGGATATGGGTCAGCTGGCGGGCCAGGAATACGCTCGTAGCTTCGTCCATATTGGCCACGTTCTGCAAATATCTGGCTTCTTTTTCATCATAATGGGTCATGGTCATGTTATTCATACCTCCTATTTATAAGCGGATGCGGATGCGGACGACGTCGCCTTTAGCCCCGGAATTGAGGAACGTAATGCCTGGCAGGGTGTTCGTACCGCCCGATTTCGTAAAGACAACCGTACCATCATCAATGGCAATATCGGCTTTATCGCCCGGCTGCACGTCGCCGCCGGCGGTAACGTATACGTCGCCGCTGGTCATGACGTCGACAGCGGTGCCGGCCGGATAGCAGCCGATTTCCGGGTCGTAATGTTTATGCAAAGCGATACCGATGACCTTCGGCCCGTCGGTGGCAGCCGTCACGGATTTGACCGTACCTTCTTTGGTGCCACGGAGCACGGCGTCGCCCGGCATGACGGACGATTCAGCAGCATAGCTGTCTACGACGTCGACCGTCGTATCGGCTTTCATCCCGGCGATACCGGGGCGGTCTTCGTTGCCGTACCATGTAAAAAGTTTGTTCTGTGCCATAATTATTTAACCTCCTTCATCCATGCGTCTGCTTCGTCTTTGCGCAGCTGTTCCATAGCCTCGGCCACGGTCAGATCTTCGTCGTCGTTTTTCTTTTCTTTCGGCTGGTTGATGGTCTTGACCTGGCTGGCGATGCCGTCCGCCTTGTCGGCGTTGGCTTCCTGCTTCGTGTCTTTCACGAGGTCATAAGCCGCGTTGATGTATTCGTCGCTCTTATCTTCCAAGTCAAAATCGTCGCCGTGTACCTTCTTGATGACGGCTTTCTTGATGTCCTGGACGGTCATCTTTTCGGCGTCTTTGATGCCGAATGCGTCGGCCCGCTTCAATACGGCGACGCGGTCGCTGACAGCCTGGTCAAAAGCGGCTTTCGCTTTTTCTTCGGCCTGTTTGGCGTCTTCCTTTGCTTTTTTCAAATCCGAAACAGCGGCGTCGTACTTGGCTTGCAAGGTATCCATTTCAGCTTTCTGTTTCTTATGGTCTTCACGCAGCTGGTCAACGTATACGGCTACTTCCGGCGCCGCATCGTATTCGATACCATTGTCGAGTCTTACTTTTTTCATTGTCTTCGTTCCTCCTGTCGTATCTTGGTGCTCCTCAAAATCCATTTCCTGGTCCCCATCCATGTTCAGCCGGGCAATACCGGCCCGTCCTTTGGGAACCACGGCCACATGGTTATAGCGGATGTGCCGCTGAATGGCGTCATAAGGCTGTCCATCCGGCGTCACGCCCGGGGTTTCCTCTAAGTCGAGATTGTACCCGCAGGAAAGTTCGCGGGCCTCGGTCGGCAGCTGATAAATGACGACATCAGCCACGATGTTGTTGTTATCCTGTCTGCCCGGGGAAAGGACTGTCCCGATAGGCTGAATGATATTGCTGTTGTCACTCGTCACCATGCCCTGGTGGCCCATCGTGATAGGTTTCCCCTGTAGCGAGTTCAAGGAATCCGCGTTAAAGGCTTCTTCCGGCGGCCGGTATTCCCGCCGGGTACTTCCGTCCGGGTTCCGGTACTCTAAGATGCCCGTACGGCCGACGATAGGTTTATCACGGATGAACCCCTCGTCAGTCTTCGTCGCATGAATCGCTACCCTGTCATATCGAATCATGTTTCTCACCCCCTTTCCAGGTACGCGTCACAGTCGTCCATGATGTCAAATGTCTCATTGACGGTAGAGAACCTTACATCGTCCTGCCGTATCAGAATCTTGTAAGGCAGGCCGGTGATACGCTCTTTCTTGGCTATCGGTTCATATACCTCGTATCCTTTCCAGGAGCAGAGGTGTTCCGCCCTATCGTATCCGTGATAGACGGCGAATTCGTTGGCCATGTCGTTCGTATCGGTCATTTTTTCCTCTTTTCCAGAACGTCGTTGACGATCTTCACGTTGAACGCCTTGTCATCGACCCGCAGGAGTCGGGGCGGCGTATAAACCGTAATGCCGTAGAAGGTCCGTTTGAAGCGTACCCGCTTGAAATAGCGTTGTATTTCCTTGTCGCCGGTATAAGTCCGGTCGAGCTGGGGATCATACATGACCAGGTTGCCCGCTTTATCCTGGGAGATACAAACGATATGGCCGATGCTGCCACGGCCTTTCCAGGCGAATTCGATGGTATAGCGGCCTTTCGGGTCCAGCGTACGGTGCAGCCAGGAAGACAGCTGTTTCGGCGTATGTACGGCCTTATCAAGGATATACGCCGGGGCTTCCCCGGTTTCCGGATCCAGCCAGGCCAGGTTGGTCTTGCGGGACAACCGTTCCGTCGTGCCGCCGGCCTCGAACCCTTTGGCGATGACGTCATAGCCACGGCGCCGGGCCTCGTAGTCAACGACACAGGTCTGGCAGTTGTTCCGGTATGCCTCGCTGAAGTTCACCCGCGGATTGACGTTCCCGCTGTCCGCTTCGGCGTGTGTCATCTCTTTGCCCCGTGAAGCCCCGCCTAATGTCTTGGGGTATAAGTTGTTCGCGTTCCCTTCTTCTTCTCCTTGTGGCGGCGCTGAGGTAAGTTTTTTCGCTGTCAGCGAAATGAAGGTACCCGCCTTGGCCCGGATGGGAATGGTATCGACGTCGATGACCGGGAGGGCCACACAACGGCACCGTATCGGTATCCCCGGATGCCCGTCGGGCGGCGGGTTGCTCCAGGCGAATTTCTTCCCCTGTCTTGTGCGATGCCATGGCCGTACCCGGGAATCGTGGGCCGTCTCCCAGATGTAGTGAGTGATGCCGGCCTGTTCCTGCCGGTACTGGCTCATGCGCCCGTGTAATTTGCCTATCTGGTCTGTCGCAATCAGTACGGCCCGGTTCGTCTCATTGTGGGCGATGTCCTGGATGGCCTCGGCCAGGAACTTAGTGAGCGCGGCCGCATTGCTGTTATAGATGATAGCGTCGTTTAACCGTTGCTTGATGCGTGCCAGCGTCTCTCCATCGATGCTCCGTATGAGGTCGAGGTTCTGGTCTACCCAGGCCCGCTTGAGTTCCTCCAGATCAGGGGAGGCCGCATCCTGCCGCCCAACATCTGTGACGGGCTGGCTCTTTAGCGGCCCAGGGAGAAGCGGCGCCGAAAGGGAAAACACGCTCCGGAATTCGGCGTCTGTCTCTTTCTCCGTATGAGTTTCTACCAGGCGGGCCATTTTCTGCATGGTTTCTGTCAGGACGTCAGCGTTTTCCATGGCCTGGCCTATCTGGTCGATGACTAAGTTAATGTGCCCTGTCGTATTGGACGATTGCAGGGCCGTTTTCATCTCCGGGATGAAGGCCGCCACCACTTTCATCTTACGAGCTACATAGGCCGTAAGCAGTTTGGCATAATCCCGCTCCAACCCCATGGGGTATCTGATTTTACGCTTCGGAACGATTTCCTTTGTCATTCATGGATTCCCCCTTGGGTGGTGTGCTGTGGGCTTCTTCGATGACCTTGTCGAGGCTCCGGTCCAGCTTGTAGAAGTCCCCTTCATCGAGCTTGTCCCGTACCTCCTGGGTATCGAGGGCCCCAATAGATACATACTGCGCTGCTGTGGCCGCATCGCGGGCCCGGGCTTCGGCTTCGGCCATCTTCGTATCGGCTTCTTCTTTCGCCGACGGGCTCCACAATTTCCCGAATTCGATGGTATATTCATCGGGCAGGGCCAGCGGCACATCATGGGCTAGGCTGAGAAGATGCAGCAGGCGGTTGATTTTTGGCTTTAACGTACGCTGGCGGATGCGGTCGACCATGTTGTAATAGTTCTCCAGGTCGCTGTCCCCGGTGGCATCTAGGCCGCCCGGGCTTTGCCCCATAAGGACCGTGATGGGAATATCGGCCGCCGCCGACAAAGCCGTCTCGAATTTATCCACCATTTCACAAAGGCCGCTCATCGTGATGGTCTCGATGTTATATTCGTCTTCCGTGTCGAGGGCGATGGTGTTCATCATGCCCCGGGCCATGTCGATGAGCTGTAACCTTTTCTGTATGATTTTCTCGCCTTCGTCGGTGCTCAGTACGTTGCCCATGCCGGACAACTTCAATACCGACTGGCTCATGCGTTCCATGACCATCAGGGAAAATTCCTGGGATGACACGAACCGCATCAGATTATCGCGTACCTGTTCCATGATGGAACCGCCCCAGCCATTGCGCTGGCGCCGTTCCCGGTTGCTGATGAGCGACCCGTCAAAGATGAGCAGGCGGCTCTCATGCACCGAGAAGTCCCCGCCGTTATAGCCTACGATGGTGTAGGTTTCCGGCTTCCCATATAAAGAATGGTTCGGGTCCTGGTACTCATATTCCGGCGTGACGTCCTGGGCGTCATAGACGACCAGGTCCCGGATGCTCTTGATAGCGCTTTCGTTTAGCGGGTCTTGCAATTCCCCGCCGTCATCAATCAGCATGAGCACGACGCCTCCACCATACAGGCGGTCCCAGCATAGGGCTTTGGAAAAGACGCTCTGGAAATTCAGATCTTCCAAGATGGATTGTACGGCCTTATTCTGTTCCAGCTCGCTGTCTCCGTCATTCAACGTGAAGCCAGCCCGAACAGCGTCATTAGCCGGAATTTTAATGATTTTCTGGGCGATGCCGTTATAGGTGAACAGTTCTTCATATTCATGCCATCGGGCCGCTATGGATTCCACCTGCCCGCTATGGAAATACGTATGTGTGAACGGGTCCCGCCGCCTGGTCCCATATCCCAGGAAGGCGTTAAAGAACCCGTCAGTTCTAATATCGTTCATGATCCTTGCTCCTTATGAAATCAAGGCATTCCAATCGTTGACTCTCGCTACAGCTGTAAACGCATCGCTGGCTGCATCCACCTGATCATCGTGAAGCGCATCGGGGAAGCCTTCAAGTTCATCGAAAAACATATCATTCCATGCTCCATCCAATACCATAACAGCCCCATGTTGAACCTGTGCCGCAAATGGTTCGGCTCGTGTAATCTTTGAGCCTGTAACAGTATGTGTAGTCACGCTGTATCCAGCCAACAATGCAATTAAACTAGCCGCTTGTGATTTCCCAGCCTGCCCCGGGTCTTGTGGTACAGTAATGCGGACATTCGGAAATTGAGCCCGATCCGCTTTAGCGGTGTTAACCATAAGCTCACGAACATCAGCCGCATTAAGTGCCCGTCTTTGCACATCCAAAATAATGTACTGTCCATTCCGCATCCTGGCCATGAGGCAGGATGCAGTACGGTCAGGGTCCGGGCTGTTTGGCGTGATAGCTGTCGCCGCCAGGTCCCAGGAGCGGGCAATACTGACAATTTTATCCGGTACTTCCTGAACAACACGGAACATGTCGCGCTTGAAATACAACCCGGCAGCCGGACGGATTTTCCAGTTGCCCTTTAAAAGCCGTTCCTTTTCCACCAGGCTCAAGGCGTTCAGTGTGGCCAGATATCCAGGGTCCGCGTTGAGTAGGGCCTTGTTGTCGAATATGCTGGAGTTGATGAATGTCGCACTCTTGCATAATGAAGGGTCCACATGATAAGCCGTCGCCAGCTCGTCACGGGTATCGCCCCAATGAATAGCGCCATCAATCCTTATAAAATAGCGGATAATGCCAGACCGTTCTGGGATTGCATATCCCGTGTCCTGGTCAATCCACCAGGAAATGAAACGGGCAACCCAGGAATCAGAATCCGGATTGCAAGTGGCCCGGATATAAGGCCGTACGCCGCACGTTGAACGGTTACGGCTCATCATATAGATAAACTGCGCTTCCGTGAAATGTGTCAATTCGTCGAAACAAATGAGAGGAATCTGTGCGCCCTGGTAGCCATAAACGGAATCATCACTGTGGAGATGATTGAATGTAATCTTGGCTCCCGACGGAAAAACAACCCGCTTCGGCGCCGATTCCAAGAAGTTTGCCCCCAACTGTCTATAAATACTTTTCGCATTATCCCACAAGCCGCCTTCATTCGTAATCTGGCCGCTATCACGCCTAAAGATAACGACGCCGAATTTCGGGTTTCGGATATGTCGTAACGGCTCTAACAGCAACGCGTAGGTTTTACCGCCGCCTGCAGAATTCAGGAGCCGCCATAGATAGCAATATCAGCAGGGCAGGCTAAAAACGTTTTCTGTGGCCCTGGCTGAGGCTTTAAAATGGTTGGCATGGCATCACCTTCTTACTCCCTATCAATCACTGTCACCGCGTTCATTATCCGGCAAATAGATTTGTACATCGATGCCGTCGCCTTTATCTCCATCGTCCAGGTCAGCAGCAGTTTCTTTGAGCTTTACTTCTCGTTCACGGAGCTTGATGTCCGGCGACTCGCCGAGTAAATCCAATAGAAGTTTCATCATCATCGAATTTCCTTTGACACTGCATCGGATCATCCCGCCCATAATGATCTCAGCGACGGTCATTTCTTTATTCTCCTTCGTGGCATTCATTTGTGCGGCCCGTAAAATAACCCTGCACAAATCAGGCGGTAATTCCTTCAGTTTGACAGGCATAACGCCCTTTATGATTGCTTTAAGGGTCTTCTTAGCCCGTCTTGATTTACCGCTCTGAATACCGGCTTTTCGTGCATTTTCTCGGCGTTCCCTCGGAGTTCGTTGATTAGCCGGCACTAAATTTTTTTCATTAGCCATGTCACATGCTCACCACCGTCCTCGTGTTTTTAGGTATAAAAAAAGAGCCGTCACAACAGACGACTCTCTCTATTCATATTGGGGGATAGGAAGGACTCGAACCCTCGATGCCTGGAGGCCCCATGGCGGACATACCCAACAACCAACTATCCCAGGTCGGACGATTCCGGGGGTATGCCTGTTCAGCGCGACAGACACACACTACTATTGTACACCCGGCCACGTCCATGTTGTGCGCTGTTAGATTGCCTATCACTAAGAACAAAGCGCACATTGTAGAGACGGGACTGATACCGCGCAATGACAGAACGGCGGCATCTGGTCCCCATCCCCGATACTGTCATTATAGCACGCAAAGCTTGTCATGTGGTGCTACGAATGTGCTACAAAAGTGCTACGAATGTGCTACAGCTTTTCAGTTATCCACAATCATTGTGTATCCTGCGTGAATAACTCCATGGGGATGGGGATGTCGCCAGGCCCCAGCATCATGTCCGCCATCAGGCTGAGGATGTGGTCGATGCGCCGGCGGCAGTAACTCGGGGAGCAGTGGGCCGTCCGGGCCGTCATGTTCCAGGGGTAGTGATGGATGCAGCGGCTCACGATGATATTACGGTCGGTAACGGTCAGGGCGGCGAGTGTCCGGTCGACACGCAGCAGAATCGGCTCCAGTTCGTTGATGCGGCACTGTAATTCCGTGATGCGTTCTAAGGCCCTCTCGTTGGCGAAATAGGCCCGTTCCTCGGGACTCAGATTATTCGCCCCACCTCCCGGGGTTGGCGAATAGCCAGGCACTTTGGGCGCCGGCATGGCTTCTATCTGAGCTTTCTTGTCGGCAATCTCCTCTTTGAGGTTCTTGATATATACCGCCGTCCGGTGATAGCGGTGCAGCAGGCCCTTGACCTGCTCAATACGATCATTCGTTTCCATTTTCCCAGTCCTCCTTCATCCAATAGCTGCCCGTATGATAAGCATTGCGCCGAATGGCCCGCCTAAAAGACTCCTCGGCGGCCTGTTTCCGGCTCCTCATACAGCTTCGTTCGTCGTTGCACTTCCGGACCCTTTGCCCGAATTCGTCCTGGAACCAATGCCAGCCGGAACGAGGAAGGGGCCGCCCGCAGAACGCGCAGCGGCTCCGGTGTGGGACGAGGGTCCCATGATTTAGTTCCGGCTCCCGGCTCCAGGGCATCAATGGCGGTTTTCGTCTCCGCCGTCTGTTTTTGCGCCCCATGTCCGTTATAAGCCTCCTATCGGTTTGCACATAATAAAGTCATCGCGAGGACCGCCCAAAACGTCAGGCAGGCCCCATAGAACGAATATTTTACAATGTCCCGCATCTTCTTACCGCCTCCTCCTGCGAATCTTCTTGCAGGTGTAATGCATCCGCTTCCGGATCTTGAATATCGTGTCGGCCTGGTAAGTCTCAATGTCAGCCTCAGAGCGCGTGTCACTGGCTTTCTTCCTTTTCGGTGCGTAGTGCTTGCGCTCTTCATCCGTCATCTGGTGAGACTGTACCGGGCCTGGTTTGTACCAGTTTTTCATATCCTCACCGCCTTATTTAAAGATCATGACGAGCATCGTCACAAAAGCCACCATGCATACAACGGCGTAAACGATGAGCCCCAGCCATACCGTTCGTTTTGTCATCCTGTCACGCTCCTATTTCCCAGCCGTAGCTTTTTGAGCCATGCGAGCACTTTCTGTAATTGGCACGGATGCTTCGGTCGGCAGATAGATAACCTGGTTCGATGTTTTTTCAATGGCTTCGACCCATTTCTGTTCCATCGATTCCGGATACTGACGGATACTTTCACCTAAAATCCTATTGGCCTCGGCTTGCTTGCTGGCGGCTTCCTGTTCCGCTTCGGCTTCCTGTACCTTTATCTGTCGATCCTGGGTCGCTTTCGCAAGCGCTGCTTCACCAGCTTTGCTCTGCTCCCACACTTTGTATTGAGGATACCCAAATGCAACCACTGCCGAAAGCCCCATGAATAACACCAAAGAGCTCACGGAAAGTATGGCGCGTGATTTAATAGGACCAGACTGTTCGTCGATCATAAAATAAATAGCTAACGTAATTCCAGCTAGTGCAAAGAATCCTGCAATGATAATCGTCATGTTAGTTCCTCCTTATCGCTTCGGCGTCGAGGCTATCGGCGCCCAATACTGTACTTCTTTCATCGGGATGAGACGGGTTTCCCCGTCTACGAGCCAATGATCCTGGCAAAACACCCCGACGGCTTTAAATTCCCACTCCGTGCCGGCGTGCATCGCTACCAGCACCCGCTGCTTCGGAATCGGAAGCTGTTTATTTGCATCTACCCATCGCATTTCTCGTCACCTTCCTGTATTCATTTTCAATGCATCTTCTAATGACTTCTCCAGAATGTCTCTTCCACCACTTATAGGCTCCGATGCGCATGTACTTCATTTGCCGTTCCGGCGTCAATCTATCGACGCCCTTTCTCGGCCTGGCACGCCGAATAATAAGGTTCGGAAACGCAGGCGTGGGAATCGTCATGATACCGGCATCCGGATTCTTATCGGCCAGTACATTTAAAATATCAGTCTTTCGGCTTTCCCATAGCTCGTGGCTGAACGCATAGTAGAAATACTTGACATCCCGGTCGTCATGATAGTGTTTTTTCTCAAAATCATGAACAAAATCTTGATAGTCAAGCTTTATTTCCACTTCGGTCAAATATCCGCTTTTCGGCCGAAAATAAATCAAATCGGCTTCATACCAATTCCAGCTGCCAATCGGTACGCTGACGTTCGGGATGGAGACTACACTGAGGCCAAGCTGGTCTGCAATCAAGATCTGCGCTTCTCGTTCGGTCATTGCTCTGCATCACTCACTTTCTCCGGTTCCGGGGAAACCTCAATTTAATTTGTACTCAAACTTGACATAGGACCATTGCTACTGATTCGACAGTATCAAACTTCGTCATCAACCGAGGCTCTCTGAATTCTTTTATTGCATCCGCTTGAATCTCAAAAAGGCCTCCGTTTTTCGTCTGCTCTTCAATAGGATATTTTTCGAAAAGCTTCAACCAGGCATTATCTGTTTTGCTAATTGTCTCAGTCACTAATTAACACCTCCTTCACTGTGCCACGTCTGTCACCACGGGAGTTAATAGAGCGTTTTGCATCTACTGTTTCAATTTTGAAACTCTTGTATAGCTCTCGAATCTCTTCGCAGTCACTATTTGATTGCAAGAAATGTATGCCCTGCTCACGCAATTTGACACATTCATCACGTAAGCGTACTTGCTCATCGTATCCGAAACCGCCTTGCGTATAGCCAGTAAATGCAGAGGTTGCAGTAATAGGCATATATGGCGGGTCTAAATACACAAATGCCCCTTTAGGTAGGTCTATTAAGCAATCCGCAAAATCACCCTCGCGCATTTCGATATTTGCATTGCAAAAATATCCATGCAGTGCACGAATGCCAACTTCGTTGACAATATTAGGATGTTTATATCGACCATATGGAACATTAAGCTGTCCAGCAGAATTCACACGAAAAAGCCCGTTGTAACAAGTCTTGTTTAGGTAAATAATGCGTGCAGCACGCTTGACATCTGACAAATTTTCAAACTCGGGCGTTCTATCTATACCTCGAACAAAGTAGAACCATTCGCTACCAGATTCGTCATTTTTCTTTTCGTGATTCTTGAGTTCTGCTATTAAAGCATCTGGGTTGTCTCTGACTACCCTATATACATTAATCAGCTCTTTGTTATAATCGTTGATTCGTACATATTGAGGCTGCCTGTCAAATAAGACCGCTCCTCCTCCAACAAACGGCTCGACATAATAGGAAATTCTTTTTGGTAGTCTTTTCTCTATTTCTTCCAAAAGTTGTCGTTTTCCGCCTACCCACTTTAGAATAGGTCGTACAAGTTTATTTTTTTTCAAAATACGCACCTCCTATCTTTGCTCGACGTTTGCTTGTAATGGCCCATGTCATTCATCCCCTTGATCTCGTAATTTTTCCAGCAACTTCGTGGCTTTTTCAATTCGTTTCATGATAGCGTCTACATTAGCTTGCGCCTGTTTATGCTTCTTGAAGCAGTTACCAACTGCGATGTTCACGGTGTCTTTGTTGGTATTGTGGTTAATAGTGCTGTATACGAGATTCTCGTCATCAACGTAATAATAAGTTTCGCCTTCTGCCGGAACGAACGGCGCATGCATCGCCTGGGCCGCTCTTTCGATTGCCAGTTTGATGCCTATTTCCGGATTGAAAGCGTCGTCCGGGTGGCATTTCGCCACGCCAATGTAATTTATCTTGTTGTCATCGTCGACGAATGTGACCTTAATTTCCCCGTTTGCGGACCATTTTATCGAGTTGGCCGTGTTCATCGGGAGGCCGTATTTTTCCGCCTCCCGCAAAAAGATTTCATCGATGTACTTCCGAAAATCTGCGCTGTCTTTCTGCGTGACGTCGAACTTCGGAGGGCGAATCATGCATCTCTTAAAATACCCTTCTTCATAATAGGTTGTAATTCCAGAAATAGTATAATCTTCATCCGATCTATACATATCTCTACACGCATTTCTGATAGCGCATTGTGAACAACCGCAACGTTGATCACAGTATTTAGAAATCGTGTTTATGGCCATCTTGGCCGTCTTGTCATCAATCATTTCATTCTCCTCCTTGATTCCGCTTCAATGCCCGCGTCCGTGGTGAACGTCGAAGCCTGGGCTTATGTCCGTAGCATGGGATGCCTTTTGGTTTACATTCCCGGTCATCGGCACAGACCGGGGCCAGGTTCCCAGCCGGTGTCACCACATAGTGGATGCGGCGCCCGGCAAGGTTCCGGTGGCAATAGTAGCATCTGCCCATGACGCCTTTTATTTCCCGTTGACCAACTCTTTGAGCTGCTTGCCCGCCTTGAAAGCCGGGGTCTTGGAAGCTTCAATCTGAATCGGTTCGTTAGTTCGCTGGTTGCGGCCTTCGCGGGCTTTACGCTGGCGGACTTCAAAGGTGCCAAAGCCAATAATTTGGACTTTATCGCCCTGGGCGAGACTGTCGCTGATAACTTCGAATACAGCATTGATTGCTTTTTCAGCATTTTTCTTAGTCATGCAGGCTTTTCCTGCAACAGCGGTAATCATATCGGTTTTATTCATTTCTGGTTCCTCCAATACCTTATTGTCACCAATCATTTTTTGACTTTTTTCTAAGCTTGGGATGTAGTTCGTTGAGTTTGTCGTCCGGCATGGGGATGACTTTGATTTCGGCGCGCGGCCATACCGGGTCGACGCCTGCGATGCAGCTGTAGGCCACATCGGCGATATATCCGTCGTCCTCTACGATGCCGGCTTTCTCTAAAATGTCGGCCGTCGCCTGGACCAGACCGAACAGGTCTGGCCAGCCCTTGCGGTTCGGCATGTAGTATTCGACGTTCATCCGGGCCGCGCAAGCAATCGTGCGGAATCCGCGTGGTTTCTGAGTCATCAGCTGACACAGGGCCGCCTTCTCATAGTCCCTGTATTGTTTGGACTGGATGAGCCCATAGCGGGTCTTGGTCATGCTGTTTTTCTTGGTCACCGGACGGCCGTCGACTATGAATTTATAAACCATAGACGCCTCCTAGAACGGAATCTCTTCGTCGTCCGCGGTATTTCCCATGTCTTCAAAGGATTCGCCCGGTGCAGCGGCTTTCGCGGCTTTCGGTATGGTCCCGACGTAGTCCGCCGTGACTTCGCTATAATAGTGCTTGGTGCCATCCTTTTCGTATGAATTCGTCGTGAACCGTCCCAGGACGGCTACCCGGTCGCCTTTCAAGAAGTTCTGCGCCAGATCCGACGACGGCGGCCAGCAGGTCACCGGCACGAACGACGTCATTTCTTTCGCCTGTCCGTCCCTCCCCTTGTAGGTTTCGGAGCAGGCCACCGTCATCCGGACGAGGGTCTTGCCGGTCCGGGTCACGCTGACTTTCGGGTCGCGGGCCAGGTTGCCCATGAGCTGTACTTTATTCAATCTGTTTCCCTCCTTCGTAGACATCGGCCAGGTGGCTGATGTCTTCCAACGCCTTCACGACGTCGCCAACTTCCAGGTTCCCCAGGACGTCGCTTGTAATCGGCGTATCAAACGTGATATCCCAGTAACTAGGGTAAAGACGGTTTCGTTTGATTACTTCCAGTTCATACAGCCCTTGCGGGCCGCGGATGGCTATGCCCCCGTAGCCATTCCCAAAGTGGAATTCATAGGCTGTCGCCAATTCGTTCCACGGCTCAAATCGTCCGAACTTCATGTCATTCGTCACCTCGATTCGGTTTTTTCGGTTCAAGTGTTGGAATGAAGTTCATTACCACCTTTATAGCTATCCAGATGAATGTCATGGCTGTTTCATTTACATGCTTGTCGGGGCTCCAGTTGGTCCAGCTCCTGCTATATCGGCTAACACCTTCATCAATTAGCTGCTCCAAATCGTCGGTATCGAAAGAATTTTCTAGGTCAAACGAACCAGCATCGTCAACTTGATTCCGGATACATTCGTTTAAGACTTGTCTTGAGGATACTTCGAAATTCAGTTCACGGATTAAATCGATGAACATAATTTTGTCCTGCAAGATGTAGTCAGGATTTGTTCCCGCTGTATATTCCTGAAAAGCCTCCCGAATCTGCCTTTTGAATTCACTTATAAATGTTTCGTTAAAAAAACTATCTTTGTCGTATGGCGTAATCGAAATGGCAACGCCTCTCGGAAATTGTAAAACGTATCTTTCTGTCATCTTCTTCTACCTTTCTCCGCGGTTCCCGCAGTAAATGTCGACTGGTCCGAACTGCTTTTCATAGGCCGTAAGGGCCGGGTAATCAATCCCGCATTCAACATGCAGGCATTTCATGAATTCCCAGATAGGGACCTTGCTCTTTAGGACGGCGTCGATGTTGTCGTGGATGTACTGCTGTAGATCCTGCAAGCGCTTCGCGCCCCAGTTGAAGTCGTGGCGCAATGAGTGCAGCGTCACGATGACCGAGGCGGCCACGTGGTCCGTCACGTATTTCCGCAGGCGCCAGTCCTTCGTCTTGCCTGTGATGAGCCGTTCCAGGCGCTGGGCGTCGCGCTCATTGAGGAAGCGGTCGAACCCGAAATGGTCGCACAGCTCATCCCGCCAGCGGATGGAAAACCCGTGCTCTTTCGAGTCCAGGGTTTCCCAGGCGGCGTTGAGTTTGGCGAATCGATTGCGGCCAAAGCCGTACTTGTCATGCAGGGCCTGGTAGATGAGGGTCAGCCCCCAGTCCGCCCCGCTTTCGGCACCGACTTCATAGCGGTGTTTGGCTTTTTCGGCCCGTTTCTTTTCCATGGCCCGTGAAATATCATTCATTCTGACCATCCTCTCCGAAAATGTGTGCTCCGATGTCGGCCATTTCCGGATCATCCAGGATGTCATCCGTCGGGGCTGGTTCCGGGTCCGCTTTCTTGGGGCGGCCTTTTTTCTTCGTATTTGCCGTTTTAACGGCCGATTGTTCTTTATGGCTATGATTTATCGTAAGGCTATGTAAAAACGTCGCCAGCTCGATGTCACTGCCATTCATGTCGATTTTAATTTCCATCTTTCTCTCTCCCTTTTGCTTTTTCTATGCCAGAAGCCAGGCCAGGCAGTCATGCAGGGTTTCCTTGGTTTCTTTTTCAAACTGCCCCTGCCGGTTGTCGACAACGATATATTTCGTCCCATCGAATGCCAGGAACTGGACTTGCGGGGTATATGCCCCATCGGCCTGCTGCTTTTCCAGCTTGGGGATTTGTGAAGGCAACGTGACTTTAACCTCTTTCAGGCGGTCCTGGTAAATACGCAGTATCTTCAGCAAATATTCAGCATGATCAATCTCAATGAGTTCACGCTTTACGCTTTCAAAATCCATGTTTTTCTCCTTTCAGGGCCATATACAGGCCGTAGGTGATGCCATGTTCCCGGGCTTCCTGTTCAGCCCGGCCAAGTGGGCTAAGGACCCGCTTCGGCGGGAGGTATGCTTCCGGATGTTCCTGCTTATCCTTCCGGATCTGATTCACTGCCCTGTCTTTCCGGTAGTTGGCTGTGACAGAATTCAATAGTGTCCTGCAAGCCCGTGAGCAGGTCGTATAACCGTTGTACCCTTTCGGGATAGGCTTCCCGCACACCAGGCAACAGGTTTCCTTACCCGTGATGTGGTGTTCGATTCGGTATGTATATCGGGACAGGATCCGCGCCCTGCAATCATCGCAGAGTGTCAGCCTGGCCGTTCTGGATCCGTGGAGTTCGAGCGGCTGGCCGCATAGGCGGCATAATCTTGTCTTTGTCATCTTTCTCTCTCCTTTTCTGCCATTATTCCGGCATCTTCAACCGGGCGGCTACTTCGCTGGCCAGCTCTTTCACGCCGGCCAGACCTGCATCGGTCAGGTACTTCTGATTGACCGGGACGCCGGAAGCGGCAAATTCCTTCACCTCGGCCACATGGGCCGCTTCCGATTCGTAGGCTTTACGGAACTGGGCCCGCAGGATGGCCGTGTCATCGGTCGGCGTCTGGCAGATCTCTTTCCAGCCGAACCGGTCGACGACGCGCTGCGTCACCGGGTCGTCGAATGCCGGCACGCCGGTATAGCCGACGGCGGCGATGGCCTTCTGGACCTTGCCCCAGGCCGTGGCGCTGTCAATGGGCTTGGTTCCCATGGCCAGTGTGGCCACTTTTTCCGACGCTCTCCGGATTTCAGAGATTGTCGGAAGAAAATCGCAATGGTTGATGCAGTATTTGACCCCGGCCGCCAAGGCCGGCGTCGGGATGTCTTTAAGCATTTCCACGTAGAAACGCAGCCGTTCCTCCGGGAGATCATTTTTGTACGCCAGTTGCAAAAGACCAATCGCTCGCAGGGTCGATACTTCCGTTGTCATCTTTCTCCTCTCCTTCCTTGGCTTGGTATTCCGCCATCAGGCGGTTCACGGTATCAATTGCGGCTTTCTTGCTATTCCTGGGAGCTGGCTGCACCTTCGTGTTTTCATCATCATACCCATCAGCCTGCCAGCGTTTCAGGATGCCGTGAATGTATGCCAAACTTCTTTTATTGCGGATGACGGCCCTATCAATAGCCTTTACGACAATGTCACTGCCAAAATCATCAACCAGTGCCTGGAGCTTTTCTAGATCCATCTCCCCAGGCATTGGGTAGATGTTTTTTCGGTAGGCATTGACGGCGTCTTTCAAGCCGTCGTCGGATGTTCCCGTTTCTTTCTTTCTACTTTCTACTTTCTCCTCTCTATTCTCTTTACTCTTATCTCTATACTCTATACTCTTATCTCTAATCTCTACGTTACTTTGTAACGCCTTATTTGTTACATCGGTGTTACTTTGTAACGCCTTTTTCTTCTTGCGATACTTGCGGACTCGTGCGGCTGATTCTGATTCGCTGCCAACCATATTCTTGACTTCTGGCATGACGGGTATTCCTTCCTGTGTTTCTTCGATAAGTCCTAAATGCTTGAAAAGGGATAATGCGACGTTCACCGTGTCGATGTCAAAGCCTGTTTTCTGTGAAATTTTTTTCGGCTCGTAAGGGATCGTCATATCTCCAATGGTTCTGATGAGCTCTCCGGCGGTATTTGCCGTCATCAAGCACATTTTAAGATATAGAACGATGTAGGCACTTCCGTTTTCTTGTTCCATTAGCCAGTCTATGGTTTCCTGCTGGAAGAAGTTTTCTCGTAGCTTAATCCAATAGAAACGTTTATTTTCTGTGCTCATAGTTACCTCATATGTGGGCCAGCGGCTTTACCCGTTGGCCCATCGTTCTTTTACATATCGAGCGATGCTTCAAGGATGGCATCGTCCTGTTGTTCCTGCATCGTCTTGTCGGTTTTGACTTCCCCCGTGGCCGGGTCGACGTTGTCCGGGACCGGTTCGGCCTCGATGTCCGTATAGTCGGTTTCGTCCTTCACGTCGGCCATGTTCTGGCTGAGGGCCGTCTTGATGGTCCCGTCGGCTGTGACGCCGCGGATGAATTCCGTCGTCAGCGGCGCGTATTTCAGCGCCTTTTTGATGACGGTCTTCTTGGCCATCTCATCAAAGTTTGTTTTCCACGGAGAAAATCCTTTGCCGTAGCTTTGACTATATTTCTTGGCGTGGGCTTCCACGTCCTCTTTATTCATGACCTCGAACCCAAAATTACCGTCTTTGTCTTTCCATACGCCATAGTAGGCGACGACGGCTCCACGGTCCTTGAATACGGGTTTATGGACCAGCTTCGGATCTAAGCCGTATTCGACATCGAATTCGTCGTTTTCGTGGACCTCATGAGCCTGTACATACAGGCCACTGCGATGGGCCAGGGAAATCATACCCTTGTAGCCGATTTGGAATTGGCATTCGAGCGTACCATGGTTCATGAAGGGGATGAGATAGGCTTCCCCCAGCGGCGTATTCGGCTCAAGCCCGAGCTGTGCCGCCTGCATCATAGCGCCCAGGAAAGACTTGGGCGTGCAGGATGCCAGCTTCGGCGTGTTACTCATGGCCGTCAGGACCATGCGGGCGAACCGTTCACCCGTGATGACTGACGGAAGAGCTGCTTCAATCTGGCTCTTCATGGAAATAATCAGATCCTGCATGTTCTTCATCGGCGATGCTGCTGCCGGGGCCGCTTTCTTGGCAGCGGCCAGGCCTCCTTTTGTAGTTGCCATTACAATATCTCCCTTCGATTTATACCAGGAACCGCCGTGTCGGCTTGCCCTGCTTCATGCAGGCTTCGTAGACGTCCGGGAATTCCTTCTTTAACTTCTTCGTGTCGACCGTGATGCGGCCTTTCTGGTTCTTCCAGGTGACCTTGCGGTCGCCGATGGTGGCGATCTCATCGTCCCCCATGAGGCACTTGATGACATTCTCCTGGGTCATGATGACGTCATCGAGGCGTTTCCGTTCGGCCTTGGCATTGTCGATGAGGGCCAGGGCTTCGGCCGCTTCCTGGGGAAGCTCGACCGGCTCGGTCTGGCCGCCGGGGTATTGGTCTTGAATGGCCTCCGTCGTCGAGCGGCTCCCATCGATGGGGGGAGCCGTCATCGTCTGCACCCTGTCCCAGAATTCTTCTTCCTTTTGCGCCAGGTAATCGATGTCATCGTCATTCCGGGGTATGCATTTATAATCGTAATGCTGCCCGCCAATGAGCACGGCGATGTACCATGTTGGCAACCCCGTGACCATCATATAATGCTGGCACTGCCAGTAGTATGCGTTTGGCAGGCCGTCGTCTTGCCAGGCTTTGATATTGAATGCGTTGGTCGTCTTGCATTCAAGACCGGCCTTTTCGCCGATGACCAGGCGGTCGACGTTGGCCAGCATCCACGGCACGTCGTTACTCTGCATCGTGCCGCAGCGGCGGACCCGCTTGCCCGTGCGCTTGGTGAATTCCCTGGCGACGATGTCTTCCAGGGTCGTGCCCCAGTAGACCGGGTCTGTGCCGCTGATGTCTTCCGGAACCAGCTGCCCCGTCTTTTCGAGCCATAAGGCATATGGGCTCTTCCAAGGGTTGTCGCCGACGATCGTGCCGGCGTCGCTGCCCCCGATACCCATGGTACGGAGTTTCAGCCAGGCGTCGCGGTTCGTGCCGTCCTGGACGGTCATGATTAATTTAGCATCCATGGAGGTCACCTCCCATCAAAAGGGCGATTAACAATTCTTCCCGGCTGCACCAGGTATCGAGCGCAATCTTATCAAGAAGCGATGCCATCATGTTAACCAGATCAAAGGCATTCCCGTTCAACAGAACGGTAGCCTTATGGCTATTCTCATTAGCTGTCATGATAATGAGTTTGCAGCCAGTCCCTTCCGTCACTTTATGCAGCTCCTCTAATTTCTGTTCAATCATGTCTTCTTTTTTCATTTTCAACCCTCCGAAAAAATGCTATAATATAAGTGTCATCTTTTTTCAAACCTTCCTGGGTTTGGGGCCTCGCGGCTTTGCCGTGGGGCTCTTTTTTTGTGGCCGGATGTCGGTGATCTTCATCCCGACGGCGGCGGCGATGAGGTTGTCGAGCTCATTCATGCACCGGCAGTAACTCGGCAGTTCTTCCCGGCTGATGATGTCGTCGGCGCAGATGGTTTCGAGCTTTTCATAAGCCCGTTCCATCTTTCCCAGCTGTATGTGCAGGGTGATCGCCCCGCTGGCCACGCCGACCGTCTGAATGTCGGGCAGGATGAGCTTCCCTGTTAGGGTACGCTCTACCAGGTAGGCATACCCTAACTTATAGTCATCGTAGACCTGCACGATGCAGGCCACGACGTCATCGTCGGGGGTACTGCCGGCTTCATAGCCGGCCAGCGTGCGCCGGGCGATGCCGATGCGTTCGGCCGCTTCCTCCTGGGTCAGCCCAGCCACGTGGCGGGAATGGACCAGCCATTCTGTGAACTTGTCTCTCATGGTTTACACCCCCTCATGAAATACAATAAATACAATCAGAAGCGAATAACAAGCTGCTGGCCGGGCCTTACCGTGCAATCCTGATCCAGGTTGTTGTTCACCTGGATTTGGTACACGATTTCCCGAATGTCGAGCCCTTCGGCGTCGGCAATCGGCCGGGCTACGTCCCAGACGGTCTGATTCTTTTCGACCGTGACGACCTGCACGTCATCGGCTTTGACGGTTTCCCCCGCCGCCATGCCCAGGCCGGTGTAAAGCCCGATGCCGCAGGCCAGCACGGCCATGGCCAGGAAGCTCTTAGCCCCAAACAGAGGGCCGCGCTTTGGGATGCGCTTCAGCTTTGGTTCGTCGTAAATGCTCATGACTTTCATGCTTTTAACCTCCCTTCCAGATCGGACAGCGTCACGCCGCAGTAGGCGGCGAACTGGCTGGGATTGATGAAATAGTCGAATTTCCGGGCCCCGGTTCTCTTCATAGCGAACCCGAACGGAAGCAGGTTCCGTTGCAGGCCGATGCGAACGAACTGTTCGCTACGCTCCAGGATGTGGGCCGCTTCCTTTACGGTTACCTTCATTTTGTTGCCTCCTATATGTTATATTAAATCACGTTTAAAGGCGCAACAAATCATCCGTTGTGACCTTGAACAGCTTGGACATCTTAATTAGTGTGTCCACGCGAGGTTTATTTTCACCTCGTTCCCACTGCGCCACAGTAACTCTTTTAACGCCTAAATACTCGGCCAATTCGGCCTGGGTAAAACAGGCTTTTTCTCGTAGTTCTTTGATACGGTTCATTTTTACACCTCCTTGTTGTTACATTAAATCACCTGTTGCCTAGATTATACGTTATCTTAAATAACATGTCAAGGTGTTATTTGCCAATTTTGTTATTTAATATCACATCTATTTAAGTAATTTAAAATAACATATAATATAAAAGAGGTGATAAAAATGAACGCCGGGAATCGCTTAAAACAGCTAAGAGAAGAAAAAGGGCTTTCACAATCAGAAGTCGCGAAAATCATGGGAGTCGGTAGAACTACATATTTGAAATGGGAAAATGGGGAGAACCAACCAACCAGGAAATTGGATCAGCTGTCCCAATTCTTCAATGTTTCTATTGACTACTTGTTGGGTAAATCCGATGTGAAAACTATCCCAAACAAGAATCAACATAGTAAAGGTGTAAAGATTCCCGTGCTGGGTCGCGTTGTGGCAGGCGTCCCCATTGACGCCGTCCAGGAGATCCTCGATTATGAAGAGATCACTCCAGAAATGGCGGCCACCGGCGAATATTTTGCCCTCCAGGTCAAAGGTGCCTCGATGGAACCGACGCTCCGGGATGGTGACATCGTCATCGTCAAGAAGCAGCCGACCGTAGACTCCGGCGATATCGCCATCGTCCTCGTCAACGGCAACGATGCCACGGTAAAAGAAATCAAGGAAAGCCCTGCCGGCATCACTCTTATCGGACACAACGTGGCTATTTATACGCCGCAATTCTACTCGAACAAGGAAATACAGGACATGCCGATACAGATCATCGGGAAAGTCGTCGAGATGCGTCGTAAATTTTAATCACAGAAAGAAGGGGATCGTATGCAAGCAGCTGTTGGTTTATTGATTATCTGTATTATCGCCTGGTACATCCTGGCTAAAAAGAATCCGGAAAAATTCGCCCCGTTCCTGGCCCCGCCTTATGGGAAGAAACGCGGACTCTTATGCCTGGCTGCCGTTTTCGTCATCGGGGCCGTCGGTGCGACCATCGACCCGCCGCCAGCTCCGACAGCCAGCCAGAAAGTGCAGCAGGCAAGTGAAAATGCCGAAAAAGAAGCCAATCCGGAAAAGGCCAGCGACCACCACAAGCTCGCCGTGCAACAGATCGCCGAGGGGACCGGCGTCGATGAAGCCCGGGCGGCTGGCATCCTGGACATCTTCCATAAGGTCGGCATTCAGGATCACCTTTTCGACGGGGTCCATAGCTACGAAAATGGCAAACATGATACCCCCGATGAAAAAGTATTTGTCATCGAAACGACGCCAGTCAAATCGTTCCTGTACCTGGACCCGAACAACCAAGTCTTAGAGGTCCGGGCCAATGCCAAGAACCTGTATAAGAATGGCCGGGTCGTCATGACATACGAAAAGTCATTCTAACTTTATACAATATAAGGCATAAATCCATTATAAATCGTCATGGTCATGGCCTTATCACGCATATATAAATAAAAAAAGGAATATGAATATTCTTCACATTCCTTTTTTATCGCACTATTTTCAGAACATTAGTTTGTTTCGGCAATCGGAAAAAGAAAAAGCACCATATCGTGTTGGCGCACGATATGGGGAGATACGCTTGTCCTCTCTAGGCATTGGGATTCAGCGCTGTAATAAATCTTTTTCACCCGTATTGTACTATACTTTGATTTATCCTGCACGAAAGAGGCGATTGTTATGAGACTTCCCACGGGCTACGGCTCCATCATCAAATTGGGCGGCAAACGCCGCCGGCCCTTTGCTGTCCGCATCACGGCCGGATGGTCGGACGACGGAAAGCAGCGCTACCAGTATCTCGGCTATTTCCCGACCCGGAAAGAGGCGTTATCCTGCCTGGACGACTACAACCAACGGCCCTACGACGTCGAGGCCCGGAAAATCACCTTTGCCGGCCTCTACCGGAAATGGGTCGAATGGAAATATACCCGGATCCATAAAGACATCCCGAACGGCTACCGGTCCGCCTACAAATACTGTGAGCGGCTCCACGACCGTGTCTTCGTCGACCTGCGGGCCGATGACATCCAGCGGGTCATTGACGGCTGTCAGAAGGGTTACAGCACGAAAAAGAATATCCGCTTGTTTTGCAGTCAGCTCTACCAGTACGCCGCCCGCCTGGAGATCGCCGCGACGAACTACGCCAAAATGACCGACCTGCCGGCAGAGCAGCAGTCACGGCTGCATAATCCCTTTACCCCGGCGGAAATCAAGATACTGTGGCAGCACACCGACGACGACGGCGCCCGCCTGGCCCTCATCTACATCTATACGGGTCTGCGCCCGACGGAGCTCTTGCGGGCCAGAACGGAAAACGTACACCTGGCCGACAACTATCTCCGGGCCGGTATGAAGACGGCGGCCGGCCGGAACCGGGTCATCCCCCTGGCCGACAAGATCAAGCCCTTCATCGCCGCCATGTACGACCCGAAAAACGAGTACCTGGTCATCGACCCCGACGGCCGGCCTGTCGGAAATTATGACAGGCTGCGCGACCATTTTTGGAAGCGATCGCCCGTACTGGCTCCGATGAACCACCTGCCCCACGACTGCCGGCACACCTGTGCGACGCTCCTGGCCAACGCCGACGTCGACAAGAAGATCATACAGCTCATCTTAGGGCACCGCTCCCAGGACATCACCGACCGCGTCTATACCCACAAGACACTCTCCCAGCTCATCGAGGCCGTGAACCGCTTGTGATTTGTGTATTGTGCGTATATTGTGTGTATATTACAACCTCTCACGTACTCGAATTTATGCAAAGTTAATTGATATTCAGTCAAAAAGAAAACCGCATAAACGGCTTGTTCATGCGGTTTGTCGGTTGCATAGGTTTGTGGAAATATACGCGTATATTAACGTTTCGAGAACTGGGA
>OODQ01000363.1_pt1 | contig 38890 bp, 28 predicted proteins | sample 1671321 | NCBI WGS metagenome assembly OODQ01 (sample SAMN06348144, study PRJEB24527) | human gut metagenome | biome: human gut; feature: ankylosing spondylitis patient; material: feces | host: Homo sapiens | place: China | collected 2015-10
ATGCAGCGACCGGATCCGTAATGGAGTGGGATGCTGAGAAGGTCCGTTAAGACAGACAGGAGAAGTAGTTGTGTACAAAGATTATCAATGACCAGTTAACAGATTTATTTTATAACTTTATCGAGATGGAAGACCGTATTGCGGCCAATGACCGGTATGCAGACTTAAACAGCTCGGATATGCGGTTTTTGTCCGCCGTAGGAAAAGGTGTTTTAGGGGATGATTGCCTTATTGATTGTTCCCAAATTCCTATGATTTATTGTAATTATGATACACAAGATGTTGTAGATATAACACTTGATGATTTACAGGTGGGGGACGAAATCATTTTGGCTATTCGGGGTTCGGAAATAGAAAATCTTCAAAAGGAAGATGACAATAAAGCAAAAATAACAGTTGAACAATTACAATTAGGTACACAGAGAATTAAATAATTCCCAGTTTGTCGATGATTGTCAACTGAGATAATGTCATAGGGCATTGTTCCGAAATTTTTTCATAACCCGCAAAAAGTGGGCTTGATAGAATACTTCCATTCATGCTATAAACTACCATAGATTCCATAAGCGAGTGACCTGAAAAGGCCGCTCGCTTTTTTGTTTACAACGAGATTGAAGGGAGGAACGCTATGCCAAGCAAAACCGAAGAATATCTCGCCCTTGCCCAGCGCACAGCCAACGGCTTGACCCGGTACTGGGAAAGCTGGACGGACTACCTGACCACCGCATCCCGGCTGTACAAGTACCCCTTTGCGGACCAGCTTATGATCTACGCCCAGCGCCCGGATGCCACCGCCTGCGCCGACTTTGACATCTGGAACAACCGGATGAACCGCTATGTGCGCCGGGGTGCCAAGGGCATCGCTCTGCTGGACGAATCCAGCGGATTCCCCCGGCTGCACTACGTTTTCGACGTAAGTGACACCGGGGTGCGCCGCAATTCCCGTGACCCGGAGGTGTGGCAGTTCAACGACGACCTGAAACAGCCGGTTTCGGAAATGTTGAGCAAGACCTACGGCATCGGCGGAGAGCGTGTCAGCCAGCAGCTTGCCGATATTGCCGGGAAACTGGTGGCAGATTACTGGGACAACAACGGCGGCGACATCCGCGCCATCGTTGACGGTTCGCTGCTGATGGATTATGATGAAGCCGGGGTGGAGATGCAGTTCAAGTCCGCCGCCGCCATCAGCGTCACCTATACGCTGCTGGAACGCTGTGGTTTTGAGCCGGCAGGGTGGTTTGATAAAGATGATTTTCAGGCAATCTACAATTTTTCCACCCCGGATGCCGTCTTTGCCCTCGGTGCAGCCGTCAGCGACATGAGCCGGGAGGTCTTACGCCAAATTGAGCGCACCGTAAAAACCACCATTCGCCGCCGCAATGCAGAAAGGAGCCAATATGAATACGAACAGCAGGAACGTGACCTACTCGACCGTCGGGGACTACCAGCTCCCGAACCTGATCCTGAACCAGCCCCGGAAGCCGCTGGGCAAGTACGGCAGGCTGCGCCGGACGTACCTGATGAACCATCGCCCGGTGCTGTACAACACGATGCTCCTGAACGGGAGCCTGTACCCGCACCTGATGGAGGTGGAGCAGACGGCAGAGAGCCGGATGCAGCAGACCATGGAGCAGCTTCTGAAGCAGGACCCAGCCCCGGACAAAGCGCAGAACCAACTGATGTGGGTGCAGCACATGAACAGTCTGAAAGCGCAGGCAGAGGAACTGGTGATGACGGAGCTGATCTACAGCTAAGTTTTCTGGATGCGAACATCCCCACCGAAGCCCAGCAAATCGAAAAAATCGACCGAGCGGAGAGCGAAAAAACGCCCTCCGCTTTTGTTTTGTCGCAGGCTGAAATTGAGAACGAGCTGCGGCGGCATGGTTCAGGGTTTGCAGGCGGCAAACAGCGCATTATGGCGCTGTACCAGACCCAGCCTGACCGCAAACTCCGTGCCAAAGCACTGGCAAAGGAGTACGGCATTGGTGGGCACTCCCACGATTTTCTGGACGGAAGCCGGGGTTTTGTGAACCACGACTGGAAGGGACTGGAATTTGACCATTACCCCGACCACCAGAAAATCACCCTGAAATGGGCGCAGGTGGAAAAGTATATCGACCTTATGATTCAGTCCGACCGCTATCTGACAGATGAGGAAAAGGAACAGCGTGCTACCAGACAGGAAGCATCCAACTACAATGTCGGGGATGAAGTTGTGGTAGACCTGCCCACCAGAACGATTGAAGGTACCATCGGCTATGTTGGCGAAACCGATGTGCGCATCGACACCAGTGCGCACGGGCAGTCTTGGGACAATGAGGTTATTAACAAGCAGCAGTTTGAGCAGGGGCTGCGACAGAGTGCGACTGCTCAGCGTGTGGATAAAATGCTGGCGCAGGCAGAAGCCATCGCCAAGGAATCCGAAGTGCCTGAATACGAACGTTTCTCTGTCCGAAAAGTCGTTGACGGTAAAATGCCGCTTTTTGCTATCTGGGATGATCTTTATGATGACTACTATGAAACCAATCACGCCGTTCCACAGTTTTCTGACGAGAAGCAGGCAGAATCTTATCTGGAAAATCTGAAAAAAGAAGTTGCAGACAGAGAAGCCGCCGAGTGGCTCAAAGTCGAACACGCAAAATTTTTAGCAGACAAGGACGAGCCGGAGCCGTCTGACGAAGAACTGGATGAACTGCCGATCTCAACGGTCATTGACGGCGAAGTGCAGACTTTCCCGAATGCCGCAGCCTTGGATGAAGCCCTCCACGCAGAACCTGCGCCTGAACCCGCCGGGAATTTTCACATCACAGATGAGCATCTGGGCGAGGGTGGCGCAAAGCAGAAGTACGCCCGGAACATCGAAGCCATCAAAACGCTGTTCCGTCTGGAAGAAGAACACCGTGGTGCTTCTGCCGAGGAGCAGGAAGTGTTGGCGCAGTACGTCGGTTGGGGCGGTCTGGCAGATGCCTTTGACTCTGACAAATCCAGTTGGGCAAGTGAATATGCCGAGCTGAAGGGACTGCTTTCGGAGGACGAGTACGCCGCCGCCCGTGGGTCGGTTCTGAATGCCCACTATACCAGCCCGACCGTTATCCATGCCATTTATGATGCCGTGGAGAAAATGGGCTTCCGCAGTGGTAACATTCTGGAACCCAGCATGGGTGTCGGCAATTTCTTCGGGATGCTGCCGGACACCATGCAGGACAGCCGTCTGTATGGTGTGGAACTGGACAGCATCACCGGCCGCATTGCCAAGAAGCTGTACCCGCAGGCCGATATTACCGTGGCGGGTTTTGAAACTACCGACCGCCGGGATTTCTACGACCTTGCCGTGGGCAATGTGCCGTTTGGTCAGTACCGGGTCGATGACAAGGCATACAACAAGCTGGGATTTTCCATCCACAACTATTTCTTTGCCAAGGCCATCGACCAAGTGCGTCCGGGCGGCATCGTGGCTTTTGTGACCTCCCGTTATACGCTGGACAGCAAAGACAGCACCGCCCGCAAGCACATTGCGGAATGTGCTGATCTGCTGGGTGCTATCCGTCTGCCGAACAATGCGTTCAAGGCAAATGCCGGAACTGAAGTGGTTTCCGACATTATCTTCCTGCAAAAGCGTGACCGTCCTATCGACCGGGAACCGGCATGGGTGCAGCTTGGCAAAACGGAAGATGGCCTGACGCTCAACAGCTATTTTGTGGAACACCCTGAGATGATTCTGGGAGAGCTGACCACCGAAAGCGCCCAGTATGGGCGGGATGAGCTTACTGTTGTGCCCATTGAAGGTGCGGTGCTGGTTGACCAGCTTGCCGAAGCAGTACAGCATATTGAGGGACAGTACACGGAAGCTGCGGTCGAAACACCAGATATTGCGGATGCAGAGGCAGAACGCAAAACTCTCCCGGCTGACCCGAATGTGAAGAATTTCAGCTATGCTGTGGTGGACGGCGAGGTGTACTACCGTGAAAATTCCATTATGACGCAGATGGAACTGTCCGGTAATGCTAAGGGGCGCATTGCCGGAATGGTGGAGCTGCGCCAAATCGTCAACGAGCTTATCGAGCAGCAGTTGAACGATGCCCCGGATGAGGACATCAAGGCAACACAGGCAAAGCTGAACACGGCTTACGATGCTTTTACTGCAAAATACGGTCTGCTCAACGACCGCAAAAACGGGCGGCTTTTTGAGGATGATTCTTCCTACTACCTGCTCTGCTCCCTCGAAAACCTCGATGAAAACAAGCAGTTGAAATCCAAAGCCGACATGTTCACCAAGCGCACCATCCGTCCGGAACGAATCGTTACCAGCGTGGACACGCCCAGCGAAGCACTGGCAGTATCCATCGGTGAGCACGGCTGCGTTGATCTGCCCTATATGGCCGAACTGCTCGGCACTCCCGGTGATTACGAGCGTATTACTACGGAGCTGCAAGGCGTGATTTTCAAAGACCCCTCTGCGGATGCAGATGACCCGGAAGCAGGATGGCAGACTGCGGACGAATATCTGTCCGGCAATGTGCGGAATAAGCTGCGCATCGCTCAGCTTGCTGCCGAAACAAACCCGGAGTTCAAAATTAACGTGAATGCTCTGACCAAAGCGCAGCCGAAAGACCTTGAAGCGTCAGAAATTGATGTATGTCTGGGCGCAACGTGGCTGAATCCGGGCATCGTGCAGCAGTTTATGATGGAGACATTTCAGCCGCCGTACAAGGTTCGTTACAATCAGACCATCCAAGTCAGTTATTCTCCGTACAGCTCCGAATGGCGTATCAGCAACAAGTCTGCGGCTGGCTCAAACGACATTAAATCAACAGAGACCTACGGCACCCACCGGGCCAACGCTTACAAAATTTTGGAGGACACCCTAAATCTGAGAGACTGCCGAATTTATGACACCATTACTGATGTAGACGGCAAGGAGCGGCGCATTCTGAACCAGAAAGAGACGACCCTAGCACAGCAAAAGCAGCAGGCCATCAAGGATGCTTTTGCGGGCTGGATCTGGCAAGACCCGCAGCGGCGTACCGCACTGGTCAAACAGTACAACGAGCTGTTTAACAGCACCCGCCCCCGCGAGTATGACGGCTCCCATATCCACTTTGTTGGCATGAACCCGGAAATCAACCTTCGGGAGCATCAGCGCAATGCAGTCGCTCATGTGCTTTATGGCGGGAACACCCTGCTTGCCCACGAAGTTGGCGCTGGCAAGAGTTTTGAGATGGCGGCTTCGGCAATGGAATCCAAGCGTCTGGGTCTGTGTCAGAAAAGTCTGTTCGTGGTTCCCAACCATCTGACCGAGCAGTGGGCCAGTGAGTTTCTGCGTCTGTACCCCAATGCAAAGCTGCTTGTCACCAGCAAAAAGGACTTTGAACCCGCCAATCGAAAGCGGTTTTGCGCCCGAATCGCTACTGGTGACTACGATGCAGTCATTATCGGCCACTCGCAGTTTGAGAAGATTCCTCTTTCTGCGGAACGGCAGGCGCGGATGCTCTATGACCAGATCGATGAAATCGAGATGGCGATTGCTGAGGCTAAGGAGCAGGATGGTGAGCATTTCACGGTCAAGCAGATGGAAAAGACCCGTAAGACATTGGAGGTGAAACTGAAAAAGTTGCAGGCCGCTGAGCGCAAGGATGATGTGGTCACATTTGAACAATTAGGCGTAGACAGGTTGTTTGTGGACGAGAGCCAGAACTACAAGAACCTTTATCTTTACACCAAAATGCGCAATGTGGCCGGCCTTTCTACTTCCGAAGCGCAGAAGTCGAGCGATATGTTCGGCAAGTGCCGTTATCTGGATGAAATCACCGGCGGGCGCGGCGTGATTTTCGCCACCGGCACCCCCATCAGCAACTCCATGACGGAAATGTACACCCTGATGCGCTATCTTCAGTACGATTCCTTGGAGCAGAAAAGGCTGACTCACTTTGATGCGTGGGCATCCACCTTCGGTGAAACGACCACTGCCATCGAGCTTGCGCCAGAGGGCTATACTTTAATAGGACGATAAACTTGATTGTCCTAAATTGAAAGATTCCATAAGAAAGGAGGTAGAACAAATGCCTAAAGAACCAAAAATCACCGCACTCTATGAGCGTTTGTCAAGAGACGATGATCTTGCTGGTGAATCGAATTCCATCACCAACCAAAAGAAATATCTGGAAGATTACGCCCAAAAGAACGGTTTTAAGAACATCCGCCATTTTACAGATGATGGCTTTTCAGGTGTGAATTTCAATCGTCCCGGTTTTCAATCGCTGATAAAAGAAGTAGAAGCCGGAAATGTCGAAACGCTTATTGTGAAGGATATGAGCCGCTTAGGACGAAATTATCTGCAAGTCGGTTTTTATACGGAAGTTCTGTTCCCACAGAAAAATGTCCGATTCCTTGCAATCAACAACAGCATCGACAGCAACAATGCTTCAGACAATGATTTTGCTCCGTTTTTGAACATTATGAACGAATGGTATGCCAAAGACACGAGTAATAAAATCAAGGCTGTGTTCGATGCCCGGATGAAAGATGGAAAACGTTGCAGCGGCTCTATTCCGTATGGATATAACCGTTTGCCGAACGACAAGCAGACACTTGTTGTTGATCCGGTGGCATCCGAAGTCGTAAAGCGCATTTTTCTTCTTGCGAACGAAGGAAAAAGCCCACGGACAATCGCAGAACTGTTGACAGAGGAAAAAGTCCTGATTCCTGCTGCATACGCAAAGAAATATCACCCGGAGCAGTACAATGGGACAAAGTTCTCCAATCCGTACCTGTGGGGCACCTCCTCCGTAAGAACAATTTTAGGTCGGCAGGAATATCTGGGACACACTATTTTACGAAAATCTGTAAGCACAAATTTCAAACTTCACAAGAGAAAAGAAACAGATGAAGATGAACAGTACGTTTTCCAGAACACGCATGAACCGATTATATCGCAAGAACTTTGGGATAGTGTTCAGAAACGCAGATGCCGAGTGAATCGTGCTTCTGCTTGGGGAACGCACACCAACCGTTTAAGCGGGTATCTGTATTGTGCCGACTGCGGCAGAAGATTGACCTTGCAAACACACTACAGTAAAAAGGATGGGTCTACTCAATACTCTTATCGTTGTGGTGGATATGCAAGTCGGGTGAATGGCTGTACTGCCCATTCAATCAGTGCCGATAATGTTGAAGCCTTGATATTGGCATCGGTCAAACGCTTTTCGAGATTTGTTCTAAAAGATGAAGAAACCTTCGCTTTGGAACTGCAATCACTTTGGAAAGAGAAACGTGAAGAAAAGCCGAAGCAGAACCAATCGGAATTGAAACGTTGTCAAAAACGCTATGATGAGCTTTCTGCCCTTATTCGTAGTCTGTACGAAAATCTTATGTCTGGACTATTGCCCGAACGACAGTACAAGCAGCTGATGGCACAGTATGATAGCGAGCAAGCAGAATTGGAATCGCAGATGGAAACGATGAAATCCGAAATTGCCGAAGATAAATCAAGTTCCGCTGATATTCGGCATTTCATTTCGCTGATTCGCAAGTGCAAAAATCCAACAGAAATCTCCGATTCAATGTTTAACGAACTTGTCGATAAAATCGTTGTTTATGAAGCCGAGGGTGCAGGCAATGCCCGCACACAAAAGGTTGACATTTATTTCAACTATGTCGGTCAAGTCGATATTGCTTATACCGAGGAAGAACTTGCCGAACTGAAAGTGCAGAAAGAGCAGGAAGAACGGCAGCGCATGGAAAAGCAGCGCAAACGTGAAAAAGCCTATCGAGAAAAGCGAAAAGCAAAGAAAATCGCTAAAGACGGTGGCGAAATCATTAAAACCAAAACGTGTCCGCACTGTGGGAAGGTGTTTACACCTACGAGCAACCGACAGCTTTTCTGCTCAAGGGAATGCTGGAATCAGGCAAGACAGGAGCAAAAGGAAGCAGCTAGAGAAGCCGAGAGAGGAGGTCATTACTACAGGCAACGTGCCTGTGCCGTATGCGGTCACTCCTACTGGCCTACACACAGCCAGCAGGAATTTTGTTCCGATGAGTGCAGGAGAATTAACCACAACAAGAAAACCTTGGAATTCTATCATAAGAAAAAAGGAAATCCAAAACCTGACCCAGAAGCAGCCCCAACGCCGAACCCAAAGGAGGATAATGCAGCATGACTACCTTAAAGAATCTGCTCCACGACAGCAACAACGGTCTGGACTACACCCTTGTCAACGACTACTATCTGCCGAACCTGACCGCAGCAGCCCCGGCAGAGCGGAACCCCACCGGGCGGTGGGGCCGCTTACATAAGAGGTACCTGAAGGAGCAGCATCCCGTCCGGTACAACCAGCTTGTCCTGTCCGGTGAACTAGGCAACTACCTTGCCAAGCTGGATAGACAGGTCGAAGAACAGCTTGCCCTAATCATCCGGCAGATGCAGGATGCAGAGGGCGTAACCGAAGCCCTGAAAGCCGAAAATCAACTGGAATGGGTGCGCCGGATGAACAGCATCCGCAACCGTGCCGAGGAGATCATCAAGACCGAGCTGATTTTTGTATAAGGAGGTGCCCACGATGACTGTGCTGAAACCGATGCTGAAACTTGCCCTTCTCCCTCTGCTTCTGCTGCTGATTCTGGCACAGTGGGTGGGCATCTTCCTCACGACCTTCTCCACGATCCTGACGAATCTGCTGGCGGGGCTGTTTTTCTTCGTGGCTTTGGCAAGCTGGGTCATGAAGCTGGCAGACGGCAGCGAAGTCCTGAAAATGCTGATTACCGCATTTGTGGTTTTCGTCCTGCCTTACATAGCGATAGCTGCTATCGCCAAAATCTCCTTTTTCGCTGATGAACTCCGGGATTTTCTCCAATCCTGAGTTCAAGACCGCCCTGCACGACTGCAAGGCGGCCTTTTCGTTACATCGGGTCTGCACACGGCAGGCCCTTTTTTGATACGGAGGTACACGCCTATGAAACTGACTTTTGATGAAAAGAAGCTGCTCTATGCCTACGGCAACCCCGATCTGGCACTGACCCGCAAGCGGCTGTACGAGGTTGCCGGACTGACGGTTAATCCCGACCAGAACAAGCTGGTGCTTGATTTCTGCCAGAAGCTGGAGGATGAAACGCTGGCAGACTGGTACGACCAGATGTTCTACTTTGTCCGTGCCGAGATGGAGTGCTACACCAATATGCGGCTCCTGATGCAGGACATCGAGGAGGACGAGGACTGGGGACCGACCATCTTTGACGAATCTGAGGAGGAAGAACTGATTGACGATGTTTAAGCTGGAAACCATGATCTACGCCAGCGAGGACGGGACAAGCAGCGTATTTACGCTGAATCCCGCCTTGCAGAAGCAGCTTGATGCCCTTGCAACGCAGCACCCGGAGGTGTGCCAGCGGAAGGCAAGGGGCGAAGCTGGCGGGGTAACGTATCAGGTCAGGAATGCGGCGGTGCTGATTCAGCCTGAACTGCTGTCCTGAACGCAAGCCCCTCTGCTATGGTAGAATAGAGCGCAACGGCCAAAGCGTCAGAGTGATGCTTTGGCTGTTTACATATGCACAAAAGCAGTTGCAGTTCTCAATTAAATTTTAAAAATCTCAAAATATCGTTGAGCTTCGAAAGCAACCGTGGTATAATAAAAAAGATTGGCTCGGAGGGAGGGCAAACAAATGAAGAGGTCTTATAACAAGCTTTGGAAATTGATGATAGATAAAAAAATGAACAAAACGCGGTTGAGATTATCTGCCGGAATAAGTTCAAACGCTATGGCAAAGCTCGGTAGAGATGAATCTGTTCCTGTTGAAACTCTCGAAAAAATATGTGAGGTTCTTAGCTGTACGATTGATGATATTATGGAGTTTTATCCAGACGAGAGAATCTCATAATTTAATAAGGAGCTTTAAGGATGGATATAAGCAGCATTAAAAAAAATCTTATGACGAACACTTGGGGAAACTCAGACTATCGCGAGCTAAAAAATGATTTAATTGTCGCAGTACAAAATGCTATTGTGGGATTTACTCCATTAAAATTAGAGGAATATAAAAATAATCCCATTCAGCTTTTGGATTTTTTCTGCGGAGCTGGTGGAACGTCACTTGGTTTTGCAGCGCTCAATCAAGTTGTACCCGCCTTCAAGCTGATGGGTGGATGCGATATTAATAAAACTTCAGCAGAAACTTATAGTCACAATTATGGAACAAAGACGATAAATCGTGATGTGACCGAACTTGCATATGATGAAGGAAAACTCGAAAATTTGCTGGCCGAAATTGGATATGATGCCACACGCCCGACAGTGCTGATTGGCTGTGCTCCATGTCAAGGATTTACATCCCATAGAAAAAAACATTGGGCAGATGGCGATGATGGTCGAAATACTCTGATATTGGCATTTGCTGAAATCGTTAGAAAGATAAAACCTGATGTGATTATCATGGAAAATGTTCCGGAATTTCTTTCAAAGAAATATTGGAAATATTTTTCCACAGCAAAAAGGAAATTTGAAGAAGATGGTTATACTGTTAAGCAGAGCATTTACAATGCAGCGTCGTTTGGAGTACCGCAGGAAAGATTCAGAGCAATTGTAATTGGAATGCGTCGAGATTTTTTGCTTCCCGAAGGTTTTCTTGAACCTGCTGAGTACAAAACAGTACGGGAGGCAATCGGAAACTTACCACCTGTTAAAGCTGGTATAGCAGATCCTCAAGATCCAATGCACAAATCGGCAGCGCACAAACAAAGTACCCTCGACGTTCTTAAACAAGTCCCACATGATGGTGGAAATCGTCCGGTTGGTGTAGGACCGGCATGCCTAGATAGAACCAAAGGTTTTTCAGATACGTATGGAAGGCTCTATTGGGATCGGCCATCAATTACAATTACGCACTATGTTAGAAATCCGGCAAGTGGAAGATTTACACATCCTGAACAAGATCGTGGCCTGACCGCCAGAGAAGCCGCAATTTTACAGAGTTTCCCAAAAGGTTTTGAATTCACAGGCCGATACGATGATATATATAGGCAGATTGGTGAAGCGGTTCCTCCGTTCTTGGCTGCGGGTATCGCAGTGGATGTTTTGGTAGAACTTCTATCCACAGTTCCAACAATCGATGAACTTGCAAACGGTGTGGCTGCTATTACTGAACCTGTAAGCAGTTCCTATTCTAGCGTCATTGCAGGAATTAAAAAGCGAGGAAAGGCAGAGAACTAATGCAATATTCATGTATAGATAGTTTTTGTGGCGCTGGAGGTCTGGCATTAGGATTGCAGCAAGCTGGTTTTGATATATTGTATAGCTTTGACATTGACCCGAAGTGTATAAAAAGTATTCAGCAGAATAAAAAGTACTTCCAGCATCCTGCGATGGCGGCAGACATTTCAGATATGTTAAATGGGGTCCTTTTGAAGAAATGCGGTTTAAAGAGAGGACAGCTTTTTCTTTTAGCAGGTGGACCTCCTTGTCAGGGATTCTCTATTCAGCGGAGAGGAAGTGACATAGATAAGCGTAATGAATTGGTTCTAAAGTATGGTCAATTAATCGATGAACTATATCCATTTTACTTTGTTATGGAAAACGTGTCTGGGATAGCCGGAAAACGTGGAAAGACAATATTAGAGCACCTGATCGAAAATGTTGAAAAGATAGGATACACCGTTCATGTTCGGTTACTAGATGCACAGGATTATGGAGTGCCACAGCGGCGAAAGAGATATATAATAGTCGGCGAAAGAAAGGACCTTGGAATTCACTATGAATATCCAGAGCCAGCAGGTACACATAAAACGGTTCGGGACGTTATTGGAAACCTCCCAGAACCTCCGGCTAATGGAAAAGACTATCCAGGAATATCTTTGCATCGTCGTGATCGCCTTTCTCCAATAAATTTAGAAAGAATTCGAGCGATTCATGAGGGGCAAGGCAGAGATGACTTGCCTTCTGAGCTACTTGCAAATTGTCATAAGGTGGATAGTTCAATTATCGGATTCAGAAATGTATATGGTCGAATGGCATGGGACGATGTGGCTCCAACTATAACTGCAAGGTTTGACAGTTTCACACGTGGAAAGTTTGGACATCCAGTTCAAGACCGTACGATCTCTCTACGTGAGGGGGCTCTTCTTCAAACATTTCCTATGGATTTTGAATTTTCAGGAAACAAGGTAGATATAGCTCGCCAAATCGGAAATGCTGTGCCTCCAGTTATGGCGACAGAAATTGGAAAAAGCATCATTGAGTGCTATAAAAAAGTGAAGGTATAAATATGTCATACAACTCACATATAAAGAAATATCTTCGGGCGTTACAAAACGAATACAATTCCGCAATTATCGGAGGACAGCACACAGCAGAACTTTCATTTAGAATGCCGCTTGACCAACTGTTTCGTAATCTGGCGCTCGATCTCAATCCTGAAGAGCAAATTAGTGTAGTTCTAGAGCCGCGAAATCAAGGAAAAAACGTTGGAAGACCCGATTGGCGAATTCACAATGAACAGACCCTTGGAATATATGGCTATATTGAGGGAAAGGGGCTTTCAACAAGTCGATTTGATATTTCTCCTTATCAAACTCAAATCAAGAAATATTTGACACTGGGCCACAAGTTGATAATTACAGATGGAATTGATTTCGTATTCTGTTTCAAGACAAATCAGACGCCAGTGACTGTTTCCCTGATCGATAAGGACAAGATGTCTTCTGAAGATTGGTCTTCGCTCAATATAGATGATAGATTTGAAATCCTAATGAGGGAGTTTTTCAATAACCCTTCTCCTCAACAGTGTTCAGAAGAAAAACTCGTTGAGCTTGTTGCAATTAGAACACGTGTATTAGCAAATGATATCATAGAATATTCTGATATATTGCCAGAAGAAGCACTGGATGAATCGGAACGTCAAATAATAAATTTGCTTAGTGGAATAAAGTCGATCGTGTACAATCACAACGATCCAGCTTTGCGCACGGCAACAGTATTTGCCGACTTTGTCGCACAGGTTGTAATGTTTAGCCTTTTATATGCACATAGAGTTCTTTGCGTAGCAGATGACACGCCGGTTCAAAAAGAAGAAAAAATCAAAAAATTTATTGAAGATGATTTTGTTGAAGGCGAAGCACTTACTCCATTTAGAAGCCTTATAACATATATCCGAACACATTCTGAAACGGATACATTTATTAACCTGTGGGTCGATGAATGTATTAAATTTCTGTCCTTTGTTCAAATGACAGAACAGCAACTTTTGAATCCCGATTATCATCGTCTGTTTGAACTGTTCCTTTCCAAGTATGACCCAAAAGCAAGATTCGATTATGGAGCCTTTTATACACCCAAATCGCTGGCGAGTTATGTTGTAAAATTAACAAATCATGTTGTTTCGAAGAACTTCCCCAAAACGACAATTTATGACGCAGGCAACACAATAATCGATCCTTGCTGTGGAACAGGTTCATTTTTAGAGGAGGTCATAGCGCAAGACCAATCCGATGGAGACTATGATTTGTGTGGATTTGAGATTCTTCCTGCACCATATATGCTTGCAAACTATAGAATGGAAGTTGTGAAACGGCAACTAGGCAAGCGAAAGCATTCAACAAATATCATCTTAACAAACACGTTGAGTGATTATGTTTTTGGAGAAACCCCCAATAAAGAGACGATTGAAGGACATGAACTCATACGAGCCAATGCGGTCGCTTCAAGACCATTGAAATTACTGATAGGCAATCCACCGTGTTCTGATACGATCAGGGAAAAGCAAAGAAATGATTTTAGGATCATCGATGGTTTAATGGAGGATTTTCGACCGCCGATCAATAAAAGAAAGGCTCGACAAAATATTCAAAAACAGGTTAACAACCCTTTTATGCAGTTTCTGAGATGGGAGTGCAAAAAACTGATAGACACTCCCAATAATTCCGTACTGTCTGTTGTTGTTCCGTTGTCTTTTTTGGAAGCAGAGTCATATAAGTATGCTCGAAAATATCTGGCAAAGAACTTTTCTGATGCTTGGATTGTTGCTGTAGATGCAGATGCTAGAACCGGAATTAGAAGCGACAGCTTGTTTAATACTCTTCAAGGCCGTGCAGTTATTGTTCTGGCTCGAGAATATGGAAAAGAGCAAGCATTTACAACATATCATTTTGCCAGTTGTACTGAGATGAACCGAACAGAAAAGGAAGAGTTCTTGCTGGCCGACATCGAAAAGACCCAAGGGAATTTTGATACATACTTGTTGAGCACTGAAACATATGCGCTTGTTCCATCAAAGCCATTTAATGAAACCTTATATCAGAGATTTTGGGCTGTAAGCAGTGATAGTAACGCATCGGCAATATTTTTGAATCACTGCTCTGGCATAAAGTTGGCTCCTACGGCGGCATTTACTCATGTAAAAGCACCGATGCTAAAGAGAAGAAGCAAGGATATTGCTGTCGGTGGAGTTGATGCTGGAAGACCTTGGTTTTCAAATCAGGATAAACCGCCAAAGGATGAGAAAATTCAGGCGTTCTATTCAGCTTTAAATGAGTGCGGAAACTCCAAGTCTATTGATAATCTTCTGAAAAACAATATTCATCCGTACTCTTTCCGACCGTATTTAACATCCAACGTTCTCTTATGGACATCGTTGCTTCAAAAATACTCAAAAATCGGTGGAGGTGGAACAAGATTACGTCCTGAAATTGTTCAGGCGTATTCCGATGCAGATACGATTGGATTTGCAATGGCACATGCGCCAAAGGATTTGAACCCGACACTAAGTCAGTTCGTTTCTTTTTGCTGGTATTATCCTGACAATGATATGTGTACAAGGGGAAACTCTCACATATATATGAACCAGTATCCCAAGAAAAAAAGTGATTCAATGATTTGCAACATCAACAGTAGTCTTCTTGACACATTATCTGATATGACTGGCATGAAACAGATTGATTTGGCGAAAGATGTTGTTTTTTATACATATGCGATTCTTTGCTCGCAAATTTATTTGGATGAGTTTGAGGGAGCTTTGTTTACTGTCAATCAGTCAGACAAACGTGCACGAGTACCGATTGTTGCTGAAGCAGAGATATTTTTGAAGGTAGCTGCACTCGGGAAAAAGTTAGCTGAACTTGAAAAAATAGACTACGTTCCAGAAAATCTCTTGAAGTTCGATTATGAGATTTTAGAAAACGAAGTTCCCTCTGGATTCCACCTTTCAAACTCGGCACACCCATTTGACGAAGAAAACGAGCAATTGATCTTAACTGATGGAGCCAAGGTGATTAATGTGTATTGCCCTATCGAACTTCAAAAGCTCAATATATCTGGATATGACATTATTAAAGGTGTCTGGCTGAAATTCAATTCTTACGACTTTACTCATTGTGACTTCACAAGTATGGATATTCGAAAACTTTTGGATTTCTTAAATACACTTGCAACGCACACACAATATGTTGCTCAAATAGACGATGCCGTTAGAGTCATTTTGAATGGAGAGGCCAATCTTATAACACCGAACTAAAAATGCATGAAAGAGCGGTCGCTGAAGTGATCGCTCTTTTTGCTATCAAGAAAAAAGTTAAGCGTTCTGAAAACATTCCGATGCAATTATTGTGCGAAAAGTAAAAGGAGGATGATACCATTGACCCAACCCAAATCCGACCTTGCCTACCTCCGCAGCGAAAAAGCCAAAGCAGAACAAAAGTTGCGCTACTATCAGCACCGAGAAAAGATTCTCGAACGCCAAATGCCGGAACTGACCCGCAAGGCGCGTGTGCACCGTCTTTGCACCCGTGCCGGAATGCTGGAAAGCTTTCTGGTTTGTCCGGGAGAGCTGACCGACGATCAGGTGATGGAACTTTTGAAGATCTCGTTCCGTCAGCCTGAAGTCGTGCTGGCGCTTGCAAAGATGGTGCATGATGTTCACGAACGCAGCAACGTCCAAAACCCTTTAGAATAAAGGGCGCAATTATACACCGTTCCGGTGAAATTGCGGTCTTGCAGACGGCTCGATGAAATCGAAGCTGGCGTTTGTGCGCCAGCCCGATTCCATCCCAAGGAAAACTGCATTTTCCTTGCGCTGCTTTGCAGCTATCCTTTTGCGGCTCCCGCCTAAGACCGAAGCGCATGGCACTCCGTTCTAAGGCGGCGAGCAAAACCGAATACAATTCCAGACCGTTCATCAAGAGCAATCTTGCTGGGCGGTCTTTTTGTTTGGGGGTGATGCCTATTCCGTGTCCGCATTTCAAAATCACCATCGTCAAGCGCAGCCAAGGGCAGTCCGCTGTTGCCGGGGCCGCTTACCAGAGCGGCGAACGGCTGTTCAGTGAGTACGACCAGAAAACGAAATTCTACAACAAGAAGAAAGAACTTGTCCACGCCGAGATCATGCTGCCGTCCCATGCGCCGCCCGGATATGCAGACCGGGCAACCCTCTGGAACGCCGTGGAAGCCGTGGAGAACCAGTGGAACTCCCAGCTTGCCCGGCGCATCGTGCTGGCGTTCCCGGTGGAGGTGCCGAAAGAGCAGTATTTGTCCATGATAAAAGAGTTTTGTCAGGAGCAGTTTGTTTCCAAGGGTATGATTGCTGACTTTGCCATCCATGACAAGGGAGATGGCAACCCACACGCCCACATTCTGCTGACGCTCCGGGCAATGGATGAACACGGCAAGTGGCTCCCGAAAGCCAGAAAGGTGTACGACCTTGACGAGAACGGTGAGCGCATCCGGCTCGCTTCCGGCAACTGGAAGTGCCACAAGGAAAACACGGTGGACTGGAACGACCAGAAGTATGCCGAGGTCTGGCGGCATAGCTGGGAGACCATCACCAACCGCTATCTGGAAGCCGCTGGCAGACCGGAACGTGTTGACCTGCGCTCCTTTGAGCGGCAGGGCATCCAGCAGATACCGACCGTGCATCTCGGTCCCGCCGCACACCAGATGGAAAAACGCGGGGTGGAAACCTTTCTCGGCAACCTGAACCGGGATATTCGAGCCGTCAACAGCCTGATGCAGTCCATCCGCAGCGCAATTCGTGGTCTGCAACGCTGGATCGCAGACCTGAACGAAAAGAAGCAGCTTCTTCTGGACGCTCTGGAAAAGGCGAAAGAACCAACGCTGTCCGACTTGTTGGTGGATTACTTCAACCTTCGCAACGAGCAGCGCAGCGATTGGTCTGGCAAGGCAAAACTGAAATGCACTGTCCGGGACTTTGAGGAAGTCAAACGGGCTGTGGACTATCTGAAAGCCCATTCTCTGAACACCATCGAGGATTTGGACACTGCAATTTCTAACCTGAATCAGACCGCCGCCCCTCTCCGCAAGCAGTTGAAGCAGAACGAAAACCGTATGCGGGCAATCGCCCAGATAAAAGATGCTGCCGCCGTCCATGCCAAGCTGAAGCCCATCCACGATACCTTTATAAAGAAGAACTTCAAGCTGACCAAGGACGCTTATGCCGCCCAGCACAAAGAGGAGCTGGACACCTTTAATAAGGCAGTCCGCACTCTGATGAAACTGAACGGCAGCACAGCGGTGGATTTTTCGGCATTGGATGCCGAATTTTCTGCGCTGCAATCGAGCAGCGCAGAACTACGCACCCAACTGGAAACCTTGCAGCCGGACATCTCCGACCTGAAAAACATCCGCAAATATATCGACATGGTGCTGAATAAGCAGCAGCTTTCCGCACCGGGCGGCAAGACCCCGGAAAAGGAATCTGTACTGAAGAGGCTGCACAAAGCCAAAGCCACCGCCGCCCCGAAGAAACCGGAGCAGCAGAAGAACACACCGGAACTTTAAGGAGGAAGAAATATGACCTACACGCAAACCCAGATCGACCGTGCAAACGCCGCCAATCTGGAAGATTTTCTCCGGGCGCAGGGCGAAACGCTGGTGCGCAGCGGAAAGGAGTATCGCTGGAAAACCTACGACAGCCTGACCGTCTGCGGAAACAAATGGTTCCGGCACAGCCAGAGCAAGGGCGGCTTTCCGGTGGACTTCGTGATGGAATTTTACGGCAAGTCCTTCCCCGAAGCGGTGCAGATGCTGACCGGAGAGACGGGCGAAGTCCAGCCGGAGGCTGACCCCGCCCCCTCTCCGGCGTTTCGTCTGCCACTGCGGAACGTCACCAATGCCAACATCCTGAATTATCTGACACAGGAACGGAAACTCAGCCCGTCGCTGGTAAACTTCTTCATCACCGCCGGAGATATTTACGAGGACACCGCCCACCACAACGTGGTCTTTGTGGGGCGGGATGCAGACGGGCATCCCCGCTACGCAAGCAGCCGTGGGATTCGGGAAAAGTTTCGGCAGGATGCAGCCGGTGCAGAAAAGGCATTTGGCTTTGCCCATCGCGGCACCGACAAGCAGTTGCTGGTCTTTGAAGCGCCCATCGACCTGCTGTCCTTCATCGAACTGTTCCCAAAAAACTGGCAGCAGCACAATTATCTGTCGCTGGGCGGGGTGTCGGGCAAGGCGCTGCGGCAACTTCTTTCTGAACGCCCGGACGTGGAGCGGGTGTTCCTCTGTCTGGATGCTGACAAAGCCGGAGAGGATGCCTGCAAGCGTCTGGCTGCTCTGCTGCCGGACAACGTGAGCGTGACCCGCATCCAGCCCTGCATGAAAGACTGGAACGATGTTCTGGTGCACCGGGCAGAGATCCCGAACCGCAATTATTTCAAAAGCATCGTGCTGAAAGAGCCCCCGAAGAAAGATTCCGTGAAGATCATCCGCATGAGCGACGTGGAGTTGACCCCGGTGGAATGGCTTTGGAAGCCGTATCTGCCCTTTGGAAAGCTCAGTGTTCTGCAAGGCAATCCGGGCGAGGGCAAGACTTATTTTGCCATGCACCTTGCCGCTGCCTGCACCAACGGAAAGCTGCTGCCCAACATGGGACGCATGGAACCCTTCAACGTGATCTACCAGACCGCAGAGGACGGTCTGGGCGATACGGTCAAGCCCCGCCTGATCGAAGCCGGGGCAGACCTTGACCGGGTGCTGGTCATTGACGACAGCGATGTGCAGCTGACACTTTCCGATGAACGAATTGAAAAAGCCATCATCGAGAACAACGCTCGACTGGTCATCATCGACCCGATCCAGGCGTATCTCGGTGCCGACGTGGACATGAACCGGGCGAACGAAGTCCGTCCGATCTTCATGCGGCTGGGACAGGTAGCGCAGCGAACAGGCTGCGCTATTTTGCTGATTGGGCACCTGAACAAAGCCGCCGGAATGCAGAGTCTGCAACGGGGCCTCGGCTCCATCGACATTGCAGCCGCCGTCCGAAGCGTCATGTTTATCGGCAAGCTGAAGCACGACCCTACCATGCGCATCCTGACCCACGAAAAAAGTTCCCTTGCCCCGCCGGGAGCGTCACTGGCGTTCTCTCTGGGGGACGAGGGCGGTTTCCGCTGGGTCGGCGAGTACGACATTACCGCAGACGAAATGCTGTCCGGCATCGAGCCGCAGCGGGAAACCAAGACCCAGCAAGCCAAAGACCTGATCTGCACCCTGCTTGCCGGAGGAAAGCAGGTGCTCAGCGAGGACATCGACAAGGCGGCTCTGGAAAGGGGCATCCCCGGTCGAACCGTCCGGGATGCAAAACGGGAACTGGGCGATGCCCTGAAAAGCAAGATCGTGGAAGGCCGCAAAAAGGTCTTTTGGATGGAATAAGCCATTTGACTGGCAGAAAAATTTGGCTGGCAAGAAAATCATGGTACACCCACAGTTGCCAGTCTGCCAGCCAAATTCGGAAAATGACGATTTAAGGAGGAATTGAATGGAGAATCAGAATTCGAGTTATTCGGTACAGATTGGCAAGACCACCTTTATTGTGTGTGTGAAGCAGTCCGAAACTGCCAAAAAGCCGATTGAAAAGATGTTCAAGGATATGTGCAGACATGAGGTCACAAGGGGCTTCCTTGCAGACAACCTGATGAATTTAGAAAAATTACCGAAAACCTCTTGACGAAGTCCAGCCCGAGGGCACCGGCTACCGGGCGCGCACCCGCTTTGCCAAGTTCTTTAACCTGCCGGAGCTGATGAATATGTTCAAAGATGCAGCGGACATCAAGACTGCAGACCAGTTGAATCTGCCGGTGCCCGAAGCCAAGTTTGAAACTGTCGTGGTCAAGCCTTCGGAGATTCAGAAGGATATGGTGCAGTCGTTGAGCGAACGCGCCGCAGAGGTGCATAGCGGTACGGTTGACCCCTCGGTGGACAATATGCTGAAGATCACCTCGGACGGACGAAAAATCGGTCTTGACCAGCGGCTGATGAATCCGCTCACCCCGGATGACCCCAACAGCAAGCTGAATACCTGCGTCAACAATGTCCTGCGCATCTGGAACGAAACCAAGGAGGATAAGCTGACCCAGTTGATTTTCTGCGATATGTCCACGCCCAAGGGTGACGGCTCGTTCAATGTCTACGATGACATCCGGGCCAAGCTGCTTGCGGCCGGTGTGCCGGAATCGGAGGTCGAGTTCATTCACAATGCCGATACCGAAAGCAAGAAAGCCGACTTGTTCTCCAAAGTCCGCAGCGGCAAGGTGCGTATCCTGCTGGGCAGCACCGCAAAGATGGGTGCCGGAACCAATGTGCAAACGCTTCTGGTGGCCGTGCATCATCTGGATGTTGGCTGGCGACCGTCCGACATGACCCAGCGCAACGGCAGAATCATCCGTCAGGGCAACCAGAACAAGCGTGTTTACGTTTATAATTACGTCACGGAAGGGACATTCGACGCCTACCTCTGGCAAACGCTGGAAAACAAGCAGAAGTTTATTTCGCAAATCATGACGAGTAAATCGCCAATGCGCTCCTGTGACGATGTGGATGAGCAGGCTCTTTCGTATGCCGAGGTCAAGGCTCTGTGTGCCGGTGACCCCCGTATCCGGGAAAAGATGGACTTGGATGTACAGGTGGCCAAGCTCAAGGTGCTGCGTTCTGATTACCAGAATCAGAAGTATCGTCTGGAGGATAAGCTGCTCAAGCATTACCCGGAGGAGATTCAGAAAGCGAAGAACCGCATTGCAGCTCTGAAAAACGATGCGCAGATCGCGGACGCACATCCGCAGGGCAAGGAGAACTTCTGCGGCATGACCATCAAGGGCATGGTGTTCGATGAGAAAAAAGCGGCTGGTGAGCGGCTGATTCTTGCCTGTACGGAGATGCCCAGTGCCGACATGATGCGGCTGGGCACCTATCGCGGCTTTGAGCTGAATATCCGCTTTGACAGCTTCAAGAACGAACATCAGGTCGTTCTCCGGGGTGAGCTGAGTTATCCAGTATCGCTGGGTGATGACCCCCGCGGCAACATTACCCGACTGGATAACGCCATCGACAATTTTCCCGCCCGCATTGCTGATGCTGAGAATGTGCTGGGAAATCTTGAGCAGCAGCGGCAGGCCGCAGAAATCGAAGCCGCAAAGCCCTTTGCACAGGAGGAAGAACTGCAAACGAAGTCTGCCCGCCTTGCAGAGCTGAACACGCTGCTGAACATTGAGCGCAAGGCCAACCAGAAAGAAGAAAAGGCGGAAGAACCGTCCGATGCCCGCCCTTCCGTGCTGGCCAAGCTGGAAGAAAAGTCCGAAACTGTCCGACCGTTCAAGAGCTATCTGGATAAGGAGGCTGGTGCTCGATGAGAGAACGGCGTGACTTGCAAATTCATTTCCGGGTCAGCAAACCCGAATGGGAACGCATCCATCAGAAGATGGAAAGCTGCGGTATTTTGAGCATTGGCTCTTATCTGCGCAAAATGGCTCTGGATGGCTACTGTCTGAATCTCGATTTGCCGCAGCTGCGCAAGATGGCCTACCTTTTGCAGATGTGTAGTAACAATCTGAATCAGGTGGCGAAGCGTGTCAATGAAAGCGATCAGATTTATACCGCCGATCTTGAGGACTTACGCACCCGACTGGATGAGTTGATCTCCATCTGCAAACAAATTCTTGCCAAGCTGGCTGAACTTTGAAAAATTCCCCGCAGTGGGAGGCTGCGGGTTTACATAACGGTTGACATCCTTGCAAGGCAGATGTCGATACCTTTATAATAGGGGGCGAAAAAGAAAGGATGGTGTTCGATATGAGATTTCTGTTCAAGATGGTGCTTGCCCCGGTTTCCCTGTTTGTCGCTTTTCTGGCTCTGATGGCAAAGTGGCTGCTTACTCTGTCCAGCTATGTTGTCGCACCGTTGATGCTGTATATTTTCGGCTGCGGCATCTACACCGTCTACCGCCAGACTTGGGATCAGTTCCTGATTCTGCTGGTTGCTGAATTTCTCTGCTTTGTTCTTTTTGTCGGCGCAACTGCGATGGTGGAGAGCGTTGAACGATTCAGCGGCTGGCTTCGGGACATGATTTAATTTTGAATTTTTTGCCGCCTTCGGGCGGCTTTTTCATTTAGGGGGTGATCTTCTCTGGCTGCTACTCGTCTGATTGCACTGCATCAGCACAAAGGAAAATCTATCGCCGCCTGCTTGAAAGACCGCACTGATTATGCGCAGAATCCCGACAAGACTGAAAGGGGCGAACTTGTCAGCAGCTATCAATGCAGCCCGCTTACTGTGGATGAGGAGTTTATGCTCACAAAGAAGCTGTACGAGCAGGCCACCGGGCGCAGCCAGAAAAGCAATGTGATTGCCTATCAGATACGGCAATCCTTCCGGCCCGGTGAAATCACGGCAGAGGAAGCTAATCGTATCGGCTACGAACTGGCCTCCCGCTTTCTGAAAGGTAAACACGCCTTTATCGTTGCCACGCATACCGACCGGGAACACATCCACAACCATATCATCTACAATTCCACTGCACTGGATGGCACCCGGAAATTCCGGGATTTTTTCTTCTCTGGGCTGGCAGTGCAGCGGTTGAGCGACCTGATTTGTCTGGAGCATCAGCTATCTGTAATCGAAAAGAAGCCTTATCGGGAGCGTCAGAAGCGTATCACCTACCCGCCAAGGGAAAGCAACCGCGACCGACTGTGCAGCGTCATTGACGAAATTTTGCAGCAGAAGCCCACCGACTACGAAGATTTTCTGCAAAGGCTGGAACAGCACGGCTATGAAATCAAGCGTGGCAAATACACTTCGGTCAAAGGCGCACGGCAGAAACGCTTCATCCGGTTCAAGACGTTGGGTGCCGGATACAGCGAGGATGAAATCAAGGAGGTGCTGGTCGGAAAAGCAGAACATCGCCCCCGTCAGAAACAGCCACCCAAAGAACAGCCCTTTCAACTGCTGGTGGATATTCAGGCGAAACTTGCCGAAGGCAAGAATGGCGGATACGAGCGTTGGGCGAAAAAGTATAATCTGAAAGAAATGTCCAAAACGCTGATTTTTCTGCAAGAGCAGAAAATCGGCAGTGCGGATGAGATGAAAGAGCGTGCTGATGCTGCACTTTCGCACTATCACGAACTGGGCGATTCCATCAAGGCCGCAGAGCAACGCATGGCCGAAATCGCCGTTCTCCGGGCGCACATCATCAACTACGCTAAGACTCATGATGTGTATTCGGCTTACCGCAAATCTGGGTACAGTAAAAAATTTCTGGAAGAACACCGGGAGCAGATCGCGCTGCACAGAGCCGCCAAAGACGCTTTTGATGAAACAGGCTTAAAAAAGCTGCCGAAGATAAAGGAACTGAATGCGGAGTATTCTGCTTTGCTCACCAAGAAAAAAGCACTCTACCCGGAGTACCGAAAGGCACGGGATGAGATGCAGGAGATCGTAAAAGCGCAGAAGAATGTAGAGCTGTTCTTTAAGGAAGAAAAGAATCCCAAGCAAGCCGAGCAGACCCGATAAAACAATACGACCCTGAGAATTTTGCCGTTCATCCGACAGAGTTCTCAGGGCCTTTTTGCTTATTGCTTAATCTGTACTTGGAACAGCTTTTTCGGTAGTTTCAATTTGCTTGGCAATCATGGTTTCCAGCTCTTGCGTAATCGTTGCGCAATTTGCAATACGATAATTCCAGAAGTAAGAAACACCTTCACACTCCTCAACAGACAAATCGCTGTTGACCAAAAGCAGCCGGTCGGAGGTCACTTTCAGCTTTTCGCACAGAGAAGCGTATTTTCCATAATCAATGCTTCGGCTGGACGATTTGGCTTCTACCCAGAAGAATTTTCCATTGATGGAGAACACGACATCCAGTTCATGTGTGCTCCCTACGGATGCCGCTTCTGAAAGAACCACATTGGAGTAAACTGAAACTTCTGCGCCTTGCTCCTCCTGATAGCGATTCAGAATCTGCTGAACCTGATGTTCTACAAAAAGCTCCAGCCATTTTCCGCTCAAAAAATGCCGGACGGTCTCATTTTGCGCAAGCTCATAGACGATATTCTGCGGATAGATCACAATAGATGCAAAAAGTCCCATTTTGTCCCACGTCTGAGCGATTTCCGAGAGTGTGGCAAATGATTTCTTGGAAGTACCCTTTGGAATACGGAACGAAAAAGAGCCATCACTCTGCATATGTGTCCGAATGAACTGCAAGAAATCCACCACCACCGGGTCACAAAGAGCTTCACCTGTTTTCCATGCCATCCGCTGAACGGCAATGGGCGGAAGTTTTTCCGACACGACCTGCTGAACGATTTTATATCCACAGCGTTCCAAATGTTCCAATGCGGTCAAAGGCTTCGGAAGGATTTTTGCTTTGACTTCGGTTTTTTCTGCACCAGATGTATTCTCGGCCAGATAGTTGAACTTCCAGCCGTATTCCCAAGCAGGCGAACGGGTCAATACACCGACTGCATGAAATCCGCTGTCCGGCTCCTCCATCGGAAATGCGATTTTGTTCTTTTGGATATTGATTTGGAGCGTTTTGTTTTTCAGTGCTTTCTGATAAGCGTCAAGAAGAAATTCCTTTCCCTTATACGTCAGCTCACTGGAATTGTTTGCAGAAAAGCCAGCATTTTTTGCCAAAGAGAGAAGCAGACAGGTCGCTTTGGGCAGCTCAAGGATATGCTCCATCTGCGCAGCGTCCGGAATCACTTCCGCATTTGCGTTATCGGGCTGCGGCAATTCGTCTGCCGGAGTCTCCTTTGCTGGTGCAGAAACTTCGGGTGTCATTTTTGAAGCAGCCTCAGATTTTCCAGACTTGGGCAAAGGTTTCGGCTCCGTATAGACCTCAGCAATAAATAATTCATAGGAATCGATGCACGAAAGTTTTCCTGCCGCTGCAAGTCCCACATAAATCGCAGCCGCCCGTGAGGAATCGCCATAATACTTTTTAGAATCCGCTGCGGCAGCAATATCAGAAAAAGCATTATATCTGCTCAGCGGCTCCGCCTTTTCCGGGAACTGCTTCAACGCACGGCAGTAGAGCCACTCAAAGAACGAATCCATGTACGGCTCTGTCGGATACTCGTTTCCTTCCAGAGAGTAACGTAGCAGCTCTCCACTGGTTCGCAGCCGAGTGTCCTTATGGACTTTGGGTGGCTCACAGGTCAGAAGGTCAGCGAATGGCCCACCATGTTCAAACACTTTGGTGGCTTCAAAAACCGTGCTGATGGGTACATCCTGCGCAACAGAATCCAGATGCAGCAAAAGCCGCAGAGAAGAAACAGCTTCACCCTCCGGCTGAACGGATGCAGAGCTGACTTCCAGAATCGAAACATCAGGGTCTGTTGTATGGACGGCATCATGGACGGCACGGATATTCTGCCGCTTGCTGCCTTTTATCCATGTGAATGTCACCGGCTGTTCTCTGCAATAGGGATAGCCGGATATGGGAAAACAAATGGTTCGTGTTGCCATGAACACCTCCAACTTTTTAGGACAAACAAGTTTATGTAAATCAAGTATAGCACAATCCCGGATGTGCTGCATAGCACTATTTTCTGCTTCCGGGAATCCATCTGTGCAAAAAGTGCCGATACCACAGGCATCGGCACTCAGATTAAAAAGCATTTTTCAAAAATGTGCAGCCTGCATCCACTGGATGCAGAACACAAGGGGTTTGGGCACAGCCCAACAAGCATTTTGAATTTGATTTTTAGAAATCGGATTCAAAAATCGTGCCGTGGTACCACGGCGCACTGCTTGCAGAAGCTTTGAAGAAAAAGAGTATCAGACGGGAGTATAGATATAAATGTTGCGTCCCATCTCTCCCGTTTCAACATCGAAGCTTCCCGATGCCACTAGTTTTCCGTTATGAGTTATCTCAACATAAATATCCCAAAGGCCAGCAGACTCCCAATATGCTTTCGGCGATTGACGAATCTCTACATTAAGGTCATCCGGAACACCCAAATCTTTTGCAATGATTCGCAGCTGCTGATCTGTAAAGCTATCTCCCTGAGATATTTTATCTGTGGGGTCGTCCCATTCGCAGATGTAGGCACATCCGGCATCAATTATTCCATCTGCATCATTCCATGTCCCATCCTGAAAATTTTCATAGAACATTGCATAGTGCTCAATACCATCCTGATTGTTCGGCTCACCAGAATGCCAATTTGTATAAGCTGTGCTGGTTCCATTGACCCATTTCCAGTTTCCTTCAGAGCTTTTATCGCTGTAACCAAAGTAGGCATTCTCGTACCCTTTTGCTTTCATTGCACTGTAGAGAAGAAAATTTTCCGTTGACGATTCAATGATCGCCAGATGACCGCCTTTCCACTCGCAGCGTCTCTCTGCTTGCTGCCATGTGATTGGGCCGGACTCCCATTCCGATTCGGGCAATGTATAGAACTCATATACATGTCCCGTGTAACCTTCGACCTGTGTTTCCTCGGCAGCATCGGACGCTTCCCATTCACAAACATAGCCGCTCTGTTCATATGTATTGCTGTTTGCCAGGTCGTTCCACTTTACCGGCCACACAGCCACACAACTCTCGTCTGCCACAACATTACTGGAATTATTTGGCTCTCCATCGCCCCAATTCTGATATTTCCATAGTTCACCTGTTACCCAGCACCACTGACCGGCAGAATTTTTATAGCCGCCAATCCAGAGTTTACTGTTCTGAGTATTCAGGCTTTCAATCATTTTTTGTTCTTCCTGCGAGGTAATTGTCGCAAGGTGTCCACCCTTTGCTTCGCAAGCAGCTTTGGCTTCCTCCCATGTCAGGGTCTCACGGAAAATCTCGTACTTGTGTCTCTCTGTCGGATCATCTGATGAGTTTTCTTCTTTCTTTGCTTTCTGATTGCGCAATTCAATGGCCTTCTCTACGGCGAGTTTTGCGTTCAACATTTTATATCCTTCCTCGCCATAGCCGCCTGTTGCAGTACTTTTGATGATATCCTTTACCTCTTTCGCCGTAAAGGTCGGGTCGATGCCAAAAATCATAGCAGCAACACCGGCAACGTGAGGAGTTGCCATTGAGGTGCCAACTTTATATCCATATCCTACTGCACCATCGGCAACTGTGCTATAAATCTTTGCATCTGGAAAAACATTATCAGAATCGCTTCCTCCCGGTGCCAGCACATCAACCCTGCATCCTCGGTTGCTATATGAAGCAACCTGATATCCATTATGTTTACAGCCAAAATAGGAATGTGTTCCTGAAACAGTTGCCGCTCCAACTACAATAATCGAATCTTTTATTTCAGGTTCATCAATTCCGCTATATATATCCCATCTTGCATCCGTCCCACCTGACACCCATTCATCTTTCTTAAATCGATTTTTATATTTGTTATAATCGGGATCTTTTTTATAATCTCCCTGCCAAAAGTATTCAATTCCATTTTTTACATCTTCTTTATCTTTTTTATAAAACAATTTGTCATTGTCATTATCCGCTGATTTGCAAATAAGAAATGAGTTCCCTGTGTTTTTTTCTAAGTCATCTAAAAATTCCGTGAGATCAGCATTCAGAATATTGAAGTTTTCCTGAGCCTTTTTCCCTCCCTGACTTGCACTATATCTCAGTCCGTACCCTCCTATGGAGAAGCTGAGATTCAACACTCTACAATGTTTTTTCTGAACAAGATATCCCAATGCCGCTTTCTGAGTATAATAAAATTTCCCACCGTCACCGTTTTTCCAATTGGCACCATATAATTTTGCATTTGGTGCAACTCCGCAAACACCCTTTCCGTTATCAAAAGTGGCACCAATAATTCCTGCCACATGGGTTCCGTGGCTTTGTTTTGACGTCCACCATCCAAGGCCATTATACTTGTAAGGTCCCATCGCCGAAATATTTCCAAATGGCATCTCTTCAAAACTCAAATCTTCGTGATAGGGGTCAAAGAGCTCCTCAATAATGCCAACATTGACCGGCTGCATCTGATTACGGTACACCCATGCACCCGGCGCATCAATGGCCTTCATGTTCCAGTTGTTTCCAGAATTTCCGCTCCAATCGTCCCATTTTTTATCATTCGGGTAATACGCCGAAGAACCCGAAATTGCGTCATTTTCCAGCTCAAATGCATAATTCAGAGAAGAACGTCTCACATAGGGGAGTGCTTTGAGCTGTTCAATCATCTGCTCCAGTTCTTCCTGCGTATGCGCAGCAGGGAGAAGAATTTGGTAATCCGCAGTGACAGGGATTTCACCAACGACCTCACCGCCAATCGTCCGCAGATAATCTTTCAGTGCAGAAAGACTGTCGGAGCTGTCCAATGTGACCAGAAGTTCGTTGTTAACATATCCAAAACCGCCCTGCATTACAACATTTTCTGCTGCCGGTTCGTGATAAATCAGATCACCCATGTCCGTTTCAGGGATGTCTTTTTCTACATTCACCGCAGAGACTTCTTGAACAGTTTCAGTGGGCTTAGACGACAAATTGCTGAAAATCAAAAAAGCCAAAATCGTTCCCAGAAACAGTACAAGAATGCCAAGCAGGGCAAAGAGCCATGTCAAGTTGTTCTTACGGCGCTTTCTGTGCATATGATTCGCAGTAGATTTCTTCATAATGATATTCCTTTGCTTGAGTTACCGAAATTCGTGATGCAATAAAAAAACTGGAAGAATGCCATAAGTTAAAGCTCTGTGATACTTCGCAGAAGCCTAGAATTTACAGATAGAATGCAGCGAACAGATCGCCGATTCCATAGAAGAAGTCACCGAGACTGGTAAAGCCCCAGTTGCTGCCACCAGACATTGTGTGGGTATAACCATCGGAGTAAGTATATACACCGTTTTTCTTGGAAACGACAGCACCATGGGACTGCTCAAGCGTTTTGGATTCGCTTTCCCATTTATCGTAGTAGGTGCTACGGAACATACGTCCGAAAGCATAGCAGACCTGAGAAATGATACCGCCGCCCTCAACACAAGACATTTCACTTTCGTTCAGTGCCATATAATCAGCGGGCATCTGAAGTTCGTTGTTTGCCATAAAGCAACACTCCTTTTATTTTGTGCCTTCTTCCAGTTTTTTTATTGCACCCCTTTCTTTCTATAATTTTCCGATCTCAGCCTTTATATCTTGCCAATAGAACCGACGTATTATCGTGCCCTCCGGGAACAGCAAGTGCCGTTTTGACCATCTGTTCCGCCGCCTGTTTCAGATTTCCCGTCACGGCCAAAATTCTGCACATAGTGCTGTCCGGCAGATAGCGGTACAGCCCGTCCGTGCATTGAATGAGTACATCTCCCTTCCGGAGCTGGAACGGCATCCGGTTTCCGCTGATCAATGTCAGCTCCGAAATCCCAAGATAGCTTGTCAGAGCAGCACGCTGCGGATGATGCCGTGCCTCATCCTGTGTTATGCTGCCCTCCAGTGCCATTTGGTCAAGCTGGGCACCAAAATTGTGATCGATGTTCAACTGCTCTAGCGTACCATCTCTATACAGGTAAATATGACTGTCTCCTATACTGCACCAGAACAGCTTCCCGTTACGGAGAAACACTGTCGTCAGGGTCGTCCCCGCTTCGATTTTCTGGTTGGCCGGGTCCCGGAGATTCTTGACTTCCTCGTTCAGTCGTAGTGCTGCGCGTCCCATCTCCGTAGGAATATCTTCCGCCTGAGCGTGTTCCAGCAGGTATCTCGTTACCCCATGCGCCGCCAAAGCGCTGGCACGTTCGCCCCCTGTAAGCCCGCCCATACCGTCACACACAGCGCAGACTGTGCAGAAATCCCCAAAATCAAAGCATATCGAATCCTGCTGGCTTTTCCGGGTTCCAATCGACGTATAGCTGGCGATCTCCGCCTGACTCGTCTCATAGGCATCGGCACACATCGTTTTTGCTCCTTCGTCTTTTACGGGTATCAGAAGAGTCTGTGTGATATCATCCATCGCTTCGGGAATGGTATTGGCTTCCTCGCCTGCCTTTTTTCGCTTGAACAGGGACATCACGTTTCAATCACCACCTTGAATGTGTACTCGGGCGACACGACACAAAAAATATCGCCATCTTTCAGTGTATACGATTTTTCTTTTTCCATTGGCTTTCCGTCCGCCAGATAGGTGCCATATTTGGACAGGTCCCTGACGATAAATTCCCGCCTGGACTCGTTGTAAAACACCTCGCAGTGATTCCGGCTGATCTGGTTATCCGCTGGCATCATCACGTCGCTCGTCGCCAGACGCCCGACCTTCACCGTGCGATTCGGCTCGATTATCCACCGCCGTCTGGAAATGTGACCACCCGATTTCCGCATCGTCAGCTCCAGATACGCCAGCCTGCGTTTTTTCGGATGGAAGAATGCGGCCAGACCCCTCGGCTCTGGCATATTCTGCTCCTCAACCTGACACATCTTCTCCGAGTCGTCGGAAGTCTCGACATGAATTTCAGACTGCTTCGATACCTTTGATTTCGGCATCAGTGCCCCCAGATCAATGTCGTAGTCCTCCGGCCGGACGACCTGTTCCAGTGCATCCAGAAAATCCAGCATCCTGCGATAACGGTCGTGGTAGTCGAACGCCAACGCCTTGTCAATCACGTCCGACAGCTGCCGGGAGACAGCGGGACACAGCTCGTGCAACGGGGGATAGGAGGCTCCTTTCGCACGGCTCAGTGCGTCCAGCATCTTGCGCCCTGACACGATAAAGTAGAAAGTTGCGGCCAGTGCGTAAATGTCCGTCCACGGTCCCTGACACGGTTTCTGCGTATACTGCTCGTAAGGGGCGTAGTTCGGCTTCAGGTAAATTTTCCTTTCTTTATTATCGCCCCCCTGACGGAACGAGCGTGCCGCGCCGAAATCGATGAGCTTTATTTCACCGTCCTGTGTGATAAGGATATTTTCCGGGCTGATATCCCCGTGGATCATGCCAAAACGATGGACTTCTGCCAGTGAACTTCCGAGCAGGAACAGCATCTGGAGTGCCATCTTGAGCGTCTGCTTCGGATTATGATTTTTTCGGAACACCCGCAGATTGCAACCCTCAATCAGCTCCATTGCAAAATATGCCGTCCCGTTTTCTTCAAAAAAATCCCGAATGTCAACGACAGAGATATTTTCTCGAAGCTCCTGAAGGGCGCATGCTTCTTCAATGAACTGCTGCTTTCCCTCTTCATACTCAGGCCGGTTTTCTTCATCTGCCAGGATGAGGGCACCATCTGGTGTCCTCCCCTGAAGCAGACCGGACGGGAAGTACTCTTTGATGCAGCAGCGTAGGCCGCTCTGCATATTTTCAGCAAGATACGTAATTCCGAAACCGCCCTGTCCCAAACTCTTGCCCAACAGGTATTTTTCTTTCAGAATGGTGAACGGTGCCAGATGGTCTTTCACTGCAGAAGGTTCTTCCGCATGATACCCGCAGTTCCGACACTCCCCATGCTCCATCGCTTCCTGAAAGCAAACGGGACAAAGTTTTTCTTCCAGACCCGCCATCTTTTATCTCACCCCGTCCTAATACTTTCCCGACTCAGATTTTGAACTGGAAGATTTCGTTTCCGAGCGTGATATACATACCATTCGCCAGCGTCACTGTATTGCTGCCCAGAATTTTCTCGTCGCCCACGAACGTGCCATTTTTGGAGCCAAGGTCCTGAATGGTGCAGACACCATTACGGCAGCTAATCTTCGCATGGGCACGGCTGATGATCGGGTTGGAGACGATGATGTTTGCCTGAGAACCCTTGCCGATCACAACCTCCGTGTTATTGTAGATTGCAAAACTCCGGTTCGTGTTCATCTGGATCAAAGAGGCCACGACTGTCATCGAGTTGTCCGTTGCCGGCACGGTTGTGGCATTGCCGTCATCGACCAGATTCGTCTCGGCATCCCGACTCGGATCGTTGCTGTTCCAGTCGTCCACGAACGCTTCCTCGTCTTCATGCACCGCATAGCTAACGATCACGGAAGCCACGGACATGATTGCGGCCAGTACGAGGAGCACAATCAGAATCATAGTCAGCGCAGGGGCAACACGGCTGGTTATCGAAGTGTCCGTCGGATCGATGGAAAATTTACCCGCAAACACAAAGAAGTACGCTGCCAGCAACTCGATGATGCCAATCAGGTTCGCCGCCAGTGCGCACCAGCTTATCGTGAACACACTAGCAATAGCCGCTGCGACGACCAGCACGAAGAACAGTACCAACAGTGCCACGCAAATTTTAGAGATATCATCCGGGGCATCACTCATGGTTTCAAGATTTACCAGCCTTGCCTTCTGCAAATCGGGACTGACAAGATAGGAAAATACACTCGTACTGCCTTTTTCAACGAATTCATCGATCTTATCGGAGGTAGTGCCCGCACCGAACTGAAAATTCAGCTTAGCTGCTTCTTTCATCTGTTTAAGCTCAGAAGTCATGGTTGCAGGGATATCCTTAAAGGTCCCCTTTTCCGTTTTCATCTGGTATCTCAGCTGATATCCCGGCACAAAAAGTGCCACAATCAAAATCACCGTTGCAATCCACGAAAGAACCGCTCCAATTTTTTTACCCTTGGGGGCATCCGCAAAGAATGTTGCAAATTTTCTGTTGTCCTCCATAATAATGTCTCCTTTGTTTTACAATATTTTATCCGCCGGAGTAGAGTGTTCCAGCAAGATATCCTTTATTACCTTTTTCCCCGCAGTCTGCGTAGCCTTTTTCCATAATGGGAAAAGACCTTTTTTCTCTCCGACCGCGCTGATAAGGATGCCTGTGATATTGTCCGTCTCTTTTCGTTTCATGCAGAGCTGTGCTGTTTCTTCCAGAGCCTCATGTAACTTTTTCTCCTTGGAAGAATACCTGCAGCTCTTTTTTATTTCAGCCTCTGTCACCTTGCGGCGAAACCCGTCGCAGCAGATCAGAAACGTCCGGTGCGGCAGAACCTCACCGGAAAGATAATCCGGTTTCACGTCTTTGCCCGCTCCCACGCACTGAAGCAGGAGGCTTTGTCTCGAATCTTTCCGGGCTTGTTCCGGTGTCAGTTTTCCTTCGGTAAGTTCACGCTGGACGATGGTATGATCTGTCGTAAGTTGCGTGATGGTATCCGAAATGATATATGTCCGGCAATCGCCGACATGGCAGATGTAATACCGACCTTTCATAAAAAGAACAGCTTCCACTGTCGTTCCGCTGCGGAATCCGGCCTTTTCGGAGTTGTCTTTCAACCGGATATGAAGCGATTGGATAAGATTGTCCCAGTCATCGAACAGCTCTGTCTCTGGTGTTTCCTGCACATATAATTTCAAAACACGCTTATAAAACCAGTCACGAAAAGCTGTCACAACTGCTGCACTACTCCGCTCGCCCATTTTCAGTCCACCTACGCCGTCACAGATCACTGCGAGGACAGCTTCATCGTCCTGAGTCTGACCTCGTTGCACCAGAAGGAGAGAATCCTGATTCGTTTCCTTCTGTATTCCGGTATCGGAATAATATGCGGCACAATATTTCATGTTCCTTTTCCTGCTTTCTCAGCGGTATTCGTGTTCGATTTCAAGAAGAACCATTTTCTTCTTTTTGTGCAGCAGAACGCTCCCGACCACGGCCAATAAAACAGCAACCAGCACCAGACAGATACCACACACCACCATGATTTGTCCAACCGTCATTTTCTCCACCTCTTTTACTGCCAGTTGTTCCGTGCCATGCGGTCCAGCTCATCCATCTGCGGGTCATACACGCCGGATGCCTGCTCTGCACGATAGAGTTCAGCAGCCGTTTCGTAATATCCCAGCGTTTTCGTGTAGGATGCTCCGTTCTGCAAATCAAGTTCGCCCTGAACAAAGGCGAGCCATTTATACACCCGGTAGTCCTTGGGGTAATCGTCTTTCAGTGCCTGAAGCATCTCCATCGCTTTGGAGAAATCATGTAGCTGATATTGCAACATTGCGATATTCAGCCGGACTTCCAGCGTGGTGTTTCCGTTTTTCTCCAGCTGCTGATAGGTTCGCAAGGCATCTTTTTGATAACCGGGATTCCCGGTCGCTTCCGCCTGACGAATATATGCGGACGCCAGCTGTCCGGCCAGCGCGTTGTAATATCCATCGGGGAGCTGTTCAATGCCCTGATTCAGGAGATTGATTTCCTCCGAAAGCATGGAGTCTCCGATATCCTCACAGATTGATGCTGCCAGACGGTACGCGCGTGCAAGCTGGTCGTTGCCGTCCGCTGAGCCGATTGCCTTACGGGCGGCATCCAGCGCATCCGGCAGGTCTCCCTGTTTTCTCAGAAGCTCGCTCTGAACGACCTGATAGGCACCGCTTTGTTCGGCGTCAGGGACAGCTTTCGCCATCTCTGCAAGGACCTCATCCGCGCCAGAATAATCGCCCAGCTGAATCAGGGCGGTCGCCTCACCCTGATAATAGCTCAGGATATCAGGAGAGTATCCTATCGCTTTCTGGTACATCATCGCAGCCGATTCATAGTTTTCCAGCTCGTAGTAAGCCTCCGCTGCCACGTTGTACAGGTTTGCCACGCTCTGTCTGCTGTAATATTTCAGCTCACGCGACTGCGTCGTTTCCACTGCATCGATGCACTCCTGATACTTTCCCTGCCGATAGAGAAGGACTGCCTGTTCCACATATGCTTCCAACTGGTCATCGTAAATCGCGATAGCCTGCTGCAGGTCCTGCTCCGCCTCATCAAAGCGCATTTCATCGGCGGACGTCCGGCCTTTCCGTACGAGGGCGTCATAAGCGGCGTACCGCTCCACGCCGATTCGCTGTACGCCAAACAGGATAGCCAAAGTTCCTGATACCGCAAGGACAAGAGAGACCGCCGCCACAACTCGTTGAGAATGAACCACCTTTTTATAGCGTCCGTCGATTGCATGGATATCCTGCAGCGCCCGGAGCATTTCCTGTGCGTCGCAGAAGCGTTCTTCCTGCCTTTTCATCATCGCTCTGGCGATGATGAGCAAAAAGCTACGGCTGAATTTGAGTTTATAGCTCGTGATGGGCCGAACATCTTTCAGCGAATGGCCGGGCTGCTGCCCGGTGATCGCATAGTATAGAGTCGCACCGATGCCATAAACGTCCGTCCTCTTGCTGATAGTGCCATAACCACCCGCATTGGTTGCTTGCGCCGCCGTGACAGAATTGCTCACACCTCTGCCGGACGGATCCTTGTTGGATCTGACATTCTGATAGGCGAACGCATCTTTGTATCCTCGCAGCGGCATGGTTTCTTCAAGCGGAACCGTCTCGATTGTATCGGGCGATGCTCCCGGACGGGTATACTGTTCCGGTGCCGCATAGCCCGGCGTTGCGCCAATTGCCAGTACGCCTTTTGAAAAAACAAGTGATGTGTTGAAATCGATGACGCAGATATCTTCGTTGGGCGTTATCATAATATTGCTGGGCTTGATATCACAGTGTAGAATCGGAGGTACCTGCGAGTGCAGATAGGCGATTACCTCACAGAGCTGGCAGGCCCACCGGTATGCAAGCTTCTGACTGACCGGGCCGTGCGTTTTGACGTAGTTTTGCATGTTCTCGCCCGGTATCATGTCCATGATAGTATAGACATAGCCGCTTGGGCTTTCAATCACGTCATAGATTCTCGGAAGATACTTGTGCTTCAACGTTTTGAGGATATTGGCCTCCGCGCGCTCGTCCATCCGTCCCTTGAACTTCTGTTTTACACGCTTGATGACGACATCAACATCCAGACTGTCTTTGTGCGCGCGGTACAGTGTGCCCATCCCGCCCTCGCCAAGAGGTCGGATCGAACTGTAGCCGCTTCCAAGATCCGCCGCCCATTGACTGGTTTCGTTATAATTCATGCACATTCCTCCACACGACTTTTAAGACGGAAATTCGTCTTTCAGACTATCAAACTCCGATTGAATCTGCGACCAGTCAAAATCATCGCTTTCGCCGCTGTCCTGCGACGGGTCATAGGTAGGCGCCGTCACTGTCCCGGACGATTCGGTTCCCTGTCCGCTTCCCGCGCTGCCGAGACCCTTTCGGAGAGCCTCCTGAGCCATCGAATTTGCGATGCCGGCCGCTTCGCCGGTGAGTCCACTTTTTTCCACGACCTTGCTTGCTGCGCTGTCCGCTGCTTTCTCGGCCACCTTTTGGGTGACCGTCTTAGCGTTGTCTTTCGCATCAACCTTGACACTTACAGATGCCGATTGCCCCGATTCATCCTTCAGGAAATCATCAATCTGTACCGTCAGCGTGCAGGTTCCATCCGAGTTCGTTTTGATCTTGGCATCGATGGTGTTGAAATCGACGCCATTTGTTTCCGCATTCTGGAGCAGTTTCTCAATGCCGATTTCATCGTCTAGTGCCGCATAGTGTGCTCCCAGCAGGGCATAGGGGTCGGCATTCTGCGGGTCTGCCGCAATCCACGCCTCGCCCACGTCTTTTGCAAAGACCGAATTCAAGTCAGCCCAAAAGTGTTCCGAAAGCATCTGGAAGGGAACGTTTCCACCACCGCTTTCAAAGACCAGCTTTGCATCATCCAGAAATCCTGGAAGAAAGTCCGCCTCGTCATCAAACACTTCCTGCGCCTGTTCAAAGACCTTGTTTGCCTCGTCGGCTTTTCCCTGTGCTGCATAAGCGGCATACAGGCCCGCATAGGCTTCCTTGTTCGTCGGGTCGTGCTGGATGATATCGATATACTGCAAGATTGCGTTATCATAATCCAGCGAGGTCAAGTAGTTCGCTCCAAGATTCAAGACCTTGGCCAGCGAAAAGACCTCTGCCGTCTCCGAATCTGAATCGGTGGATAATGTTGCCATCGAGCTTCTCGGACTGCATCCTGCCAGTACTATTGCAGCCACTGCCACCAGTGCTGCAACGATGATTTTTTTATTCTTCATTGTCTGCTCCTAAAGCCGGACTCCTATCATCTTCGTCCGCCGCTTCTATCAGCTGAAACTTATTTGCACCATCTGCCAGTGCGACAATACTTTTCCCGGACACATAAGTCGGCACATTATAAGGAATACGCACCCCATTGACAAATACCCCGTTCCGGGAATGGTCGGTAATATTAAACCCAAGATCCTTTCCATTATATTGAACCGTACAGTGAATCCGGCTGATCTTTTCGCCTCTTACGATAAGCGACACCTCCGCTGGGTTCCGACCCAGTTCCACCGATCGTCCGGGTATCAGCTCAAAGCTTCTGCCCGCCAAACTTCCGGTCAACCCAGACAGTCTCCCCCGCATACAGGGCGGGGGAGGTTTCGTGTTGGGGTTGTCGTGCACTTCCGTGCGCTTTTGCCTGCTCCGCTCATATGCCTCAGCCAGTCGGTTCGTATCCTGAATTGCTCGATACATTGCGACGAGATATCCAAGAACCGGAACCAAGATCATCCATACAAAGAAGGTTTCGCTGTCCTGCCGGACCTCCACATCGTATTCTGCTGCATTGTCGCGAATGCGGTCCACGATCTCCGCAATCCACACATATTTGTACACGCCAAACGTCAGGACACTGAACAGCATCATTTTTTCGACGCCCACCGTATGTTTTCCATCCTTTTCGCACAGAATGTTGACATCCTTCGCCCACAAGTCCATGAAATAAAAATGGTAGACCGAAAACGTCACGAAAGACAGCAGCACATACAACAGTAAGCTCCGATCCTGCTTTACCTCATCTGTTCCGCGATCCTGATTCGTTCTTTTTCTGCATCTCTCAGGCATACTGCATCACTCAGCTCAGCCTGATGATATTGTTGTTATCGCCCAATGCAAGCTCCGTTCCCCGGGCCAGCAGCACCGGAGAATTCGCAGGGAGGCGGCTTCCGTTTACGTAGGTGCCGTTGCTGGAAAAATCGGTAACACGATATTTCTGAACCTGACTGTTGAACATGACCTCACAGTGGCGGCGGCTGATCTTCTGCGCACCCTGAGAAAACACGATCTTCGCATAGGCAGGGTCTCTGCCCAGAATGACCGGCTGGTTCGGCTCCAGCGGATAGCTCGAGCCCGCATACATACCGGCGACCCCCTCCAGAGCTGCTCCCGCAGCTCTGGAAGCAGCCGGGATATGAGAAGTCGGCTTCTTTCCACCGGTGCTGCCAATCCCCATCAGTTTTTTCGGATCTACAGCAATCGTCATTCCGTTGCCGTCAGTGGACGGTTTGATGTCATCCACCATGACCGGGCGGCCCTTCATTTCTTCATAAACAAAAGCAGTTGCCATCATCTTGTACGGTGCAACATACAGGACAGAAAGAATACCGCCGGTAAGCAGACTCAGAATATTCCAGCCGAGATAGCTGAGGTCAAAGACAAACAGGTCGAATTTATGACCTTCCGTCATTACCTTGCAGCGTTCCATAACCTGTTCTGCATTCAGCTGCGGATGATCTGCCTGCACCAGAGCCATAGGCCAGAACTGATATGAACGGTAGGCCGCAACAACGAGAGCTGCAATCATGCCGATCATCACCAGCAGCATTGCCGCCAGATAACTCCGAGAAGCCGCCGCAACAACAGCCGCCAGCAGCAGCGTAGCAAACTGGATCAGAACCGGGATCCACATGATCGTCAGCATCCGCACTCCTGTAACAAGGGCAAATTGCATAAAGAAATCAAATGCATCAAAGTGAACTGCACCCCATTTGTTAGACAGTATGGTATACTGTTTAGGAAATGGGGTGT
>OODQ01000374.1_pt1 | contig 37330 bp, 35 predicted proteins | sample 1671321 | NCBI WGS metagenome assembly OODQ01 (sample SAMN06348144, study PRJEB24527) | human gut metagenome | biome: human gut; feature: ankylosing spondylitis patient; material: feces | host: Homo sapiens | place: China | collected 2015-10
CCTACACGACGCTCTTCCGATCTGTATCACCGATACAGTCTCTTTTTTATGAAATTAAGCGGCGTCTTCGAGTTCTTCAAGCGCCTCCTGTTTGGTGTCGGCAGAGAAAAGAAACGCGCCGGTTCCGTCATATACTTCAATGTGTCCGTTTACATATTCGAGAGTGCAGTTCATCTTGCGCATCCCCTTTCCTTTTGTTGTACATAGTATAACAAAAGAAAAGTACGTTAAACGGTACTTAGTCTATGAATTTGTGAATCTGCTTTTCAAACGCTTCGCAGACCTCCGGCGGGTTTACAATGCGCACATCGCCTTCCAGACTGAACACCCAGGAAAAAAACTGCGGACTGACGACAACATCCACATCCAGATAAAAATGTTCGTTATCCGCCGGAAACAGACGCAGACTGCTGCCGAAGCGGTCGAGCATGACACCGATAAAGCGGTTCAGGCATTTCAGCTTCACGGTTTTCTCCTCGCCGGAGAACATGCCGAACACCTTACGGGAGTAGGCTGCCGCGTCAAACCGATCGTCGAACAGCTGTTTACCCTCACGAGGCAGGTCGGTCTGCACAAGTGAATCCATCTTATCTACGCGGTAGTGGCGGATTTCACCGGCATCGTGATCGAAGGCAATCAGATAGTAATTTTCATTGTCCCACGTTAGTGCCCACGGACTGACGCGGTAGCGCGCACCATCTCGGCGGTACTGCTTTTGAATGCGCGGACTGGCAGAGAAATTCAGCACCCAGTTGAAATAGTGAAACGTAATCTGGACATCGTTGGATATGGCCGCATGCAGCGCATCAATATTGTAGTAAATCTGCTCATTAAGCGTTTTCACACGTTCGGAAACATACACCTGACGCTGGAGCGTATGCGCTTCATGGTCACTGGTGAGGTGCTCGATTTTGCCGATGAGCTCGTTGGATTTTTTCTCGGTGATAAAGCGGGAGCACTGGATTGCATCCACGAGCAGCTTGAGCTCGGGCAGTTCAAATTCGCGTGACGCGACGTAATAGCCGCCGCCGGTACCTCTCTGACAAATTACATCCAGACCAAAATTCTGGAGTGCTTCGATGTCCGAATAAATGCTTTTGCGCTCAGCGGTAATGCCGCAGCGCTCGAGCGCCGCACGCAGTTCATCTGTGGTGAGTTTATGGTTCTCATCCGTTCGCTGCAGCAGGATTTGGTATAAATACAGCAGCTTCAGCTTTTGATTCGGATTTTTAGACATGGTTAGCCTCCCGTTCAGAAAGCGCGTTTTGATACGCCGAAAGCGTGGTTCCATCAAAGCAGATCATGCTTACCTGTTCAATTTCTGCATGAGTTGAAAGATATTCCTCAATCGTACGGATAGCGATTTCAGCGGCACGATTCAGCGGAAAGCGATACACACCGGTGCTGATGGACGGAAACGCCACGGTTTTGCAATTTAATTCAGATGCAATGCGCAGGCAGTTTTGATAGCAGCCTGCCAGCAGTACCGCCTCACCCGCATGTCCACCGCGCCAGATCGGTCCCGGCGTATGAATGACATACCGACATGGCAGACGATATGCTCGTGTTGCTTTGGCTTCGCCGGTCCGACAGCCGCCGAGCGTGTGGCATTCCGCCAGCAGCTCCGGTCCTGCCGCTCGATGAATGGCACCGTCCACACCGCCGCCGCCCAGCAGGGACGTGTTGGCAGCGTTTACGATCGCATCGGTCGTGCATTGAGTAATATCTCCACGCTGAATAGAAATTCGGCTCATCAGCCATGCCCCTTCCATTAAGTTGTTGGCTTTATTATACGTTGTTTTTCCGAAAATTGCAAGTTTGACGCAAATTGCAGAATGCGTTATAATAAATACAGTATCACAGCAGGCGAGGAGAGCGCAGCAATGGACAAGCCGATGAACGAATACGCCGCAGACGCACCGCGCGTTTTGCGGGATTTTTTAACCTATATTTCCACAATACGCGGCAAATCCGCAAAAACCGCACACGAGTATTATCTTGATTTGCGGCTGTTTTTTCGCGTACTCAAGCACAACAAAGGCGCAGTCGATAAAAATCTTCCGCTTGATGAGATCGACATCAGCGACATTGATCTGGATTTTATCCGTGATATCACGCTGTCGGACACCTATGATTATCTGGAATACATGGCGCAGAGCCGCCCAACTCAGCAGAACAGCAACCACACCAATTACGGATTGAGTGTCAACTCGCGTGCACGCAAGGTCTCTGCGATACGCGCATTTTTCCGGTATTTGACCGATAAACAGCATGTTTTAGAGGTTAATCCGGTCAGCGGACTGGAAGCGCCGACTGTCCGAAAGTCCCTGCCGACTTACCTCACGACAGACGACAGTGTGCGGCTTCTGGAATCCGTCACCGGCCCGTATGCCGAGCGAGATTACTGCATCCTGACGTTTTTCCTTAACTGTGGCATGCGTGTTTCCGAGCTGGTCGGTCTGAATCTGACCGACTTCAAGGACGATACCGTGCGCGTGCTCGGTAAGGGCGGCAAGCAGAGGACGGTATTTCTCAACGATGCGTGTCTCGCCGCGCTCGAGCAGTATCTGCCCAAACGCTTGGAGCCGAATGAGCAGGACGCGGACGCGCTGTTCGTCAGCAAAAAGCGCAACCGTATTAACGCACAGACGGTCAAGTGGCTGGTAAAGAAATATATCGGTCAGGCCGGTCTCGATCAGAAAAAATACTCTGCGCACAAGCTGCGTCACACAGCGGCAACGCTCATGTACCAGAACGGCGTGGATATCCGCACACTGCAAAGCATTCTTGGTCACTCGAGTGTGGATACGACCATGATCTACACCCACATCGAGAATGAAAACATGCGCGAAGCTGCGGCAAGGAATCCGCTGGCGGAAATCCGGCCGAACGGTGAGCGTGTGCCTGTAAAACAGCCGAAAAACAGCGATAAGTAACATAAAAGGGCGCGCTGCAAAATAGTGCGTAAGAAAAGACGGGTAAGTTTCCTCGAAAGGGATTGCTTACTCGTCTTTTTGCTTTATGATTAGGTGTGAAACAAGATCAAACCACCCATTTTCGAAAACAAACGCAGGGACGAAATGCCTTATGCGACTTTTCGTCCCTGCGTTCTTTGCGGACCTGTTCTGCAACAGACTCTTTGTTTTTTTTATTACAGCTGCATCTCCAGCGCGGCATCGCAGTACGGACAGCGGTCACCGACCTTGCCGTGCAGCGGTACATACAGCTCGCTTCGCGTAATGCACTTGTGGTTGGAGCAGCGGATGCCGGGATCTGCACCGATTTCATGATGACCGGCACGCTCGAACGGCAGCTTGGACAGCGTCAGCAGCAGTGCCATACGGCCGAACATGCCGAATCGTGCCTGGCGGAAATAGACTGCACGCGGATCATCATCCACGTCCTGTGCAATCTCATCAACACGCGGCAGCGGATGAAGCACCAGCATGTCCTTCTTGGCGCGCTTCATCTTCTCAGCAGTCAGCTGATAATTGCCTTCAAGGTTTGCGTACTCCTCTGCCGTGACAAAGCGCTCGCGCTGAATGCGAGTCATGTACAGCACATCCAGCTCGGGCAGAACTTCATCAATGCTGTCTACCTCGCAGAACGGCATATTGTTGTCTTTCAGGAATTTTACCATATAGTCCGGCAGCTTGAGTGCATCAGGTGCGATCAGATAAAACTGTACATTATGATACCGCTGCAGAAAATGCAGCAGAGAATGCACGGTACGGCCGTACTTCAAATCACCGCACAGACCAATCTTCATATCGTCAGCAGAGCCGCGCATACGCAAAATGGTAATCATATCGGCAAGCGTCTGGGTCGGGTGTAGATGACCGCCGTCGCCGGCATTGATGACAGGCACAGACGAGTACATTGAAGCTACCTTGGCTGCGCCCTCTCGCGGGTTGCGCATGACGATCATATCCGCATAGCTGGATACCATGTTGATAGTATCCTTGAGCGTTTCGCCCTTGGACGCAGAAGTGGCGTTCGGATCGGAAAAACCGACAACACTGCCGCCCAGTCTCATCATTGCGGTGGAAAACGACAGGTTGGTACGGGTAGAAGGTTCATAAAACAGGCTGCCCAGCACCTTGCCGCGGCAGGCATCTACATAACCCTCCGGTCGGTCGATAATATTGCTGACCAGCTTGTACAGATCGGAAAATTCTTTTTCCGTTAAATCACATAAATCAATAATATGGCGCATGCGAACTCCATTCCTTTCTACGGTACAATCGCCCTATTCGTTATTTGTCACTGTTAATGATAGCACAAATAAAGGCGAAAGAAAAGAGTTATTTGCACATTGCGTCGATTGGATCGAGAGCGGCCGCACGAACCGCCGGGAGCAGTCCGGCAGCGGCTCCGCTGAGTGTGGAAAGTATCAGCAATCCGGCAAACACACGGCCTTCCGGCAGGAGCAGTGCTGCTCCGAAGTGCAGGAGCGCACCTGCGGCTGCCAGACCGACGATTCCGCCGAACAGGCACAGCAGCACAGCCTGCAGGAGAAATGTCCGGCGAATATCATGCGGCTGTGCGCCGAGCGCCAGCAGAATGCCGATCTCCCCTGTTTTCTCGTGAGCGGCAGCCAGCATGCTTCCCATCACACCGATGAGCGCGACAAACAGTGTCACCGCACCGACGGCGGCAAACAGGCCGATTCCCATTTCGGCAAGCTGCTGTACGGTCTGCACCGCACCCGACATATTCTGTACATGCACGCCGCGCACCTGCTGTCGATCGGTCAGGTACTTTTCGATCTGAGAGCTGACCGAAGCAGTATCTGTCTGCGAAATGCACTGCACGAACACTTGATCCGTGCGTTCGGTTTGCGACGCGATACACGCATACGGCACATAGACCAGATGCGGTGCAACCGCCGACAGCATTCCGCCGAATGCCCCCGTCTGTGCCCGCACAACACCGCATACCGTGAAATACCGGTCGGTGCCGTTTACCTTTAGCCGAATCTGCCGTCCGGTGATATTTGTCCGTCTGTACAGCGTCTGTGCCAGATCATCGCCGACCACGGCGACCGGCTCAGCGTTTGCACACTGCCATGCGTTCGGCAGTGTGCCTGCCAGCATCTCCATTTGCATGACTTCACCGAGCCGTTCGTCTGCACCGAGAAGTACCGCGTGCTCAGTTGTGTGTCCGACGCGCACGGTGCCGCTCTGCGCCTTGATCGGCATCAGCGCGCGAATGCCGTCTACATCCTGCTCTATCTCATCCGCCAGTGCTGCCGAGAGTATCGTTCCCGCGTGTCCGCTTTCCGTGTACACCGATAAACCGCTGACGCCGAGTGTCTGCAAACCGACGTCCACCTGTTTTCGCCCATACAGACCAATGGAAAGGATAAGCAGCAGTGCACCGCTTCCAACCGCAACAGAAAGCGCGCAAAGTGCCGTCCGCAGCGGACTTTCCCGCAGATTATGTGCCGCCAGTGACAGAATATCCCGCAGTTTCATGTCTGTACCTCCACCGGATCACCGTCAGTCAATTCATCGGGCGGCGACAGAATGACTGATACACCTGTCGGCAAGCCGTCTATAATTTCAACCGTATCCTCGAGCAGATAGCCGGTCTGTACCGCGCACTGCACGGCATGGCCGTCCTGCACGCAGAATACAAACTCTTGTTCTCCGCGCTGGCAAATTGCTTCATATGGTACAACCGCAGCATCGTCTCGATGGTCTGTGAACACCTTAACGGTCGCGGAATAACCGGGGCGCAGATTTTCGGTTGAGCCGTTCAAATCAAGCAGCACCTCAACGGTTGCTTCGGCATCTTCGTTTGTCAGACTAAAGGTTTTCACAGCCGCAGGAGCAATTGTGGTTAATCCGGCGTGAAAGGTGCCGTCCACTGCCGAAAATGTGATGTTAGCGCGCTGCCCGACAGCAAGCTCTCCTACATATAGCTCGGGAGACTGCGCACGCACGCGCAGCTTATCCGGATTCGCAAGTTGTATGCACGGCATATCGGCCGATACACTCTCGCCCGCCTGCGGAACGGTCAGCACAGTACCGTCCATCGGCGCATACAGCGCGTGAGCGTCCTCGGCGGTGACAGTGTTCACCGTGCCGGAAATTGCAAACACGCTCTGTGCGGTCTGCCAGTAATCCGCAGCTGTTTGCGATCTGCCGATATCAGTCAGCGTGCACAGAATATCACCCTTCTGCACGGTGTCGCCTGTTGCGGCATACACTGCACTTACTACACCATTTTTCGCCGGACAAACCGCTGTGCTCTCTGCGGACTCGACCGTACCGAAAATCGTCACACTATTGTAGATATCCTGCGTTTCGGCGGCCGCTGTGCGTACCCAAACCGCCTCCGGCGGACGGTGCTTCCACGACCAGAACAGCATTGCCGTCAGCACACCTGCCGTCGTAAGCAGCACCGCGCGGATCTTTTTCTCCAAATGCAAAACCTCCCCTGACGCAAACTGAGTTTAGTCTGCGGAGAGGAGGTGAAAATTATGCTTACAATACGGCACGAATCGCGTCACCGACGGTTTTCGCACGCACGATATTCATTTTCTGCAGCAGGTCCTCGTCTACATCCTGCATGGGCATGATGCAGGTGTGGAAACCAAGACGGTATGCCTCATTGATACGCTGTCCCGGATTGGACACCGCACGCAGCTCGCCGGTCAGGCCGACCTCGCCGAAGCTCATGACGCCTTCCGGCAGCGGCTTGTCCCGAAAGCTGGATGCGATTGCCAGCACCATCGGCAAATCCACAGCAGGCTCGTCCAGCCGCATGCCGCCGACAACGTTGACGTACACATCGCTCGACGAGAGAAACAGCCCGCAGCGTTTTTCCAGAATGGCGAGCAGCAGCACCATGCGGTTGTAGTCCACGCCGGCAGCGGTGCGGCGCGGCACACCAAACTGCGTTTTCGCAGCAAGCGCCTGCACCTCGGCGAGCAGAGGACGGCTGCCCTCCATCACACAGGCAATGCAGTTGCCAGACGCACCCTGCGGATGACCGGCCAGCATAGCCGCAGACGGATTCTGCACCTCGAGCAAACCGTGATCGCTCATTTCAAACACGCCGATTTCATTGGTTGAGCCGTAGCGGTTTTTCGCCGCACGCAGGCAGCGGAACGGACCTGCGGATTCCCCCTCGAAATACAGCACGCAGTCCACCATGTGCTCAAGGATTTTGGGGCCTGCCAGCGTACCCTCTTTGTTGACATGACCAACAATAAAAATCGTCACGTTGCGATTCTTCGCGTACTGCATCAGACTCATCGCGCATTCCTTGATCTGGGTCGTACCGCCGGGAGCGGCAGTTAAATCGCGCTTATAGACCGTCTGGATAGAGTCCACGATCAGAATATCCGGCTCGAGCAACTCGGTTTCGTTGATGATCTGCTCCATGTCGGTCTCGGCAAGGATGTACAGCTCGGGTGAAGAAATGTGCAGGCGTGCCGCACGAATTTTGATCTGCTTGAGCGATTCCTCGCCCGAAACATAGAGCACGCGGGCATTTTTGCACATTTCCTGACACATTTGCAGCAGCAGCGTGGATTTGCCGATGCCCGGCTCACCGCCGACCAGCACAAACGAGCCGTGTACAGCGCCGCCACCGAGAACGCGGTCGAGTTCACCGATGCCAGAATGAAACCGGCTTTCGTCTCCGGTATCAATATCCTTGAGCAGAGTCGGCCGCGATTCGCCGCGCTGAAATGTATTCGTGCCGCGTGCCGCCGAAACCGGCTTCTCCTTGAATTCGCTCATGGTGTTCCATGCGCCGCAGGACGGACATTTGCCGTACCATTTCGGACTTTCATATCCGCAGTCGCCGCACAGAAAAACTGTCTTTTGCTTCATATTTCCTCCGTTACATACCGCTCTGGCTGCGTAAATATCCGCAGATCACGGCGGCAGCAAGTTGTTTGTGATAGGCTTCGTCCCGCAGCCGCGCTTCTTCGGCCGGATTGGACAGAAAGCCGCATTCGATGATAACCGCCGGACAGTCCAGCTTTTTCATCAGATAGATGGCGCTGTCTGCCTGTTTAGCCTTGCGATGATTCAATGGGTCGCAGCCGTCAATCAGGCACTGCTGTATCTGCTCGGCCAGCGGCTTGCCCTGCACATTCCCTGTCGAGTAAAACACCTGGGCGCCGTGGTACTGCGCGTCGCTGAATTTATTCAGGTGAATGCTCAGAAACACCGGCGACGGAATGCTGTTTACCAGCTTTTCCCGTGCCTTGATATCTGCGATTTTGTTCTCGCGCACCGTGCGGGAAGGATTGTAATCAAGTGCATTTTCATCCGGCCGCGTCATAGCAGTCGGCACACCGAAGAAATTCGCCAGCACTTGCACCCGTTTTGCAATGCTCAAATTGATATCCTGCTCGGCGGTTCCATCCGCGCCGACCGCGCCGCCGTCGAAGCCGCCGTGTCCGGCATCGATGACGAGCGTAACTTCGGTGTTCCCTGCTGTCTGTATTGCACGGATTTTCTGTTCCATGCCAAAGCACAGCACCAGCGCCAGTGCCGCCGCGGCGCAAACGCCGCATTTCAGCCGTCTCTCCATCTCCGCACCTCCGTATCACACAAATATGCGAAAAAGGCGGAACTTATGCGTTTACTTGGGCGCGTTCAGCACAGCATCTGCACCGGTTTTGTCCAGTGTGCTGATGATAATAGGCTCTGCCGTCATGCCGTCCAGCGTGAAGGCTGCGGAAACACTCTGCCTGCGAATCGTACCGCCGCTGACCGACTGCGTTACCGTGGTCGGCTGCAGCCGGACGGCTTCGTCTAAATCACCCATTGCACTTTCGACCGACCAGAGCAGTTCGGTGTACGCGTTCGGCGTATCGGCACAGATAATGGTCCAGCTGCCTGCACGCTGACTCAGCGAATCGACACATACCAGCGGTACGCGGCCATACATCGCGGCAAGGCTCTCCTGCTCAGCGACAGTCACCAGCTCTGCCGACCATGAGCCGTTCAATTTGTGATACAGCGCACCGTCCGACAGATAACTCTGCGTCAGCAGCTGCTTATCCGATGTATTCGGCGCGGAAAGCGTCATTTTGCGATCGGTGAGCAGTTCATTCTTCTCACGGTCGAACACGGTGGTCTCGCTCGTCTGCACCTGCATGACCGTCCTGCCGTCATGGGTCACAGCCGCCGGAGACGCAAACTCGCTGTTGACCGAGTAATGCAGCAGAGCATCCATACCGGCGGTTGTCTCGCGGTACTGTGCATAGCTTAAAAACAGGCTCTGATACCGCTTCGCGTCCGCTTCGGTTATCGCGTTTTCGCTGACAAGCTGATCGAGCAGCGTGCCTTCACTGTTCTTCGGCGAAACGGACAGCGCCGTGTAGCTTGCCGCTGCAGCATCATCGCGCAGAAAATTCTGCGTGTTGATGATACCGGTGTCGTAAATACCCTGCTCACGAGCAGTCTCTATTGCGTTCGCATAGCTGAAATCCGCCGTATCCGAGTAGCCGAGCGCACGCAGCAGGAAGGTCGCGTACATCTGCGCGGTGCACTTGCCGGTCGGATTGAAGGTCGTCCGGCTCGTGCCGTTCACCAGACCGTTGCTGTACAGATACTGCACATACGGCTTTTCCCATCCCTTGAGATCGGTAAACGGTGCAGTATACGTCAGCGTCTTGACCTCAGCCTCCTTGCCGAGCAGCCGCACCAGCATGACAGCCGCTTCCGCTCTGGTCGGCGTGCGGTCAAGATCGTAGCCGTTCTGCGTGCCCTGAAACAGCCCCATTTCGTGCAGCGAATCCGCACAATTCGTATAATTTGCCGCAAAGGCCGAAGCGGTCAGCATAGCAGCGGCAGCCGCGCCAACACAGACAGCGCGTAACCATTTATTCATAGCCCTATCCTCCTGAACTGATATTGCCGATAAAAATACAGTATAAGTATAGCACAAAGTCATGTGTTTTCCAACAACAAAACGGATATACTACTCGCAGAAGGAGTGTATCCAATATGACGAATATTCAAAAATGCGGCGTGATCGGCGTGGGCTTTGTCGGCGCGACCTGCGCATACACATTGGCGGTTTCCGGACTGTTCTCCGATCTGGTACTCGTGGATATGAACCGCGACAAGGCTATCGGTGAAGCTGCGGACATCAATCATGGTGTGGCGTTCAGCAAGCCGTGCCGCGTCATGGCCGGAGACTATGCTGACCTCGCCGAATGCGGTCTTATCATCATTGCGGCAGGCGCAAACCAGAAGCCCGGCGAAAGCCGTTTGGAGCTGCTCGGACGAAATAAAGGCATCCTGTCCTCCGTCATCGCACAGCTTACGGCAGTCAATCGTGAGGCGATTCTGCTGGTTGTGTCCAATCCAGTCGATGTGCTGACCTGTCTGGCGCAGCAGCTGAGCGGCTTCCCTGCCGGACGTGTACTCGGTTCCGGTACCGTACTGGATACCGCGCGGCTCAAGTATCTGCTCGGACAGCGGCTTGGCGTGGACAGCCGCAACGTGCATGCGTTCATCATCGGCGAGCACGGCGACAGCGAGCTGGCGGTATGGTCGAGCGCTAACATCTCCGGTGCCGATCTGGACGATTACTGCCGCATTGCCGGCATCACCAAGCCAGCAGATGAGCTTTCCCGCATTTACGAGCATGTGCGCGATGCAGCGTATCAGATTATCGACAGCAAAGGCGCCACCTATTACGGTATTGGCATGGCGGTGCGGCGCATCGCGGAGGCCATTGTACGCAATGAACATTCCGTGCTGCCGGTCACTTCGATGATTTACGGACACTACGGCGTGGACGGTATTTGTCTGGGTGTGCCGACCATCGTCGGACGAAACGGCGCGGAAGCCGTGCTGGATATTCCGCTCTCCGAGGAAGAACTGGCACAGCTGCAGCGTTCTGCGAACACAATGCGCGAGATGATCGACAAGCTGGACGGATAACACAAAAGGGACAGAGCCAATGCTCTGTCCCCTGTTCTATATGCGTATTTTTAGAAGTCGAGGTTTACCATAACGTCGGAAACATCCGGCTTCTCTGCAATCAGGCCCTGATCGTACATCCAATCAATATTTTCCTGCCAGCACTGCTCGGTCTGAGAGAGGAACTTCGTGTCCTCGGTCTCCATGAGCGGCAGCAGCGTCTCACAGGACTTCTTCTCTACGTCCGGGTCGAGTGCAAAGTTTGCCTCATCCTGATTGTCGAGCAGAACCTGCAGAACATCAGCGGTGTTGCTCTTGAAGTCCTCAAAGCCCTTGCTGCAAGCGCGCAGGAAGCCCTTCAGCGTATCGGAATTGTTCGCAATCATATCATCGCTTGCGAGGAAAATACCTTCGTAATACTTCGGCACACCGTAATCATCCGGGAAGAAGTAATTGACCTCGAAGCCTTCCTTCTCCATCTGCGGTACCTCGTGGTTGACCAGACAGCCGATGGTTGCATCGACGTTGCCGGTGGTCATCGAGCTCATCAGGTCGAAGCCAACGTCAACCATGTTCACGCTGTTCGGATCGGCACCGTTGGACTGCATGATGCTGCGGACCAGTGCCTCGGAAAGCTCGGTGCCTGCGTAGCCGACCGTTTTGCCCTCGAGATCCTGCGGCTTGGTGATGTTCTTGTCCTTGAGCGACAGGATGATGTTCAGCGGACCCTGAACTACCGCACCGATGGACTTGATCGGCACATTCTGCTCTGCGCGAGCCTGAATCACATCCTGCTGATAGTACAGACCGATGTCTGCCTTGCCGGCGGCAACCATGCTCATAGCATCGTTTACGCCTGCCGGAGACTGGATATCCACATCCAGACCTTCCTCTGCGAAGTAGCCTTTCTCCTGCGCTTCGTACAGGAATGCATGCAGGGCATTCGGATACCAGTCGAGCACAACGGTCAGGTGCTGCAGATCATCGCTGCCGCTGTTTGCCGCATCAGACTGTGCGGCGTTCTGTGCGCCGCAGCCGGTCAGCAGCATGGTACCTGCTGCCATAAGTGCAAGAATACGCTTTTTCATATATGTTTTTCTCCTTATGTTAGAACAAAAATTTCGTTTTTTCTTAAAATTGTGTTATCAAGCTTATAAACTGCTGCGCCAGGTGATAATTTTCTTTTCCAGCCAGCTTACAATGCCTACTGCGATCATCGCAACCACGCTCAGCAGTACGATCGGTGCAAACACGCCAGCGCCGTCCAACTGCGTCATCATGCGGCGGCTGAAATAGCCGAGACCGGCCTGTGCGCCCAGCCACTCGCCGATCGCAGCGCCGATGATCGACATCGGGATCGCCATTTTGAGCGCCGAGAAAAAGTACGGCAGCGCTGCCGGAATCTTCAGCTTGAGGAAAATTTCCTTCTTGCCTGCGCCGAAGGTCTTGAGCATATCGACCATATCGGTCTTCGCCGAGCGGAAGCCGTCAAACACGGTCATCGCGATCGGGAAGAACGTGATGAGCACGGTGACGAGCACCTTGCTCCAGATCGTGTAGCCGAACCAGAGCACAAACAGCGGCGCAAGTGCTGTTGTCGGAATGGTCTGTGAAGCGACGATGAGCGGGTACAGCATTTTCTCCGCCGACGGACTCGCGTCCATTACGATGGCGAGCAGCAGACCGAGCGCGATCGAGATCGCAAGGCCGACTCCGGTACACAGCATGGTGGCCGGCAGATGTGCGGTGAACAGCGGTTTGCGCAGCTCCCACAGGCGCACAAGCACCTGTGTCGGCGACGGCAGAATGTAGGCCGCATTCATGCCCATGGCGATGCACTGCCAGACGATGAGCAGCGCGAACATAAAGATCAGTGCGGGCAGATTTGCATTCTTTTTCATGCCTGCACCTCTTTTCTGAGCAGAGAAATCAGATTTTCTCTCAACTCGAGCATCTTCGGGTCGGTCAGGCACGCACGCGTGCGCGGATACGGTGCAGGCACCTCAAACGAGTGCAGCTTGCGGATCGGCGTATCCTCCACGACCAGAACACGACCGGACAGGAAAATAGCCTCCTCTACATCGTGGGTGATAAACAGGACGGTCTTGCTGTCCTGCTCCCACTGATCGAGCAGCCACTCCTGCATAGTGATGCGCGTGAGAAAGTCGAGCGCGGAAAAAGGTTCATCGAGCAGCAGCAGTTCCGAGCCGGTCAGCAGCGTACGCGCGAATGCCGCACGCTGACGCATGCCGCCGGAAAGCTCCTCCGGGCGCTTGTCGCCCCAGCCAGCCAAACCGACGTGCTCGAGCGTTTCCGCTGCACGCTTGTCCATCTCCGCGCGGGAAATGCCGCCGCGAATCTCCATCGGCAGACGCAGGTTTTCGTTCACCGTGCGCCACGGAAACAGCAGGTCGCGCTGCGGCATGTAGCCGCAGTAGCCGCGCCGTCCGTCGATGCTCTTGCCGTCCACCAGAATTTCACCGCTCCTGCGCGGCAGAAGCTGGTTGGTCAGGCGGAAAATCGTGGATTTGCCGCAGCCGGACGGCCCGATGACCGACACAAATTCTCCCTTCTCAAGATGGAAGGACAGACCGTCAATGATGTTAAAATCCTCACTGTCGTACTGAAAAACGACGCTCTGAAACTCCAGCATAGCTTACATCGCCTCGTTCCAGGCCATGTCCCAGAACATGCTCTCGTAGCGCGAGCACGCGACGAAAATATCGGTCAGACGCGCAAGCTGCGACTCGGTATAGCCCTCACTCAGACGCTCCATATAAGCGACCAGCTTGCGGTTTTCTGCCGCATAGTCCTCGGATGCGTAGCCCTGCACCCATTCACCGTAGAACTCATGCTGATCGGCGTTCGGGTAGTTGGCGACGATCCACTTGGCGATGTATTCATAGCTGAGCGCACACGAAAGCACAGCCGCCATGATCTCCGCCGGACCTTCCTCGGCTGCAACAGCGCGCATGTAGGATGTGTAGGACTCGTTATTCAGCGACGGCTTGACGCGCTCGGCATCCTCCTCGGTGATGCCGAGACGGCCCATGTAGCCGCGGTGAATGTTCATCTCACCGCCGAGAATGTTCGCCACCGAGGTTGCGAATACACGCATGATCTCGGGATCGCGGGACTTGACAACGCCCTGCGCGAATACCTTTGCGTAATCAAACAGATAAACATAATCCTGCAGAAGATAAAAACGAAATTTTTGAATGTCGAGGCTGCCGTCGGCAATACCGTGGACAAACGGATGGTTCAGATAGCCTTCCCAGATGTCCTGCGTTGCGGCAAGCAGTCTTTCGGTGGTTTTGTTGTTCAAGGTGGTACCCCCAATGAAAGTATGTTGATGATTTTCCTAAGACTGACGGCAAAATTCTGCCGGCAGCACTTTTCTGCTTACAGAATCTGCAAACAGAGGTTCGGCGTCAGCTCGTCCGCGTTCAGCAGACTTACTGCGTCGATCAGGCGCGTACGAAAGGAAGCGGTGCCCTCCATCTCTTTACGCACACGCGCCTCGGCTGTTTCTCCGCAATGCTTCATCACCTCCGATGCCGTGACTGCGGCTTCTAACAATGTATCTGGATTCGCACCGCAGTACACGCCGGTCAGCGAGGTGAGCATACAGCCTGCGCCGGTGATCCGCCGCAGATACGCACTGCCGCCGCGTACCACTGCGGTACGGGTTCCATCGGTAATTACATCCATCGCGCCGGTGAGCATGACGACAGCTCCGGTCCGGCGGCTGAACGACCGCAGCCACGCTGCGGATTCCTGTAAATTGTCCTCGGTCACGCTGTCGAGCGCACTGGCTTCCACGCCGGTCTCCTGCTCGGCTCCTGCGGCGAGCGCCCGCACCTCGGATGCATTGCCGCGAATGACCGAAACAAGATTTTCGCTCAACAGGCGGGAACACATTTCACGCCGGAGCGTGCTGGCACCGGCGGCTACCGGATCGAGCACGACCGGACGGCCGTTGCGCTTTGCAATCTTGGCTGCACGCAGCATGGCCTCCTGTGCACGGACAGCGCCCATGTTGATTACAAGTGCCTGTGCGTGCGAGGTAATCTCCTCGACCTCGCGCTCATCCTGCGCCATAATGGCCGTGCCGCCTGCCGCAAGGATGATATTCGCGCAATCGTTGATGGTAACATTATTGGTGATGGAATGCACCATCGGTGTGCGGTTCTGTGTATTTTCGAGAACGGTTTTAATGGTTTCGATCAATGCTTAGCACCTTCCAGTGTGCTGAGAACATGCGTGCGCTTGAGGGCACTCAGCACCAGAACAGAAATTGCGGCACCTACCGCAGTGGACACGAGGAAGGACGGCACAAAGGTGAACAGAGCTGCCTTGGTATTGCCCATCACGAATGCGGCAATCGGGTAGGAAGCCAGACCGCCGAGAATGCCGGTGCCGAATACCTCACCGATGTAAGCGACCGGCAGCTTCGGGCAGGCCTTGTAGGCCAGACCACACAGCAGCGCCCGGATCATCGAACCCGGGAACGCCAGCAGACTTCCCAAGCCGAGCACATTGCGAATCAGTGCTGCTGCAAAGCCCATGCCAAGTGCGTACCACGGTCCAAGCAGAACAGCGCCGAGCACATTCACCATATGCTGCACCGGCGAGCACTTCGCGCCGAGCACCGGAATGGAAAACAGGCTGCCAACGACTGCTACCGCGACCAGAACACCTGCGATTGTCAGTTTACGGATAGAACTTTTCTTCATTTTCTCTTACTCCTCCGAAAAAATACGGCAAAAATGGCCCAGCGGACCGCAGCCATGTCCCAGACCGGGCGCATGGCGGATGGCATCGGTGACATACTCCTTAGCCAGCTTCACCGCCTCGGGTACACTGTGGCCGAGCGCCAGATTGGATGCGATCGCAGAGGACAGCGTGCAGCCCGTGCCATGCGTGCTGGTGGTGTCGATCTGCTCAATCTCAATGCGGTGACAGGTCTCGCCGTCAAACAGTACATCCACCGCGCCCGCGATGTTCTTGCCGCCCTTGACTAGCACGTTTCTGCAGCCCTTGGCATAGATGCGGCGTGCCGCCTCCTCCATGTCCTCCGGCGTGCGGATTTCCATATCTGCCAGATACTGCGCCTCCGGTACGTTCGGTGTCAGCACCTCGGCAAACGGCAGCACGGTCTCAATAAGTGCGCCGACAGACGCCGGATCCATCAGCGGATCACCGTTTTTAGCGAACATCACCGGATCAATCACAATGTGCGCCGGCTTGTACTGTGCCAGCTTGCCGGCTACCGCCTTCATGCACTCCGGCGAGGACAGCATGCCGATTTTAACCGCATCCGGCACGATGTCTTCAAACACCGCGTCAATCTGCTCCTCGATCATCCGGGGACTGATGTCCTGAATGTCGATCACGCGTGCGGTGTTTTCCGCTACGACTGATACGATAACGCTCATGCCGAACACGCCGTGTGCCGCCATGGTTTTCAGATCGGCCTGTACACCTGCACCGCCGGAGCAGTCCGAACCGGCAATAGTAAGCACTGTTTTCATTCCTGTTCCCTCCAATTTTATCATCGCTGCCGGGAAAATAAAAAAACGCCTCGTTTTCACCCTGCGGCAAAACCGAAGCACTCAATCCCAGCAATGCGACAGCTTCCCTACAATGGCATTAACCAACAGGTTCAAAAGGTTGGGTTTCTCGCCCTCTCAGCCGCTCATCACAGCACCCTTGCTTGTCTTTTATATAATATCAGTATAAGCCGTGTAAAATGCATTTGTCAAGTATAGAATCTTGCTGTATCTGATACGCCGTTAAAAAATAAACAAATTTTTATTTATCAATACTGCCTGATTTGCAGGTGTTGCCAAAATTGCATTTTTCGTCTCCTGTCCGGTTGACAAACGGCAAAAAGAGGTCTATCATACGAATCGTTCAGTAGCCAAATGCTTTGAACAGGACATGACGTATCCGTATCACCGCTCACAGAAAGCCGTCGGTCGTGCAAGACGGCAGCAAGGCACGGGTTCGCTATCCCCTGCGAGCAGCTTCGATCAAAGGCAATGCCGAGTAGTCGAGGCCGGATATCCACCGTTAACAGGAAAAGCCCTCCGGAAGAATGCGGTACCGGGCGGCAATGAGAGGTCGGCAGCGTACTGTCGGCAAGCAAAGTGGTAACGCGGAAGTAAATACAGCAATAGCAATGTATATGCCTTCGTCTTTGCAGGATCATCTTCGTGATCCTCCTGCATGGACGAAGGCTTTTTTGCGTCTTTGGCTGCGGAATCGCAAATCATTTCAAGAAAGAGACGAAAAAACATGAACACACTTGTAATCGTGCTGATCGCGGCTGTTGTTCTGTTCGGCGCGTACGTTTTCTACGGACGCTGGCTGGCGAACAAATGGGGTATCGACCCGAAAGCCAAGACGCCTGCCGTTGAATTTAATGACGGCAAGGACTTTGTGCCGACCAACGGCTGGACGGTATTCAGTCACCAGTTCTCCTCCATCGCGGGTGCAGGCCCTGTAACCGGCGCAATTCAGGCTGCGGCGTTCGGCTGGCTGCCGGTACTGCTGTGGGTGCTGATCGGCGGCGTATTCTTCGGCGCGGTAGCCGACTTCGGCGCGCTGTACGCTTCGGTTAAGAACAAGGGCAAGTCGATGGGTATGCTGATTGAGAAGTACATCGGCAAAACCGGCCGCAAGCTGTTCCTGATTTTCTCGTGGATTTTCTGCTGCATCGTTGTTGCGGCATTCGCAGATATGGTTGCGGGCACATTCAACGCCTACACTGTCACTGACGCAGGCGTTACCGAGCTGGCTGCTACCGCAACCACCAACGGTGCAGCAGGCATGATCTCCATCATGTTTATGGTATTCGCGGTTGTGCTCGGTCTTATCCAGAAAAAGTTTAACCTGACCGGCTGGAAGGAAGCCGTTGTCGGCATTGTGTGCATCGTTGCCTCCTTTGCAATCGGCATGAACTGCCCGCTTATCTTCGGCAAGGCAGCATGGAGCTATATCACCTTCGTTTATATCTTCTTTGCCGCTGTCCTTCCGATGTGGCTGCTCAAGCAGCCGCGCGACTACATGACCACCTTCATGTTCATCTGCATGATCGCAGGTGCAGTCGTCGGTCTGGTTGTTGCACATCCGACTATGAACCTGCCGGTATTCACCGGTTTTACCAATGAGAAGCTCGGCACGATGTTCCCGATCCTGTTTGTAACCGTTGCATGCGGTGCGGTTTCCGGTTTCCACAGTCTGGTTTCCTCGGGTACGTCCTCCAAGACCATCGAGAACGAAAAGGACATGCCCAAGGTTGGCTATGGCGCAATGGTGCTGGAAAGCCTGCTGGCTGTTCTGGCACTGTGCGTTGCCGGTGCTGCTGCAGCAGCTGACGGTACGCCGGCAGCGGGCACGCCGTTCCAGGTATTCAGCAGCGGTGTCGCAGGCTTCTTCGAGATGTTCGGCGTTCCGGTTTATGTTGCTACTGCATTTATGACCATGTGTGTTTCCGCACTGGCGCTGACCAGTCTGGATGCGGTTGCGCGTATCGGCCGTATGAGCTTTCAGGAGCTGTTCTCCGTCGATGACATGGAGCATGCCGAGGGCTGGCGCAAGCTGTTCTGCAACGTATATTTCTCCACGGTTATCACGCTGGCATTTGGTTTCCTGCTCACCAAGATCGGCTATGCCAATATCTGGCCGCTGTTCGGTTCGGCCAACCAGCTGCTGAGCGCTCTGGTGCTCATCACGCTCTGCGTATTCCTCAAGGTTACCGGCCGCAGCAACAAGATGATCTTCCCGCCGCTGATCATCATGCTGTGTGTTACCTTCACCGCGCTGGTGCAGCGTTTCCTCGCTATGGTAAAGGCGATCTCTGCTGCCGCCTCAACGGCTATTCCGGCCGGTGAGACCACTTGGGGAGCGGTATTCATCGCAAACGGTCTGCAGCTTATCCTTGCGGTACTGCTGATCGTACTCGGTCTGACGATCGTTATCCACTCGTTCAAGAGCTATGCCAAGAGCGAGAGAAACAGTGAGAACGCGTAAAGCCGATTCTCCATATAACAAAAACGGCTTCAAAAAACGAAGCCGCAAGACTATCGAAAAACCCGGTTGCAGCCTAATCGCAACCGGGTTTCTTGATAGGAAAAATTCACGGAGTAATTACAGATTACTCATTCCTGATTATTCTTAAGGCAACACCGCACAATTAAAGCTGTTCGCGGATCAGTGCACCCATCTCGGAGGTGGACAGTACCTTCTCACCCTTTGCGGCGATGTCCGCGGTGCGGTGGCCTGCGTTGAGGACATTCTCAACAGCGGTTTCGATGGCGTCTGCCTCGTCCTTCAGACCGAAGGAGTAGCGCAGCATCATCGCGCACGACAGGATGGTCGCGATCGGGTTCGCGATGCCCTTGCCCGCGATGTCCGGCGCGGAGCCGTGGATCGGCTCGTACATACCCTTGCCGCTCTCGTTCATAGAGGCGGACGGCAGCATACCGATAGAGCCGGTGATCATGGAAGCCTCATCGGACAAAATATCGCCGAACAGGTTGCCGGTTACGATAACGTCAAACTGACCCGGATTGCGGACGAGCTGCATCGCGCAGTTGTCAACGTACATATCGGTGTACTCAACCTCCGGGTACTCGTCCTTGATGCGGTGCATGGTTTCGCGCCATACGCGGCTGGTTTCGAGTACATTTGCCTTGTCTACCGAGCAGACCTTCTTATTGCGCTTCATCGCCATCTCAAAAGCACGGCGGCCGATGCGCTCTACCTCATAAACCGAGTAGTTCATGTCGTCCGCGCCGGTCTCGCCCCAGCCCTTGTCGCTCTCGCGGCGATAGTGCTTGCCGAAGTAAACGTCACCGGTCAGCTCGCGGCAAACGAGGATATCGAAGCCGTCGCCGATAATCTCGGGCTTGATCGGGCACGCATCCGCGAGTGCCTTGTGCATCTGCGCCGGGCGCAGGTTGACGAACAGGCCCAGTGCGGCGCGCAGACCGAGCAGCGCCTTTTCCGGACGCTTAGCGCTCGGCACATCGTCCCACTTCGGGCCGCCTACCGCGCCGAGCAGCACGGAATCCGCATTCTTGCAGATCTCGATGGTCTCATCGGTCAGCGGAATGCCGTTCTTGTCGATCGAGCAGCCGCCTGCGAGGACCTCCTGAAAACCAAACTTGTGGCCGAACTTCTCGCCGACCTTATCGAGCACGAGCATAGCCTCGGATACGATTTCCGGACCGATGCCATCGCCCTTGACAACAGCAATATTGTATTCCATGGGATTATGCCTCTCTCTCCTTGAGCGACTTGAGCAGGCCGCCCGCCTTGATGATGTTCTGGATAAACGGCGGGAAAGCGGCTGCCTGCCAGCTCTCGCCCTTGGTAACGTCGGTGATAACGCCGGTGTCGAAGTTGACCTCTACCTCGTCGCCCGCGTCGATGCCGTTCGCCGCTGCCTCGCACTCGAGGATGGGCAGACCGATATTGATAGCGTTGCGGTAGAAGATACGCGCGAACGAGGACGCGATAACGCAGGAAACGCCGTTCTCACGGAGAACAAGCGGTGCGTGCTCACGGGAGGAGCCGCAGCCGAAGTTTCGGGTCGCAACAACGATGTCGCCCGGGTGCATATTTTTGACGAAATCCGCGTCGATGTCCTCCATGGCGTGGGTGGACAGCTCCTTCGGGTCTGCGATATTCAGATAACGTGCGGGGATGATAACGTCGGTATCGACATTATCGCCGTACTTGAAAACCTTGCCTTTTGCGTTCATAGTATGTGTTTCCTCCCTTACTTCAGGTCGTCCGGTGCGCAGATATAGCCTGCTACCGCACTTGCGGCAGCGACGGCCGGGCTTGCCAGATAAATTTCCGAGGTGATATGACCCATACGGCCTACAAAGTTGCGGTTGGTGGTGGAAACCGCCTTCTCACCGTGCGCCAGGATACCCATATGACCGCCGAGGCACGGGCCGCAGGTCGGTGTGGAAACGATAGCGCCAGCCTGAATGAAGATCTTGGTCAGACCCTCCTCGATGCACTGCAGGTAAACTTCCTGTGTCGCGGGGATGATGATGGTGCGCACATTCGGATTTACCTTGCGGCCCTTGAGGATTTCGGCTGCAACGCGCATATCGTCGATGCGGCCGTTGGTGCAGGAACCGATGACCGACTGCTGAACCTCAATATGGCCGAGGTCGTCAATGGTCTTGGTGTTCTCCGGCAGGTGTGGGCACGCGATGGTCGGACGGAGTGCAGACAGGTCGATCTCGATGGTCTGCTCGTACTCGGCGTCAGCGTCAGCCTCGAATGCGATAACCTCGCGGTTTACGCGGCCCTTGATGTAGTCCATCGTCTTGTCGTCTACCGGGAAGATGCCGTTCTTCGCACCGGCCTCGATCGCCATGTTGCAGATGGTGAAGCGGTCATCCATGGACAGCGCGTGTGCACCCTCGCCGACGAACTCCATCGACTTGTACAGCGCGCCGTCCACGCCGATCTTGCCGATGATGTGCAGGATGACGTCCTTGCCGGATACCCACGGGTTCAGCTTGCCGGTGAGCACAAACTTGATGGCGCTCGGCACCTTGAACCACGCCTTGCCGGTCGCCATGCCCGCCGCGAGATCGGTAGAACCGACGCCGGTGGAGAATGCGCCCAGTGCGCCGTAGGTGCAGGTGTGGCTGTCCGCGCCGATGATGAGCTCACCGGGAGCGGTCAGACCTTTTTCCGGCAGCAGCGCGTGCTCGATGCCCATTGCGCCAACATCGAAAAAGTTGACGATATTGTACTTCCTGGAGAACTCGCGGCACTCGAGGCACTGCTCGGCGGACTTGATGTCCTTATTCGGTGCAAAATGGTCCATTACGAGCGCGATCTTAGTGTTGTCGAACACCTTGTCGAAGCCCGCCTTCTCCATCTCTCGGATGGCAACCGGACCGGTGATATCGTTTGCCAGCGTGAGATCTACGTTTGCCTCGATCAGCTGACCTGCCGTTACGCTTTCCAGACCCGCATGCTTTGCGAGGATCTTCTGCGTCATTGTCATACCCATAACAGCGTTCCTCCTGCTGAATTAGTCGTTAAAATACTTGTTAATGCCGTTGATGTACGCCTTGATGGACGCCTCCATAACGTCAACCGATACGCCGCGGCCGGTAACAACCTCGTTGCTGCCGTCTACGCGGATCTTGACAATAGCCTCGCTCTGTGCGTCCTCGCCGTCGGTCAGTGCGCGCAGCGAGTAGTCCTCCAGAACGATTTCCTTGCCGATGATCTTGTCGATTGCATGGAACGATGCGTTGATCGGGCCGTCGGAAGCGGCAGCGCGCTCGAACATCTCGTCGCCCTTCTTGACACGGATAACAGCGGTAGAGGTAATGGTGTTGCCAGAGTTGATAACAAAGCGGTCGAGCGTATAGCGCTCCTCGCCGGAAACCGGAACAGCACCGATCAGACCCTCGAGGTCGCGGTCCTTGATGACCTTCTTTTTGTCGGCCAGAACCTTGAACTTCTCGAATGCCTTTTCGAGCTTCTCATGGTCGAGCGTGTAACCCAGCTCATGCAGACGCTCCTCGAAGGCGTGACGGCCGGAATGCTTGCCGAGCACGATCGCGTTCTTCGGGATACCGACGGATTCCGGAGTCATGATCTCGTAGGTTTCCTTGTTGGCCATTACGCCGTGCTGGTGGATGCCTGCCTCGTGTGCGAACGCATTTGCACCGATGATCGGCTTGGTCGGTGCAACAGCAACGCCGGTAATGGTCTGGATCATGCGGCTTGCGCGGTAGATCTGGGTGGTTTCGATGTTGCAGCCGATGCCAAAGTGGTCGGCACGGGTCTTGAGCGCCATAACGCACTCCTCCATCGAGGCGTTGCCTGCGCGCTCGCCGATGCCGTTGATGGTGCACTCGATCTGGTCAATACCGGCCTCAACGCCTGCCAGAGAGTTTGCAACTGCCATGCCGAGGTCGTTGTGCATGTGGCAGGACAGGATTACGTTCTCGATACCCTCGGTGTGCTCACGCAGATACTTGATGCGGGATGCGTACTCCTGCGGAATCATGTAGCCGACGGTATCCGGAATGTTGATGGTAGTAGCACCGGCCTTGATGGCGGTTTCCACAACGCGGCACAGGAAGTCGAGGTCGGAGCGGGTTGCGTCCTCAGCGGAGAACTCGATGTCCGAACAGAACTTCTTAGCGAACGCAACGTTGTGCGCTACGGATTCCAGCACCTCATCCGGTGTCATCTTCAGCTTGTACTCCATGTGTACCGGGCTGGTTGCCAGGAAGGTGTGAATGCGGGCAGACTCTGCACGGCGGATGGAGTTCCATGCCGCCTCGATGTCCTGCTCACGGCAGCGTGCCAGCGAGCAGATGGTAGCGCCGCGTACAGTATCAGCGATTGCTGCGATAGCAGCAGCATCGCCGGGCGAAGCAGCGGCAAAGCCTGCTTCAATGATATCAACCTTGAGGGCTTCGAGCTGCTTTGCAACCTCGATCTTCTCATTCAGGTTCATGCTGCAGCCGGGAGACTGCTCACCGTCACGCAGCGTCGTATCAAAAATCTTAACTGTTCTTCCCATGGTATCTTGTCCTCTCCTATTCAGAATTTTACCGGGCTTACAGGGACAAAAAAAGCTTCGTCCCTTAATCCAATCATTAAGAGACGAAGCGAAAGCTCCGCGGTACCACTCTTGTTGCCGCAGTAGGTGCGACCACTCTATGCACATCTGACAATGCGCTCCCCTGTAACGGTGGGTATCCGTTCCCTCCTACCGGTCCGAAGGACTTTCAGCGGACAGCTCCCGGGCGAGTTTCACTGCTTCCTGACGCTGCCTTACACCAACCGGCAACTCTCTGCGGACAGGGGTGACAATTACTTTACCCGTTCATCACCTTTATCAATATGTTTTATATTAGACCTCTGAGCCACTGTTGTCAAGACTTTTTTTACTTGAGGCTGCGACGACCGGCCATGCTGCACCGTAAACAGATTTGACAAACCTTTCCCGATATAGTAAAATAACATTGTATACAGGAAAACGCTGTTTTCCTGAGCACATCTGTTAAAAGCAGTGAAGAGAAGAGTACGCAGTGAGGTACGTCAAAGCGAGTTCCGGGCGGTGAAAGCGGAGCACGGAGGGCACTGCCGAACATGGTCTTGGAGCTTCGCACCGAACCTACTTTATAATAGTAGGCAAGGCTGCGGCGGCAAGATCCTGCCGTTATCGAGGACGATGGGTAGCATCCTACCCGCTGAGGCGCCTTTCCGCGAGGAAGGCGTAAAGCAAGGTGGTAACACGGAAGGTTTGTCCTCCGTCCTTGCAGTGGCAAAATACAGGCCATTGCAGGAACGGAGGATTTTTTGTTCCCTGTTCCCCGCTGTTACGCATAAAACATATTTATATATGTAAGGAGAGAATACACGAATGGACAAGAAACCCTATTATATCTCGACGGCGATCGCCTATACCTCGGCGAAGCCGCACATCGGCAACACCTACGAGATCGTGCTGGCCGACGCTATCGCACGCTACAAGCGCATGACCGGTTACGATGTTTACTTCCAGACCGGTACGGACGAGCATGGTCAGAAGATTCAGGAGAAGGCCGAGGCAGCCGGCATTACGCCGCAGCAGCACGTTGACAAGGTTGCCGGTGAGGTTAAGACCATCTGGGATCTGATGAACACCACCTATGACAAATTCATCCGCACCACCGACCCGATGCATGAGAAAAAGGTGCAGAAGATCTTCAAAAAACTGTATGATCAGGGCGATATTTACAAGGGTGCGTACAAGGGCAAATACTGCAAGCCGTGTGAGTCCTTCTGGACCGAAAGCCAGCTGAAGGACGGCTGCTGCCCGGACTGCGGCCGCCCGTGTGTAGACGCTGAGGAGGAGGCATACTTCTTCCGCATGAGCAAGTACGCCGACCGCCTGATGAAGCACATCGAGGAGCACCCCGAGTTCATCCAGCCGGAGAGCCGCAAGAACGAGATGGTAAACAACTTCCTCAAGCCGGGTCTGCAGGACCTGTGCGTTTCCCGCACCTCGTTCAGCTGGGGCATTCCGGTAGACTTTGACCCGGGCCACGTTGTTTACGTTTGGCTGGATGCACTTACCAACTATATCACCTTCTGCGGCTACGATCCGGACGGCAACCACGACGAGCACTACAAGAAGTTCTGGCCGGCTGATGTGCACCTGATCGGCAAGGATATCATCCGCTTCCACACCATCTACTGGCCGATCTTCCTGATGGCTCTTGGCGAGCCGCTGCCCAAGCAGGTATTCGGTCATCCGTGGCTGCTGGTCGGCGACGGCAAGATGTCCAAGTCGCTCGGCAACGTTATCTATGCGGACGATCTGGTTCGCCTGTTTGGTGTGGATGCCATCCGCTACTACGTTCTGCACGAGATGCCGTTCGCAAATGACGGTGTACTCTCCTACGAGCTGATCTGCGAGCGCATTAACTCTGATCTGGCAAATGTGCTCGGCAATCTGGTCAACCGCACGATTGCCATGACCAAGAAGTATTTCGGCGGTATTGTTCCGGCGCCGACCGCACCGGAAGCACTCGACGACGAGCTGAAGGCAGTCGCACTCGGTCTGCCGGCGGCTGTTGAGAAGAAGATGGACACCCTGCACGTTGCAGATGCCATCGACGAGGTATTTGCACTGCTGCGTCGCTCCAACAAGTATATCGACGAGACCATGCCGTGGGCACTCGCCAAGGACGAGAGCAAGCAGGCGCGTCTGGGCACGGTACTGTACAACCTGCTCGAAGCGATCCGCTTTGCCGCTGTTGAGCTGAAGCCGTATCTGCCGGACACCGCCGACAAGATTTTCGCACAGCTGGGTGTTGAAAACAAGGGTGTTGAGAGCCTGACCTCGTTTGACGGCATGCAGCCGGGTCAGCCGGTCGGCGAAGCCTTCATCCTGTTCGAGCGCATCGACATTCCGAAGAAGCTCGCTGAGATCGAGGAGGAAAAGAAGGCTGCCGAGGCAGAGCAGAAGCCCGCAGTTGAGTTCCTGCCGGATATCCCGTTTGACGATTTCTGCAAGGTCGATATGACGGTCTGCAAGGTACTCGCATGCGAGAACGTCAAGAAGAGCAATAAGCTGCTCAAGTTCCAGCTGGATGACGGCTCGGGCACGCCGCGTCAGATTCTGTCCGGTATTGCCAAGTATTACAAGCCGGAGGAGCTGGTCGACAAGACGGTCGTCGCCGTTACCAACCTGCCGCCGCGCAAGATGATGGGTCAGGAGTCCAACGGCATGTTGCTCTCCGCCGAAAAGGACGAAAAGCTCAACCTGCTCATGCTGGACGACAGCATTCCGGCTGGCGCTAAACTGTGCTAAAATAAACACACTTTACAACGGATTCCGCAGGGCGGGGTGCTCTCACCCCGCCGCACATAAACGGGAACACTCGGTTGCAACGGCGGGCTGAGGGCAGCCCGCCCTACGAATGGGTTAACAGATGTGTTATCCCATGTATAATTTTGCACACACTACAATCAACAATTTAGGAAGCGAAAATTATGACAAGAGGGCGAAATGCAATGTGGATCATTTATGCGCTGCTCTCTGCGGTATTTGCCGCACTGACAACGATTTTAGCCAAAATCGGCGTGGAAAACGTGGACAGCACGCTTGCTACTGCTATCCGAACCGCTGTGGTGCTCGTGATGGCATGGGGCATGGTCTTCCTGCTGGGAAAACAGGGCGGCGTAAGCGCAATCGGCGCCAAAAGCTGGGTATTCCTTACCCTGTCCGGACTGGCGACCGGCGGCTCGTGGCTGTTTTACTATAAGGCACTGCAGATGGGAGAGGCCAGCCGTGTGGCTCCGATCGACAAGCTGAGCGTTGTTATCACGATGATTCTGGCGTTTGTTGTCCTGCACGAGACCGTGACGGTCAAGGGTGTGATCGGCGGCATTCTGATTGCGGCAGGCACGCTGTTTATGATTCTGTGATTATTTTAAGCAAAAGAGTTAAGGCAATACCGCATAATTGAACAAGAGTGATTTGCGAGTAAATTTTGCGTACTGACGAGGCACAGTTTTGCGGTAATACTTGATGTATTACCGTGAAACTGCAACAAAGTCAGGACACAAAATTTCCGCAAAGCACCGCCGCTTTAATTGTGCGGTGTTGCCTTAAGAACAGAGTGGAGAGTGAAGAGTAGAGATTTATGTTCTCTGCACCCTCCACTCTTCACTCTGTTTTGAGGGTTTTACATGCACAAAAAATACTTCTTTTTTGACATTGACGGCACGCTTTCCACCGGTCTTACCACCATGATGCCGGAAAGCGCAGTAAAGGCACTGGCGCAGCTTCGTGCGAACGGCCACTTTACCGCCATTGCGACCGGACGGCTGCAGGCATCTGCGGCAGCCGTTGCCGCGCGCTACGGCTTCACGGACATTGTAGCGGACGGCGGCTGGAGCGTAACGCACAACGGCGAAATTGTCGAGATGGAGTCGCTGCCGACGGCCGACTGCATTGCGCTGATCGAGCGGCTCGAGCAGGCCGGTATTCCGTGGGCGGTGTCGCCGGAGAACGAGAAACTATGTATAACAACGGATAAAAATTATCTTCCGTATGCACCGGAGAACTACTTCCCTGTTCTGTGGGACCCGCATTTTGATTATCACAGGTTGGAGCATCTGTACAAGGTTTACTACGTCTGCACGCCTGATGAAGAGAATCATATTGACGCGGGCGGTCTGCCGCTTGTGCGGTACAATCCCCATGTGATTTTCGTTGAGCCGAAGGAAAAACAGCGAGGGATTCGCTATTTTCAGCAGCTTTTATCCATTCCGGATGAGGATATTGTGGTGTTTGGCGACGGCATGAACGACATCTGCATGTTCGGTCAGGGATGGCTGTCTATTGCGATGGGCAATGCCCGCGCCGCGCTCAAGGAGAAAGCGGATTACATCACAACCGACGTGGATAAGGACGGACTTTGGAACGCCTGCAGGCATTTCGGCTGGATTTGAGGAAGGTTTACTATGCTTTTTGATACACATGCACACTATGACGATGAACGGTTCGACGAGGACCGCGATACGCTGCTGGCTTCCATGCCCGAGAACAATGTCGGCCTGATTCTCAATCCCGGCTGTGATGTGGAAAGCTCGCGCAAGGCAGTCAGCTACGCGAATAAATATCCATTTGTATATGCGGCGGTCGGCATTCACCCGGAGAACATCGAGGACGGCTGGGAGGCTGATCTGGAGACCATCCGCGCACTGGCACAGAACGAAAGCAAGGTTCGCGCCATCGGCGAAATTGGTCTTGACTATTACTGGGAAAAAGACGAGCGTGCGCGTGCGCGGCAGCAGGTTGTATTTGCCCGCCAAATGGAGCTGGCGCGTGCACTGCATCTCCCTGTCATCGTGCATGACCGCGATGCGCACGCCGACAGCATGGAGATCACCCGTCGGTATCCGGATGTGATCGGCGTGTACCACTGCTATGCCGGTCACGTCGAAATGGCACGCGAACTGCTGAAACTCGGCTATTATCTGTCGTTTACCGGTGTTATCACATTCAAAAATGCCAAAAAGGCGAAGGAAGTCATTCGTGAAGTGCCGATTGAGCGACTGATGATCGAGACCGATTCGCCCTACATGGCACCCGAGCCGTTTCGCGGCCGCCGTAATTCCTCGCTGTATGTGCATCGCATGGCTGAGACTATCGCGGAAATCAAGGGCATAAGTGCCGCAGAGGTTGAACGGATTACAACCGAAAACGGCAGACAGCTGTTTGGTATTTCCGGGTAAGATAGAACAAAACAGGGACAAGAGGTAAAATCTCTTGTCCCTGTTTTGTATGGTGGAGCGCTTGCTTCCAAATCCGAACCGTTTATATCGTCCAAAGTAATTGTTTCCGTTCCGTCTTGATAGTTAAAGGTCAGAATGATTTTGTCATCGTACACATAAACCGCATTGACAAAGCTATCAATCAAGCGCTGCCGCTGCTCCTGCTTGGTAGTATCAATGGCGCGAAAGCGTTGCAGGAAAAATAAAATCTGTTCTTTGCTAAGATGCGGCTTTTGCAGTTCTTCCTGTAAGATGCTGACCGTCAACCGATCCTTGGTGGCTTCCAGTTCCTCCAACCGCTGTTTTGTAGACACGGTGAAAATTCCCTGCTGAATGGCGTTCAGCATATTTTGTATGCCTTGCTCGGTCTGCGCTAACTGTGCCTTTAGAACGGGCAGAGAGGTATTTTCCCGCGCTTGCACATCAAGCACCATACTTGCGATTGCGTTAAGCGTTGTATCATCAAATATCATTTGCATGGTACGCTCGACCACCAGATTTTCTATCCAGTCTTTTTTAACCGCCTTTTTGGTGCAGCCGGTTTTCCGCTTTGCGCTTCCGCACTTGTAATAGTAGTGCTTCTTCCCGGTATGGCTTGTACCGCTTTCGCCTACCATCAGCCGCCCAAAACAGTTTCGTTGTCAGCAAAAAGGCTTCATCCGCTTTGCTCATAGCCGGGGCGCGTTTGTTCCGTGCTATGCGTGCTTGTACCCGGTCAAATAGTTCCTGCGGAACAATAGCGGGAACGCCGCCGGGAATAACTACATCTTGATACCGATACTCGCCTATGTACTTTCTGTTTTTCAAGATGGCGTTGAAGCTGCCTAAACTGTACGGCTTGTTGTGCTTGGTCTGCAACCCTCGCTCATTGAGAGATTCCACGATAGCACGGACGGTTTCGCCATCGGCATAGCGGGTAAAAATCTCCAACACCACGGGCGCGGTCATGGGGTCAACCGCCAACCGTTTATCAGCATATACCCCAACGGAATACCGCCGCCGTTGTTCAACCCCTTTAGGGCGTTTTCTTTCTGCCCTCGGTGTATCTTCTCGGACAGTTCAACGGAATAAAACTCGGCGTACCCCTCTAACAGACTTTCCAACAAAATTCCGGTGCTGTCCTCTGCGATAGCTTCCTTTGCCGATACCACCTTAACGCCGTTTTTCTTCAAAATGGCCTTGTAGTGGGCGCTGTCATAGCGGTTTCTGGCGAATCTATCTAGCTTCCAAACAAGTACAATATCAAACAGGCCGTTTGCGCTGTCCTTAATCATGCGTTGGAAATCCGGGCGGTTATCTGTTTTCGCGGACAATGCGCGGTCAATATAGGTGCTTAACACCGTTATGCCGTTGCGCTCGGCGTATTCCTTGCACTCCCGAAGCTGCCCCTCTATGCTTTCCTCGCGCTGACTATCAGAGGAATACCGGGCGTAAATCACAGCTTTCATATCTGCACAACCTTTCGTTACTCTGTGGGTGGCTTGTCCGCCTCACTGGTGGGCGTTTCCCTTGATGTCCTGCCATTCAAAAATCTCCGTTTGTCAAGGTCTGGCGCAGCCAGTTCATTTTAACCTTGACGGGCGGAGATCTTTTGAATATTCTCCGCAAGGGGAAACTCCCGCCTTATTTTCGCTGTTCTTCCAACAGCTTTGTCAGTGTTTCCCGTAATTTTTCACTGACCGGAGAAGCCGGGTCAAAGCACATATCGACAAACTGCCGTAGTTCCTTGTTGTCCTGTGTAATAGCTTCCACCACTTTCGGCTTATGCTCGTATAGCTTTCCCTCCGGCTGCTTCGTTCTGGCAAAAATGTAATCCAAAGAAACATCAAAGAAATCGGCATACCACCGCAAAATCTTTAGCGGCGGAGAGGACTGTCCGTTTTCATAGCGGTTCACACTGGCCTGTGTTGCGCCCATCAGCGCGGCCAATTTAGCCTGTGACACGCCGACACTTTCTCGCAGAGATTTAAGCCGCTGCGCTACCTCTTGCATGGTTAACACTCCTTTCTTGTTTTCTTATAATACAATATATGAGTTAAATAGTCAACACGAATATAGCATAAAATGAGGCGGTCAAAGTAAATACTCTGACCGCTTTTGAATGATATATGTCGCAAAAAAGCCATTGCAGTATTCGAAGCTGCAAGGGCCATTGTTACTGTTGTTTAGTATCTTCTCTAATTGTAAATTGTTCGGTATCTATGCTTGCACAACAAAATTCCTTCTTATTGTGTGAATATACCAAGGCTCGCATCTGCTTATAAACTCCTTCAAGCAATGCCGGCTGGCTTTCATCAGTTTCGATTCTACTGAAAACCTCATCTTTACGAGCCAAGAGTTCAAACAAATATTTGGGAATTGTAATATTGACCTTTCCATTTTTAATTTCGAATATGTTCCGTATATCTACACGATACACACTTTCTGTATCCTTGGGTATTTCGGATATTCCGTATATCCAATCCGGAAGATACCCCCAGAGCAAATACAATTTTATTGCGCTTGCACCAGATAAAATGCCCTCGCCATTTTCAATACGGCTTATTGTCTTGCTTCCAACTCCAAGAATCTCCGCAAGTTGTTCTTGAGTTTTATGCTCAAAATCTTGCAGTAAGCGTATTCTATCACCATGACTTTGCTTCAAGATTTTTTTGCGCGATTTGTTAGAATTCATAGTTAATGACCTCCTATATAGGTTACTTTTTATCATACAATATTATTGCTACAATGTGTAGGACATTTTACACCGAATTAAAAGATGCCCTGTGGTATGGAGTTCAAAAAAGTTATTTGGTAGTATAGCATTGCAGCGAGGCTCGTTAGCTGAATTAAATTTTTCTCGTATTGCTGTGATAGCTACACAGCTACGATGAAAGGAGTTACTTCATGCTACATAAAAAGGAAATCACCACAATCCAACTTATTCCCACTGATGATGGGAGAACGCTCATTCTCTACGCTGATAGCGCAGCCACAACTAAACTGGCAGATGGAAACGCAGAAGATGCAGAATTTACGGCATTCTGCGTCGAAAACAACCGCGCTGTAACAATTTTTCTTGCGGAAGGAGTTCCCCAGAAAGTCGTTATGGAATAAATCGTAAACCAGAGATAGCCTATCGACTTGACGGGGGAATGGAGAATAACCCCTTTGGTTGCTAGGTTGCAGTCAACACGAATATAGCTTAAACAGAGGCGGTCAGAATAACTACTCTGACCGCCTCTGAAACAATAAATGTTTATTTAGAAAATGCCCGATACAGGAAAGTCACGATCTGGGCGCGGGTGCAAGTGGTATCGGGGGAGAAAGTCGTTTTGCTCGTGCCGCTCGTCACGCCCTGTTCAACCGCCCAATCAACAGCGGGCGCGTAAATCGTGGTAGCAGCTACATCGGTATTTTGTGGCAGCGGGGAAGCCAGCGGCACGCCAAATATACAGAACCGCCGAACTACGGGTGCAGGGCGTATCTCCACCAAAAACCGTGCTGTCTTTGGAAACGATATTCTTCTCTTTCGCCCACTGCGCAGCTTTATAAAAATAGTCGCTTTCCTTAATGTCCGTGAATATGTTCGTCTTGCTGGTCGGTTCGGGTGAACCCTGTGAACGCCAGAGGAAAGTCAAAATCTGCGCCGTGGTGCAGGTGCTATTCGGGGAGAAGGTCGTTTTAGATGTTCCCGCTGTGATACCCTTATCGACTGCCCAAGCCACCGAGTTCGCGTAATAGGCGTTGGCGGCTACATCGGTAAAGGTCTGGCCGGTGGGCGTGCTGGGTTTGCTCGGAGTGCTCGGAGTGGATTTTGAAGTGAATGGACTGCCCGCCGTTTCGTCCCATGGAACAAAGAAAGCAATCATGCCGTTATTGACCGCATCGCTTGTCAAATATCCAGTCGATTCATCGATTGCGCCGCCCGATGTGCAGAAGTGCGCGGCTAAAAGACCTTGTGAACCATCTTCGTACTCAAAAGACTTCCACGGGTAGCCGCCGCCGTCATCTTCATCGACTTTGCAGGCATCGCCTTCCTGAGTGAGCCACACGCCAAGCATAGAGTCGATCCAGCCGCCATTTGGAGCCGTAATAACCGTACCGGTAGAAACCGCATAAACAACGGATGTTTCCTCTTTGATTCGATTCAAAATGTAGCTGCTGCCCTGTATTGCTTCCAAATCCGAAACAGGAATGGTGTACAGGATGGGTTTTGAAAGCGTGTAAATGTTTCCAGATTTGTCAGTGACGGTGGTGTCTCCCGCTTTGTTTGCGGCAAATGCGGGGACAGTCAAACTGAAACAGAGTGCTAATGCGAGTGCGAGGGATAGGAATTTTTTCATTTTTCTTTCCTCCTAATTTGTGCGAAGTGGGGTTGCTACTTGTAGTCTAACATATATTTTTGAGTGACGCAATCATTTTATGTGAGGTTATACCTAACATACGCCTTTGGTAAATCGAGGAATACTTTCGTTCGACAGTGGCACACAAAATGAATGTTGTAGACAACACGAAGAATAAAGCAAGGCGGTCAGAATAAATACTCTGACCGCCTCTGAACTAACAAAGACTTATTTAGAAAATGCCCGGTACAAGAAGGTCACAATCTGGGCGCGGGTGCAAGTGGTATCGGGAGAGAATGTCGTTTTGCTTGTGCCGCTTGTCACACCTTGTTCAACCGCCCAATCAACAGCGGGAGCATAAATCGTTGTAGTGGCTACATCGGTAAAGCTGCTGCTTTTTGTCGCAGCGGGGAAGCCTGTCGCACGCCAGATATAAAGAACCGCCGAACTGCGAGTGCAAGGGGTATTTCCATTGAAAACAGTGCTATCTCTGGAAACGATATTATTTTCTTTCGCCCACAACGCGGCCTTATAAAAATAGTCGCTTTCCTTTATGTCGGTGAATGTGTTCGTCTTGCTAGTCGGTTCGGGCGAACCCTGTGACCGCCAGAGGAAAGTTAAAATCTGCGCCGTGGTGCAGGTGCTATTCGGGGAAAAGGTTGTTTTAGATGTTCCTGCTGTGATACCCTTATCGACTGCCCACAAAACCGGGGTAGCGTAATAATCACTTTCCTTTACATCGTTGAAACCACCTACTTTTGGGGATATGTCAGCAACAAACGGTATGTTATGCTTTTTTGCGTAGGCTTCGGCATAACTCCCGGAACTGCCGTGAATGGTAACATTGGGAGACCCTTCGAAAGTCCTATCACCTATGGAAGTCACACTGTTGGGAATTGTTATGCTGCTCAAATATTGGCACTCTCGAAACGCTGTGTCGCCGATAACTGTCACGCTATCAGGCAGTATCAGACTGACCAAGTAACTGTAAGCAAAGGCGTCAGACTCAATTTCAGTCACACTATCAGGAAGGTTTATGGTGTTTACGCCCCATGGCGCGCCGCTAAACGCACTAAAAAATGCACCATATCCAATCTTTGTTACACTATTCGGTATGCTTATGCTCTTAATATCGTCCCAAGTGACATGGCACCATCCATACCCCAATGTTGTGACGCCATTAGGTATTACAATATTCGGGTTAAACGATACACTATCTGTTTCTACTTCATCAACGCCAATAAGATACAAACCATATGGATCATACTCAAGAAGCGTGTTGTTTATAATCAGCCATGCTCCCTGTTTCTCTCGCCAGGCCGTTTTATTGAACGGATTACCGGTAATAGTAACGGATGATGGAATATTTACATGAGCCAAACTGGTACAGTTTTGAAATGCCCCTTCTTCAACAGTTGCACTATTTGGGAATGATACGCTTGTTAAACCAGTGCAGTCTCGAAACGAGTCTCCGCGTATAAGTCCTACGCCTTCGGACAGGGTAAGATTGGTCAATTTGGTGCAACCGGAAAATGCATATGTATGGATTTTTTGAACACTGCCAGGGATTGTTATACTTGTCAAACCACTATTGGAAAACGCAAAACTTCCAATTTCTTTTATACTATCAGGAATTGTTATGTTGGTGAGAGCAGTACAGCCCTCAAATGCACCGTTTCCTATAATAATTGCACTCTTTGGAATTGTTACGCTAGTAATATCTTTGCGTCCTGCGAATACATAGCCACCTGTACCGGAGGCGTTAAGACCAATTCCTAAACCGACATACTGTACTCCATCTGGGATAACCACATTTCCGCCCGGTCCATTATAGGCTACCAATACATCAGTAAATGTACCCTTCCCCTCGACATAAACATCTTCGATGACAAAATCTGAATCTGCCGCATATGTCACAACCGGAAATAGACCAAAGCAAAAAACTAATGTAAGTGCAAGGGATAAAAATTTTTTCATTTTTCCTTTCCTCCTAATTTTGGTTAAGTGGGCCACTTGTAGTCTACCATATATTTTTCTTTGGCGCAATCGCTATTTGTGAGGCATTGCCTAACATACATTCCTAACGAATTTGGGTACACTTTCGTTAGGTGGTGGCTCACAAAATGAAACAACTTGTATTCGACGAGGATATTTATAATACGATACGGCGCAATATCAAAAAATATCGTAAACAGCGCGGCCTAACGGCTGCGGAATTGGCAGAGCAAATCGGACGCTCACATGACTTTATGCGACAGATTGAGAGTGAAAAGGTTGCCTACAATTTCAGCGTGGATACCTTTTATAGAATTTCTGTAGCACTGGAAGTCAGCTTAGACCTGTTAATAGAAAAGTGAAAGAACAACAGCCCATGCAGTATTAAATACTGCATGGGCTGTTGTTCTTGTTGCTCAGCATATATATGCATATACAGGACATTCTACACCGAATCAAAAGATGTTCTGTGGTATGGAGTTCAAAAAATCCGTTTGGTAGTATAGTATTGCAGCGAGGCTCGTTAGCTGAATTAAACTTTTTCGCATTGCTGTGATAGCTACACAGTTGTGCAGAAAGGAGAACTCATATATCCCAGAAGAAAATCACCACAATCCAACTTATTCCCACCGATGACGGGCAACCGCTGTCTTTGAGGAAGGAGTTCCCCAGAAAATTGTCATGAACTAAATCATAAAACAGAGCTGTCCTATCCGGCTTGACGGGGAGAAAGGAGCATACAGTATGCCCTACAAGCTTTCAGTAGACCTTCCCGCAGTCAATGCGGGGTATGATTACGCTGTACTTACAGGAAAATCCAGTATTTTCCATACGGAAGTGATGGAAAACGCAGTTCAAGTGAAGCTATCGGGGTTAAGCTGACTGTGGCGCTGCAAGGTGCACGTTTTGCGCCGCTTACTATCCGATACTCGCATGACCCGCTGCCAAAATTTCATGACGAGGACATTGAAGCAGCTTGTGTAAGTAATAACCTAATCTATGTTCAAATCCCGGATTGTGTTGTCAACCTTTATTCAAGCAACAGCGGCGGCATCGGCATGACCGCTACGGCGGAAACCGCCCAGATCGTTACCCTTAACAGCAAATAAAAATATAGGGCAGACATAGGGTTTCCTATGTCTGCCCGGAAAAGGAATCTTACATGGAGCAAGTGAAAAATCTAATTTTCCACGAAAACTTTACTTTGTTTGCTGTCATATTTGCCCTCGTCTTGACTGTGGCTATCTGCCTTGTTCAAGTCATTCGTACACCGCCGCTTTTGAAACGGCGATTTGACCGCGCTGTGCGGCGCTGCGACCTGCACAACGCGCAAAACGAATACCCTGTGCTTATCAGCGTCAAACGGGATAAGGACAAGCCGCATGGCTTGATTTTGAAAGTCAGAAATAAAGGACTGTCGCTGCCGGATTTTGACCGCCATTATGAGCGGCTAAAGGTAACAATGGGTGGAATCTTCCGCATGGAGTACGGGTGCAATATAAACTATACTCTTCTATTCTTTCTTCCACAAAAATATATTCGCCCCGCCTTATTCACACCAGATGATTCGGCTTCCGGCAGCATTGATGTCAAACACATAATCAATATGCTGATTGTCGGCGCGACGGGTACGGGGAAAACCGTTGCCCTAAAAATCCTGCTTGCAAAAATTGCACGATTCCAGCCGGACGCGAAAATTTGGCTGCTTGATTTCAAGCAATTCGACTTTCGAAATCTTATGGACAAACCCAGATATTACGGTTACACAGACTGTCTGCAAGGCTTGGAAGATTGCTATGCGGCGTTCAAGCAGCAGTAGGAAAGCGGCACAGCGGGTGTGCCCCAATACCTTATCATTGATGAGTGGGGCAGCTTTCTCCTGTCTTTGGATAAGAAAACCGCCGAACAGACAAAAGCAAAACTCGCGGAGCTGCTCATGCTGGGGCGGGCATATCGCTTCTTTCCGATTGTCGGAATCCAGAGGCCGGATGCTGCCTATTTTGCCGGGGCGAGAGATAACTTTCAATGCTGTCTTGCTCTTGGCAATCTCAGCTGTGAGGGGCGGAGAATGTTGTTCCCGGATGATTTTGCAGAATCCATTACACAGTGCAACAAGCGTGAGGGGCATCTTTATATTGATGGCGTTGGTATCGAGAAAATCAGAATTGCGGAGGTGCAGAGCATGGATGCTTTGGACGAGGCGATTCAAGAGGCAATGAGCCGTTGGTGTTGGGCGGGGCGGGCGGCGAAGCAGCGCGAGAGCCGCCGAAC
>OODQ01000393.1_pt1 | contig 36003 bp, 38 predicted proteins | sample 1671321 | NCBI WGS metagenome assembly OODQ01 (sample SAMN06348144, study PRJEB24527) | human gut metagenome | biome: human gut; feature: ankylosing spondylitis patient; material: feces | host: Homo sapiens | place: China | collected 2015-10
TTGCCTCTTTCATATTTTATTTTTTCGTAAGTATTCGTAAGGCGTTGTTAACGATGCGTATGGTAAGATACTTGTGAGCTCAAAAAAACAGGCGCCTGAATCACTTTTAGGAGGTATTTACTCATGTACAACTCAGCTAGTGAGATAATAGCTATTCATAAAAAGAATGGTGGTGACATCGCAAACTTCGGTGCGCCCAGCGATTACGACCACCTCTATGTCATCACCCAAGGCGATTTAACGCTCGCGTATGCTGCACGCGGCGGCAAGTGCCTTGTCGAGATTCCCAAGAAGGAGTTCAACAAGCGTCAAAAGCACGCAGACATTGAGTATATCAATGTTTCGCTTGACTCGGACGCGGCGCTGCTGCCGCCGTACTGCTGGCGCGCCAGAGATTCGGACGCATTCCGGGCGCTGTTCCAGCTGCCGGAGCTGTGCCAGAAGAACGCCACGCTGCTAATGCTGTTCGTCCTGTGCATTGCTGCACCGTTGCTCTCTATTCTGTACCCGCTGTTCGGCGGCAGCATTGCCGCTGTACTTACCGGACTTCAGACTGCGCCCCAGGTTCTGCAGGAACTCCTGTGGGCTTGCGGCGGTCCGGACGAATACGAGGACAAGCATTGGGTGGCTAGTGTACCGCACATCTGGCAGCCGCACTGTGAACTTGGTGCGCTTCAGCCGAGCGATGACCTTGTAGATTATGCAGTGCTGGAAATTACTATCCACAAGAAAAGTATGACGCTCCCGGCACCGGTTGTCAACCGTCTGGTTGCATTAGAGAACGGCATTCCACAGTCTGTCGTTAACGCGGTAAACAAGAATTATCCGTTCTCTATTCCGGTGGTATTGGGACGTAAAGTGTCGGGCAGTGAACGCATGACGTTTACGTTGGACGGCAGTGAACTGCAGGTATACGATCCTGCAGTGCTGCAGGAATTTACCGAGTACAGCTCCAGTATTCCGTGTGTTTTGCGAGACTTTGCGAAGTACTGCAATCGAGATGTCGAACGGTTTGTCAATAATATTACAAAGCTTGTCTCGCACTTTGTTCCGCGCGAACAGAACGGAAGGTATATCTGCGAAACGGTCGATGCCGAAACGAGGATTAAAGCCATTCTATTGGCGGTACTGCAAGTATTCATACTTTGGAGTATCGAACAGGATTACTGTACCAGGCAGGATGCTGATGTGTTCTTTCGCACAGTTTGGGGCGCGATTCTCCCCGAAACGTCTCCCAAACCGCCGGAAGACACCACTGCAAAGCTCAATCCGGAAAATGCGTACACCTTCCTCCTGTTTTTCAAGAAGTATCTGCATGACCACATTGCAGGTATCCGTAAGGAAGGGGAAACATGGGATTCGCAGTCGGTGGCATGGCTGCGTACGCTCAAGAATCAGACAACTCTCTTGTTGATCTGTGGTCGCAGGAGCTTGCTCACCGCATATAAGGACTGGCTGCAAGAGAGGGACGTGGAACTCGACATTTCTGCCGAAGCGGCGTTGCAGGCAGCTTTAGCAGAGGACGGCATTCCGTTCCGCACTGGCGGACGCGATACGACGTGGAAGTACAAGCTGTCACCTGCTGACAAGCCGCTGCCCTGTATGGGTGTCGCTCTCAATGACCTGCTTTCGCTGTTCAAACAGCATGAAATCAGCATCGGGAATGACCTTGGGAGCCTGTTTTCACTCGAATCGGACGACTGCAAAGCCGAAGCTGATTTTGTTGCAGAAATTGATGAATCGGAGGAGAATGAGGTATGAAAGATATCAAAAAATCTGCTGATTCGAGTTTCGGTGAAAACGAAGAGCTTCGGGCATTGGAGTGGAGCGCGCATTCTCCGCACTGTATTTCCGACTTGACGGGACAAGTGATGGACGAGCTTGACGAGTACTTTTCTACACGCGGGGTAACATATATATCTGGGCAGCGCGAGCTGCTCAGAGATACTGTCCGCCTGATGCTTGGCGAGGCGGAGGTGCCAGTCACAACCATTCCGCTCCTGCCGGGGATGGGCAAGTCTACGCTAGTGCGTGCGCTTGTCAAGGTGCTGACGCGCGAGTTCGTTCGTATGAGTGATTACGCCAAGTCGCTCGGCGGCGTTATCCTTGTCGTTGAGAAAACCGCCGAGGCGTACGAGCTGCGCGACTTGATACAGGAGAACGCTCCTAACCGCGATCTCGTTCGCGTGCTCGAGAGCCCGAACGATTTTAATATTGCCCATGGCGGCTGTCAGCGCAGCGATGTGCAGACGCGTGCAGAATGTCCTGGAAAAGATTGCCCTCAGGCGGCAGAATGCAGATTGCTGCATGCCGCTGATAAGGCCAATCAGACACCGTTCCTCGTCTTTATGCACGCTCGATACGATCAATATTATATCGAGAATCTGTCTGCTCTGCGTGAGTGGAGTTCCGGCGAGGAAACGATTTACACGCGCAAGCTGCTGATTGTTGATGAAGCACCGAATCTGATGAAAGTTTCTAAGCTTTCAACGAGTGTGATCGCTGCCTGTGAAGGAATGATTTCGACGCACGAACCCAGCTATAATCTGAGCTGGGACAAGCAAAAACAGACGCTGCTGAGCACGCTGAACTATTCGCTCCGTATTCCGTTTCAAAAACTGCTTCGGCAGTATAAAGCGAACGGAAGTCGCATTGCAGTGACAACATCGGACGATTTCAATGCGGCAGCATTCGATTGGAGCAAGCTGGATCCGTTCTGCGATCAGCTGGAGCGCTATGCCGGTTCGCGTTCCGACGAAATTATTGAGACGGTCAGCGTACTATCAAAGCAGCCCTCTGCCTATCAAATCGGTCAGGAACACGAATTAACGGTTCCGCACTGCCGCCCGTTCGACATACGAGATGACTTGCGCACGTTCATTTTGAGCGGTTCAGCGTTTCTCTCGCCTGAATTGTATGAGAATCCTGAAGTCGATATACCTTCGGCAAATGTGCAGGAATCGTATCAGCGGCTCACCATTCATGTGCAGCGTTCCGACTCCCGGTTCAGCGTCAGCAAGACCGCGATGGCGCATAAACCGACTCGGAACGTACTGACGGTATGGTTGAAGAACAAGCTGTCCGGTATGGCAGGGCACAAGGTCCTTGTGGTTACATACAAGGGCTACGCGAAAGAGCTTTGGGATGCCCTGAGCGAGTTCCACGATCGTCTGATTCCGCTTCAAGCGGATGACAACAGTGGACCCAAAGAGAGTCTGCCGTATTTCGGAGGCATGAACGGATCGAATCGATACAATGAAGCGGATTGCGTGATTTGTGCCGGTTTGGGCCGTTTCGACTCGGAAGAATATTTCAATCGAGCACTGGCATTCGATTTCGACGGCAGTGCGTGGGGCGAATTCGAGCAGGCGTGTCTCGATCCGAGTTTCCGGAATACAGACGATCTGGCGTGCGTACAGAAAATGAGAAATCTAACGATGGCGCGCGATCTGGTTCAGCTTGTATTCCGCAGTACGCTGCGCAATCATGGCGGTAAAGAACCAGTTTCTCTGTGGCTGATTCAGCCGCCCGAAGAGGTTGTCATGCACGTTCGTGAATCGTTCAGAGACTGCCAACATGACGAGATTTCCGAATTACCGTTCGAATGCTTGTCCGAACTGGCAGCCGGCCGAACCTTTCAAGGAAAACCGACCCATGCCTCAAAGCTGCTCAAATGGCTCGCGGATTGGGACGGTTCCCCAATCTTGATTGCAGAGGTCCAGGGACAGCTCGGTATGAAGCCGGGGCAATGGAAAGAAGCTCGGAAGAACGCGGCTGTCAAGGAAGCGTTCAAGCATATCGAAACCGAGGGTTCGGGCAAAAACTGCAAAATCAAGCGTTCTGAAAACGTTGAATGAGCGGCTATATATTATAACAATGAAGCAGTATAAACCTGTATTGAATTTGGAACAATGCACCTGTAGGAGGGATAATTATGCAAACCAAAATCCACGAACCGACCCAAATCGTTGAAGTCATGCTCACCCACGCCGAGCAGGCAGACGAGGCGGTCAAGAAGCAGCTCAAGGAGCTGTACGCACAGTACAAGGGCACCAAATACACCGTTGTGGTATTCCTGTCCGGCAAGCGGGATCTGTATGGGGATACACGCGATCTGCTGCTGTTCAATCGCCGCCGTGCTGCCGAGCGGGCAGTGCAGGCACGCAAGGCGGCAGGGCAGTGAGTGCGGTCAGGCAGAGGAGGTTCCGCTTCCTCCTCTGCCAAATTTTTTGCCGCTTGCAATGATGAATGAACTGATGTACAATATTATCTACAAAGATATATTTGAATGCAGATATATATGGCAATGCAGATGTTATTGCCGTTTTGACAGAAAGCGCTGACTCAGCAGCATACTGGCGCAAGCTGAAGCAGCGGCTCAAAGCAGAGGGAAGTGAAACCGTGACAAATTGTCACGGTTGAAAATGCGGGCGGCTGACGGTAAAAAACGCCTCACCGATGTTGTCAACACCGAGCAGCTTCTCCGCTTTATCCAGTCCGTGCCGTCGAAGAAGGCTGAGCCGTTCAAGGCATGGCTGGCCATGGTGAGCCGTGAGCGTATCGAGGAAACCATCGACCCAGAACAGGCTATCGACCGAGCGCTTGAAACATATCTCAAAAAGGGTTACACTGGGGAGTGGGTACATCAGCGGCTGCTTGCTATCCGCATCCGCAACGAGTTGACGGATGAATGGCGCATGCACGGCGTGCAAAAGGGAAGAGAGTACGCGATTCTCACGGACGAGATCATGCATGCATGGACAGGGATGAGCACCAGACAGTATAAGAACCTCAAGAGCTTGAAAAAGGAAAACCTTGGCGACAATATGAGTGATCTGGAGCAGGTCACGGACATTGTAGTCGATACGGCAGCTTTGCCGGAACGGAATAAGGAGAAAGATAAGAATGAGTCACGATATTGCCAATCGCGGCGAGATTCTGCTGTACAGCGATGAAAATGGCAGAGAATTTGTCAATGTTATATTCAAAGATGAGACATTCTGGCTGACGCAGAAAGCCATGTCTGAACTGTTTGATTGTACGACAGATAATATCTCACGGCACCTCAAAACATATTTACGGATGGTGAACTGGACAAGGATTCAGTTACCGAGAAATTCTCGGTAACTGCCGCAGACGGTAAAAACTATCAGACACAGCATTATAACCTTGATGCCATTATCGCAGTCGGCTACCGGGTCAATTCCAAGAAAGCGACCCGATTCCGCCAGTGGGCGACTAAAACGCTCAAGGAGTACATCCAGAAAGGCTTTGTACTTAATGATGAGATGATGAAAAACGGCCATCCATTCGGTAAGGATTACTTTGACGAGTTGCTGGAACGTATCCGTGAGATTCGCGCCAGTGAGCGCCGTGCATATCAGAAAACTGTCGCGTCTGAATCGGCTCGTTACCATGTTTATCGACTATGCAGAACTGATGGCTGAGGACGAACAGCTGATGTCCATGCAGGACTGGCTGGACGAAACCGACCGTTTCCTGGCGAACAACCGCCGCAAAGTGCTGAATAACAAGGGACATATTTCGCGTGACGCAGCAGTGAAAAAGATCAGCGGTATTTACGAGGAGTTCCGCAAGAAGCAGGATGCCGCGTACATTTCCGAGTTTGACCGTCAGACCGAGCGATACCTCAAGGGGGAATAACCATGACCGAAACCTTTAACATAGCGGGCTACACCCGCATTTCCGTAGATGATGAGCTTGACCGCGACAACGTATCCATCGAGAACCAGAAAGCCATCATCGAGGACTTCGTAAAAACGCAGTTCCCGGGCAGCAGCCTGACCTTTTTCGAGGATCGCGACCGCTCAGGCTACACGTTTGAGCAGCGCGAGGGCTATCAGGAGATGCGCCGCGGCTTGATGAGCCACAAGTACGATATCCTCATCATCAAGGACTTTTCCCGATTCTCCCGCCGCAACAGCCGCGGATTAGTGGAACTCGAAGACTTGCGTGATGCAGGTGTCCGCATCATATCCATCGGCGACGGCATTGACTTTCCGAACGACGATGACTGGCTGAAAATCCAGTTTCAGTTCCTCGTCAACGAAATGCCGGTCACGGATACCTCGCGCAAGGTGCGAAACGTCATCAAACGGCGGCAGGCGGACGGCAAATGGCTGTGTGCCGCGCCGTATGGCTACATCATCAACAATCAGCAGCAGTTTGAGATTGTACCGACCGAGGCGGAAACCGTCCGCCAGATTTTTCATCTGTACAACGACGAGGGCTGGGGCTACAAGAAAATCGCGAACCACCTGACCGAGCAGGGCATTCCGACGCCGCGCATGTCCGAGTGCATGCGCAAGGAAGCGGAGGGCAAGCAGGTGACGCGAAAAGCCAAGGCTGCATGGGCGATCGTCACCGTACAGGGCATCCTCGACAACGATTTCTATATCGGCACACTGCGCCAGGGCAAGTTTACACGGGCAAAGATCAACGGCAAGGATGTGCGGCGAGACGAAGACGAGCAGATCGTCATCGAGAACCACCATCAGCCGATCATCGACTACCGCACGTTTGCGACCACCCGTGCTCTGCGGGAGAAGCGCACGCGCTCGAACTACCGTGGTATCAAGAAGTACGATAACGTCTACTCAGGCTTCCTTGAGTGCGGCGACTGCGGCGCACCGATGTTCTCGATGAGCCGTTCGGACATCGCTCCGGCGTATACCTGCGGCACTTACCATCGCCGCGGACGAGCGGGCTGCACCAGCCACCATATCCGCGTGGACAAGCTGGACGAGCTTATGCGTCTGTACATCCGCCGTGTGATGGACGGCTCTGCGGAGATGCTCGACAGGCTGAACGCGGAACTGGCCCGCGAGGATAATCAGATTGTGGAAACCGAGCAGTCGGCGGACAATCTGGCCGAGGTGCTGGACGACATGACGGCAGAACTCAAGGCTACCAAGCGGCAGCGTATCCGCGACATTATGAAGCACCCGGAGAACGAGGAAACGCTGGGCGATCTTTATGACGAAATGGAAGCTGAGCTGCAAAGCAAGATCAACGGTCTGAATCACCAGATCGAACTGCTGTCCAGCAAACGCAACACGATCATCGAGGTCAACCGCACGGCCAAGACCGCACTTGAAGTATTCGATGATCTGCTGCACAAGCCCAAGATGGAGCGCAATGATCTGGAACTCATGATAGACAAGATCACGGTTTACGAGGATCATCTGGAAGTACATCTGCAAAGTGACATTGACGCGCTGCTGCAGAGCACGAGAGAGGAGAACGTCGTAAATTTTAATTCAGGCATCGAAAACAGCGAAAAATGCCGTATTGTCCAGCGTTCGCGCAATCAGAAGGACAAAGTTTTCGATGTCAATGTTATCAGCGGCGGTGACCCGTTAGAAATCTATACCGACCGCGACGGCGAAGTGATTTTCAAGAAATACTCTCCGATGGGAGAGATGGGCGCGGTATCCGCCGAGCTGGCGGAGGCTATGGCGCGTACAGCGGGCATGAGCTGTGCCATCTGCGACAGGGATGCGGTGATTGCGGCAGCAGGCGGTGCGAAAAAGGATATTCTGGAGCGGAGTATTTCATCCGAGCTGGAGCAGCTGATGGAACGCCGCGAATGTTACGAACGCGGTGTGGACGAGCAGCCGGAGGTGCTTATCTCCTCTCAGGACGGCTGCGCGGTGGTTGCGGCGGCGCCAATCATCACAGACGGCGATGTCAGCGGCTGTGTCGCGTTTGTCAGCGAAAAAGAGGACGAAAAGGCGGATGAGGTGCTGCTCAAGCTGTGTCAGTCGGCGGCGCAGTTTTTGTCCAAACGCATTGCAGTGTGAAAGGAGCGTTCTCTATATGTACAGGCACGATCACAAAGAGCGTGAGCCAAAGGCCTTCCCGCAGTACGACGATGCGGCGCATATTGACTCGGCAGCAGTGGCCGAGCTGCCGCCGTGGGAGCAGACACGCGAGCCGAAAGGCGATCCCAAAGCAACGGCCTACACGGAGAAATACTGTGAGGAGCAGCAGAAATGAAAACGGCGGAGGCTGTCATGAAACTACAGCTTCGCCGACAAGCGGGAACGGGTCGTGGGCCGTTCCAAAGTTGTCCGAAAGTTCCCATACGGTAACTTTCTCCCTATAGAAGTCAAAAAAGTCAGGTACACGCCCTGACTTTTTTGGCATTTGCAAGTAAATGCTATTTAACGCGCGCTGTCGCGCGGATTATTTGAAATGGCAGGGATATAACTTTTTATAGACTGAAACGGCGGAACGATATAAATCGTTCCGCTGTTTGGCGTTAAATCATGTATTCGATGGTATTCTCTGCCGTCAGGCGCGTCTGGTCATTAAACAGGAGAATGGCTTCGCGGGTGTCAATCTCGCCAAGCGCGTAAACCTCGTGGGTTGCACGCTCGAAGCAGGGGCGAGGCACGAGCCGGTTGTATTCGCACGGGTGGTCGTACACCATCTGCACGCCGTCCGTATCGAGCGGCTGATCAAGATAATACGGGTCGAACACGCGCACCATGTCGTTTTCGTCAATGCCGGTGAGCGTCACATAGTGCTCTCCGTCGAAGTGCAGGCGCACCACGGCAGCGCCGCCGCAGCGGAGTGCATCGCGCAGACGGCTGTTCTGCCCGAAATTCACCGCCGGACCGGACAGATACTGCGTGGAGATGTGCAGGCGGCCGATCTTGCCAAAGCCGTTCAGCCAGTTGCTGAGGAACATCATCGCCGCACAGGAGGTGCCGCTTTTGCCGCTTACGCCGTCCGAGCCGTAGCAGTCCAGACAGTACAGCATGATGCTGCGGACAGCCTCCGGCGGGATATCCTCGCGCTCAAACAGAAATGCGAGCGCGTTGAGCATGGAGGTTGGACCGCAGTCATATTCGGAAAGCTGGTAGCGCAGCGGATTTTTCATAGGGGAGCCTTCTTTCGCGTGATGTATTCCTATCGGATTACTATATAATAGTAAGGTCAATGCCGATCAATGTCAATACAAATTTGCGGAAAGCGCATATTCATGGTATGATAAGTATGCTTCCTGCCAAAGATAGGGTGGGAAGGAGTGAATCGGCATTGCTAAAACTGATTCATGCGAGTAAAATATATGCTAAGAACGGTATTTGTGCGCTGAATGCAGTCGATTTGACCGTGCAGGACGGTGACTATATTTCGGTGACCGGTGCATCCGGCTCGGGTAAAAGCACACTCATGCACATTCTGGGTCTGCTGGACAGCCTGTCCGACGGCGAATACCTGCTCGATGGAGCAGCAGTCGCGCATTTGCCGGCAAAACAGCGGGCGCGTCTGCGCAGTGAGAAGATCGGCTTTGTGTTTCAGCAGTTCCGGCTGCTGACGGGCATGACAGCACTGGAAAATGTTGCGCTGCCGCTGGCGCTACAGGGCGTTCCGCGGCATGAGCGGAGCGAACGCGCACTGGCGGTTCTGGAGCGGGTTAGCCTGTCTGATCGGGCGAATCACAGACCGCACCAGCTTTCCGGCGGACAGCAGCAGCGGGTGGCGATCGCACGGGCGGTCGTGACAGAACCGTGCGTGATTCTGGCGGATGAGCCGACCGCAGGACTGGATCCTGACGCGGCGGACAGCGTGCTGGAGCTGTTTGACCGATTGCACCGGTCGGGGCATACGCTGGTGCTCATCACACACGATGAGCGGGCAGCGCAGTGCGCCGCAAGGCGGATGTATCTTGAAAATGGGTGCATTTTCGGGTGAGATAATCCGACACCGGATAATCAGTGCATGAAAATAACGCAATCAAACCTAACAGGTTTTCCTATATAGAAGGAGGAAACAGAAATGGACCGTCGGGACAAAACAAACTACTACCTCGACATGGCGCAGGTTGCGCTTGAGCGCGGAACCTGTCTGCGCCGCAACTTTGGCGCGGTCATCGTCAAGAACGATGTCATCGTATCCACCGGCTACAACGGTGCGCCGAGAGGTCGTGCCAACTGCATCGACATCGGCACCTGCATTCGTCAGAAGATGGGCATTCCGCGCGGCGAAAGATACGAATTCTGCCGCTCGGTGCATGCGGAGATGAACGCCATTATTGCCGCTCCGCGTGACCAGATGATCGGCGCGACACTGTACCTGGTCGGCCGCGATATGTCCACCGGAAAGATCATGTCGGACGCAAACTCCTGCACGATGTGCAAGCGCCTCATCATCAACGCGGGCATTGAGAAGGTGGTTATCCGCCGTGATGTGGATACATACGACACTGTGAACGTGCACGACTGGGTGGAGAATGACGACACGCTCGGCAGCAACATGGCATACTAAACAGACATCGGAGAGAGAAAAATATGTCAATATTCGATATTTTTAAGAAGTTGGATGAAGAAAAAGCCGCAAAGGCATCCCAGCCGATCGAGTGGATCGTGGTCGGACTGGGCAATCCGGGCGCGAAGTACGACAACACCCGTCACAATGCGGGTTTCCGTGCGCTTGAGGGTTACTGCGCCCGCAGCGGACAGAAGATCGACCGCATGAAGTTCAAGGCACTGGCGGGTGAGGGTATGCTCGGCGGCAAGCGCGTGCTGTTTCTCAAGCCGCAGACCTTTATGAACCTGTCCGGCGAGGCGGTTCGTGACGCGGCCTCGTTCTACAAAATCCCGCCGGAGCACGTTATCGTGCTGTCGGACGATGTGTCACTCGACGTGGGCACGCTGCGCGTGCGCGCAAAGGGCTCGGCAGGCGGACAGAACGGCCTGAAAAACATTATCTATCATCTGAACAGCGAGGACTTCCCGCGCGTGAAGATCGGCGTCGGCAAAAAGCCGCGTCCGGATTACGATCTGGCGGCGTGGGTGCTTGGCAAGTTCCCGGCGGAGGATCAGAAGGCTATCGACAAGACGTGCGAGGACGCAGTGAACGCGGCTGCCTGCATCATCGCGGAGGACTGTGCCGCTGCCGCGCAGAAATTCAACGGAAAACGCATCTAAGGAGTTGGTTTTGATGAAAACCGCAGTAGCATATTACTCGCTCGGCGGCACAACACGGTCATACGCCCGCGCGGAAGCCAAGGCGCGGAACGCCGATTTGATCGAGCTTACGCCGAAAACGCCGTACAACCGATTCACCGCGTTTGTGCGCGGCTGCTTGGAGGCTGTCAAGCAGAAGGCGGTCGCGCTGGACGGCATGCCGCTGTTTGTCGGCTATGACAAAGTGGTGCTGATGGCGCCGGTCTGGGCGGGCTATCCCGCGCCGCCGTTCAACAGCGCGGTGGAACTGCTGCCGCCCGGTACGGAGGTCGAAGTAATACTGGTTTCCGGCAGCGGCAACAGTGAAAAAAGCAAGGCGAAAGTACGTTTGCAGATCAAAAAACGCGGCTGTACGCTCACGGCGCAGCGTGACATCCGGGCCAGTCGATGAGCGGAAAGGATATGCGATGAAAGGGTATACCTATGTGCTCCGCTGTGCGGATGATACGCTGTACTGCGGCTGGACGAACGATCTGACGGCTCGGCTGGCAGCGCACAACAGCGGAAAAGGTGCGAAATACACGCGCGGACGCGGCCCGGTGACGCTGGTGTACAGCGAAATGTTCGACACGCAGAGCGAGGCCATGCAGCGCGAAGCGGCAATTAAAAAGCTCACGCGGCCGCAGAAGCAGGCGCTGATTGACAGTCAGAACGGCGGAGAACTGCTCACTGTTTACGATGCAGACGGACGCGCCTGCGGAGAACGCCCGCGGGCCGTCGTGCATGCGCAGGGGCTGTTCCACCATGTGTGCCACCTGTGGGTGGTCGGTAAGCGGGATGGTGTGTGCGGCATCTGGCTGCAGCAGCGGCAGTTTGACCGGCCGCTGTTTCCGGGTGGGTTCGACCTGACTTCGACCGGACATATCGACCCGGGCGAAACGCCGCAGACCGCTGTTCTGCGCGAAGCGCGGGAGGAGAGCGGACTGCAGCTGACAGCAGCCGACCTGATCGACGGCGGCAGTTATCGTCAGCGCTACTCGCGCGGCGAAGTCGGCTTTGATGATGAGTTGGCGTATACATTTCTGGCGCGTATCGACGGCATTCCACCGTTTCAGCCGGGACCCGAGGTCGCACAGATGATGTTCGTGCCGCTGACCGACTTTGCGGGCGCGCAGGAGAACGGTGCATCTCTCTTCGGGCATACTGCAGAGGGCGAAAACGTGGAAATCCCGCATGATTCGTTGTGCTGCCTGCATGCGGACGAGTGGCAGGGCGCGAAGCCGTATATCGAGGCGGTTTTTGCGTAAAAAAGAACAGCCGCCTTCCACTTGACAATGGAAGACGGCTGCCCGATTTACTTGACATTTTTCAAAACAAAAAGCTGTCCGAAAGGACAGCTTTTGCTTTACTTGCTGAGTGCGCCGATGATGATATTGACGATCAGGCTGACCGCGGCTGCGATCGCGTAGATCGTGCTTTGCTGACGGCACGCCTTGGCCTTGGGATCATCCTGTTTGTCCTCCTGCTCACTGCGTCCGCAGATCATGCCGTAGCGGATCTGCTGCAGGACTGTCAGCGCGGCGAACGCGGCAAACAGCAGCAGGAGCAGTCGCTGAACCGTCTGCATCTTAGTGGATGAGGTTCAGGACGATTGCAATGATGACGAAAACAACGCCAACAATCGAGGTCAGACGAGCAAAGATACGGTCGGATGCGCTTGCCTTGCCGGAGCCGTAGAAGGTGTCTGCGGAGCCGGATACAGCGCCCAGACCCTGCTGTGCACCATGCTGGAGCAGAACAACAACGATCAGGAACAGGCTTGCAACGATCATGATGACCGAGAGAGCGATTTGTGCGGTAGTCATAGGTAATTTCCTCCACTGCTTTTCATTTTTCTTATCGCGCATAACGAGACTATGCGCGCAATATGCGTACATGATACTATATCATATTAAATGTACTTTTTCAAGAGGTTTTCCGTATTTTCATCCGGGAATTTGTCTCAGACAAGCGGCTGGAGAATGTTTTTCAGCGAATCGCCCATGCGGTTGGTGTGCACCTTGTGCGTATCAAGATCCACGACCGCCAGACGGATGGACGACCAGCCGTGCTTGCCGCTCTGGTATTTGCGCTCGTCGGACAGCTTTTTCAGCTTTTTGAGCACGGATTTGTCAGTCTCGCCGGCGGCAAGAATGACCGAAAGCAGCGAAAAATCGTGGTTTTCGTCCGGCTTTACCAGCTCGGCGCTGACCTGCTGCGCGTATTGCCACCAGTCATCAAGCGTCTGCTCATCGAGCGAGGGCACGGCGAACAGCAGACGGTATTCGTGTGCGTGGCTCGTGCCGCCGGTCGGCATCAGACCGAGGATTTTGCGGGGCGTGCGGGAGTTGAAAACGCTCAGCAGCGCCGCCATTCGGCCGGAAACCTGCACGTTCTGCTGGGAACGGAAATGCGGATCCTGCCCGTTCAGCAGCTTGTCGCGCAAGGCAACAAATTCAGTAGAAAAGTCCATAAACAGCCTCGCTTTTTTACAGATCGGCGGGATAATCGCCGCTTTCCGTCATAGCTGCAACGGCAGCGCAGATAGTCGGCTTGTCCTCGCGGTAGGTGACGCCGTACCAGCGGGAATCCGTGGTGAGTACCTTTGCGGTCGCCTTTCCGTCCTTGATGAGCGCGTCCACCGCAAACGGCAGATAATACTCCGCCTTCATCGGATTGTTCGGCAGCTTGCCTGCGAAAAACTCACGCAGGCCGTCATCAAGCGAGGGCAGGAAGGAAGGGGTGAATCCCCAGAGGTTGAGCGACACCGGCGTGCCGGGCGCAATCTCACCGGCGGGTGCATCGCCGTCCGCATCGTAGCGGATGACGCCGTCCGCATCGCGGTGAATGGCGGTGCGTTCAATGATGTGTGCGAGCAGACCGTTTTCGTCTGCGGTGCATACGCCGCGGGAGACCGTGCCGTTTTCGGTGAGCGTGTTCTCGACCTGATAGCCGACCATGCAGTAACGGAATTTGTCGTCATCCTGCGCGGAAGCGAGATAATCATACATTTTGCGGAATGCATCTGCGCCGTAGAAGTCATCCGCGTTGATAACGGCGATCGGGCAGCCGGCAGTCAGCTCCTTTGCACACCACACGGCATGCGCGGTGCCGAGCGGCTTCTCACGGCCTTCCGGTGCGGTCAGGCCGTCCGGCAGATTGTCGAGTGTTTGATAAGCATAGTCCACCTGCATGAAGCGGCGCGCCTTTTTGCCGATGGCGTTCTCGAATGCCTCGTGCAGCTCGGGACGGATGATGAATACCACGCGGTCAAAGCCTGCACGGTGTGCATCGTAGATGGAATAATCGAGCAGAATCTGTCCGTTCGGACCGATCGGGTCGATCTGCTTGAGTCCGCCGTAGCGCGAGCCCATACCTGCCGCCATGATCACCAAAACCGGATTTGCCATAGTCTATATCCTCCTAAAGAACCTTATCTATTTATAATAAATAAAGCATTTCATTCATGTTTTTCATACTCTCAAACGGGAATACTCCTTTATTATACAAGAGCGTATCATAAAACACAAGATGTTTGCGGTGCAGGTCTGCTTTTTTGTCGAAAAGCATGAAAATCCGAATGGGGTTCGGGTGACGATTGCAAAGTGACGGGAAAACTGCTAAAATAAAGACCGTATACGTATAGAGAATTTTATTATTAAAACCATATTGTTATAGAGAGGAATATGTTTCGATGCGCAAAACGAAGATTATCTGCACGCTTGGTCCCGCAACTGATGCTGTACTGCCCGAGATGATCAAGGCAGGCATGAATGTTGCCCGTATGAACTTCAGCCACGGCTCTCACGAGGAGCACAAGGCTCGCATGGACGCCGTTAAGGCAGCTCGCAAGGAGCTTGGCATGCCGGTCGGCATCATGCTGGATACCAAGGGTCCGGAGATCCGTACCAAGACCTATAAGGACGGCAAGATCGAGATCGTTGAGGGTCAGGAGTTCACGCTGACCACCCGCGATATCGAGGGTGACAACACCATCGTTTCCATCACTTACGAAGGCCTGCCGAATGACGTTCAGCCGGGCACCCGCATCCTGATCGATGACGGTCTGGTTGCATTCGAGGTCGAGGAGATCAAGAATGGCACCGACATTGTGTGCAAGGCGCTCAACGGCGGCCCGCTCTCCAACCGCAAGTCCATCAACGTACCGGGCATCAAGCTGAACATGAAGTTTGTTTCCGATAAGGACCGTGAGGATATTGAGTTCGGTCTGTCTCAGGACATCGACTTTATCGCTGCTTCCTTCACCCGTTCCGCACAGGACGTCCGCGACATCAAGGAGATCCTCAAGGCAAACGGCAAGGAAGATGTTGAGATCATCTGCAAGATCGAGAACATGGAAGGCGTAAACAACGTACAGGAGATTCTCGACGAGGCAAACGGCATCATGGTAGCCCGCGGCGACCTTGGCGTTGAGGTTCCGTTTGAGGAGCTGCCGGAGATCCAGAAGTCCATCATCAAGACCTGCATTTCCCGCGGCAAGCGCGTTGTAACCGCTACCCAGATGCTCGAGTCCATGGCTAAGAACCCGCGTCCGACCCGTGCAGAGGTTTCCGACGTTGCAAACGCTGTTTACGACGGCACCTCCGCTATCATGCTGTCCGGTGAGACCTCTGTCGGCAAGTATCCGGTAGAGACCGTTCGCACCATGAGCCGCATCGCAGAGAACGCAGAGAAGACCATCCACTACGACCGCCGCCGTGTAACCCGTCTTGAGTTCCAGAACATGGACGTAGACGGCGACACGAAGACGCTGGCAATCTCGCACGCAACCTGCTCTACCTCCGCTGATCTGGGCGTTAAGGGCATTGTAGCGTTCACCGAGTCCGGTTCTACCGCTCGCGCTGTATCCACCTACCGTCCGGGCGCGCCGATCATCGCCGCTACCCCGAGTGAAAAGACCTTTAACCGCCTGACCATGTCCTGGGGCGTAAAGCCGATTCTGGTTGAAAAGCGCCCGCAGTCCGGCACTGAGCTGTACCATCTGTCCGAGAAGGCAGCGGTAACTGCGCTCGATCTGCGCGTTGGCGACGTTATCACCATCACCGCAGGTATGCCGGTAGGCGAGGTTTACTACACCAATACCCTGCGTGTACACGAACTGACCGAGAAGTCTTTCGAGGACTAATACTATGTCTTTCAAACGCTTGCAGCGTGCATTGTTCCGCACGATGGCCGCTGTTGTGGCGCTGGCGATCCTGTTCTGCATCGGATTGTACGGCTACCGCACGATGTTCGGCTATACCTATGACTCCTCGCTGTCCGATGAAGATCTGGCGGCGAGCGTCACAGCGGACGAAAATATTACGAATATTGCATTGTTCGGTCTGGATACCCGCGAGGGCGACAAGCAGAGTCATTCGGACTGCATGATGATCGTTACCGTGGACAACACGCGCGGCAAGATCAAGCTCATCAGCCTGATGCGCGATTCTCTGGTAGATATCGACGGCTACGGTGAGGACAAGCTGAATGCGGCGTATTTCCGCGGCGGTCCGAGTCTGGCTATCCGCACCATCAACGAGAATTTCGGCACGGATATCAAGGATTACGTTGCCGTAGACTTCGAACAGCTGGTGCAGATCGTAGATGCGATCGGCGGCGTGGACATTGACGTGCAGAACGATAACGAGCTGAAGGAGCTCAACCGTGTCATCAAGGACTACGGCGCAGAGCGGGGCAAGGAGTTCTCCGGCGTGGAGAAGACCGGCCTGCAGACGCTGGACGGCGTGCAGGCGCTGTGCTATGGCCGTATCCGCAAGGGCGACACCGGCGATGACTGGGCGCGCGTGGAGCGCCAGAGCGTTGTGCTGAACGCCATCTTCACCAAGCTGCAGAGTGCAAGCGCCACCAAGCTGATCGGCAGCATGCGCAAGCTGGTTCCGTATGTTACGACCTCGCTTTCGCCGACTGATATGGCGTCGCTGATCGTCGGCGCGGTCAAGAACGGCATTCCGACACTTGAGCACACCCGTATTCCGGTGGATGGCGAGTGGAGTTATTCCGGTAATTCCGGCGAGTATATCACCTACGATCTGGACGTTGCAGCCGACCATATCCATGCATACATCTATGATGACGCGGATATCAGCAGCGGCACGACCGACGATGATACAGGCACGGACAGCAAGTCCGATACGGATACGACCGATTCGTCCAAGAGCACGGATACCAAGTCGAATACCACTGTGGTGGACCCGGAATCCCTTGTGGAGGAAGGCGGCTGGTACGATTCCGACACCGGTGACTATTATGATTGCGATGGTGACCGATACAGTCTGGACGAAAACGGGAATAAGGTGTATTATTAAACTTGTGATCGTTAGAGAACGAAGCAGGGGACATGACGACGATCATGTCCCCTGTTCTTATATGGCGATAACTGCTATAAGAAATAGAGAGAAAGAGTACAAACAGAAAGCAGGTAAAAACCTATGTATGTAAAACGAATTCTCCCGAACGGTGTGCGCTTGATTACCGAACGGATCGACAACATGCGCACGGTGTCGGTCGGCATCTGGGTCGGCAACGGCAGCCGATACGAACCCGCAGAGCTCGGCGGCGTATCGCATTTCATCGAGCACATGATCTTCAAGGGCACAGAAAAACGCTCTGCCCGCCATATTGCAATCGCGATTGACGCATTAGGCGGGCAGGCGAATGCATTCACAGATAAGGAATGCACCTGCTACTATATGAAGGTTCTGGACAGCCGGCTGAAAAACGGAGTGGCTCTGCTGGCAGATATGTTCCTGCATTCCCGCTTTGCACAGGAGGATCTGGAGCTGGAGCGCGGTGTCGTTCTCGAGGAGATCGATATGTACGAGGATTCTCCGGAGGATGTCGCCATCGACAAGCTGTTCGAGCGCTGCTACGACGGTTCGGCACTCGGCCGCCCAATCCTCGGCACGGCGGAAACGCTCGAGCCGATGACCTCGGAAACACTGCACAAGTATATGCGCGAATATTACCGCCCGCAGGATACGGTTGTTGCGGTTTCCGGTCACTTTACCGATGATGATCTCGACTTTATCGAGGAGCTGTTCTCCGAGATGCAGGGCGAGGGCAAAAACGTTATCACACCGGCAGCCTATCAGCCGAGCCTGTTCCTGAGGGATAAGGAGATCGAGCAGAACCACCTGTGTCTGTCCTTTCCGGGCGTATCGCTTGTCAGCGAGGACCGCTTTACAATGAACCTGCTCAGCTCCATCCTTGGCGGCGGCATGTCGTCCCGCCTGTTCCAGAGCGTGCGCGAGCAGAACGGCCTGTGCTACTCCATCTACACGTTCACCACGCCGCATCTGGATACCGGCCTGCTGTCCATCTACACCGGTCTGGGACAGGAAACCGAGCGAAAGGCGCTCGATCTCATCCTGCGTGAGCTGGATGAGTTCTGCCAGAACGGCCCGGCGCCGGATGAACTGTCGCGCTGCCGTGAGCAGGTCAAGACAACGCTGCTCATGGGTCTGGAGAACACCGGCAACCGCATGATGACCATTGGCCGCAGCGAGCTGCTGCGCGGCGAGGTATCCAAGATTGAGGAAGTGCTCGATTCCTACGACAGTGTGACCGCGGATGATATCCTGAACCTTGCCCGCCGTGTGTTCGACCGCTCGAAGGCTTCTCTGGCCGTTGTCGGTCAGCCGGACAGCGAGGATACATACCGCGAACTGCTGCGCTAATTACCGAGCTGCTTGCACAGATAGGTGATCACATCCCGACGGGTGACAATGCCGCAGAAGATACCGCGTCCGTCCACTACAGGTACAAAATTCTGCGCTGTGACCAGATCGACCATATCTTCCATGCGTGCATCAATGCTTACCGAGCGGTGATGTATCCGCAGCTCAACCTGACCGACGGTCAGCTGTTCGAGGGTTTCCTTCGGGTAATGCAGCACCAGCCGCAGGAAATCACCTTCGGTGATCGTTCCGGCGTATTTGCCCTTGGCGTCTACCACCGGAATCGCTGTGAAGCCGCTGCGGAGCATGTCGTCAATGGCCTTCTGCACCGGGCAGCTTTCGGTTAAGTAGGAAACCTCTACCTTGGGTTTCAGGAAGAACGAAATATTCATAGTATCGCTCCTTAAAAATTGTAATATAAATCGTAGCAGAGCAGCACCGTGAAGCGGATTCACCGGTGCTGCTTTAGTTACCTCTATTGTACGATAGACAGGAGCGGCGGTCAACTGGAATTTGACATTCCTTACAGATTGTTAACAAATTGCAAAGTTGATATTGTAAAAAATGACGGATAGATAATTCTTATCGTAAGAAAATTAAACGGTATACTTGACTTGCACTCTTTTAACTGCTAAAATGATGAAGTAACAGAAGTGCAAAAGGTCTGTGAAAAGTAAAATTTGAACAAAGAAGGGTTTCCCATGAAGAAGAGATTACTCGCAGCGCTGATGGCTGGCGCCATGGCACTCACGATGACTGCCTGCGGCGGCAGCAGCTCCGGCAGCGATGACAGCAATGCAGCCTCCGGCAGCGATTCCGGTTCGGCTGGCAGCTACAAGGTAGGCATTGTTCAGCTGGTTCAGCACGAGGCACTGGATGCGGCTACGCAGGGTTTTCAGGATAAGCTGAAGGAGCTGGTTGAGGCTGACGGCGGTTCGGTTGAATTTGATCCGCAGAATGCTTCCGGCGAGTCCGCAAACTGCACCACGATTGTAAACGGCTTTGTTTCCGAAGGCGTTGACCTGATCATGGCGAACGCTACCGCAGCACTGCAGGCAGCACAGGCCGGCACCTCTGATATTCCGATCCTCGGCACCTCGGTAACCGACTACGGCACCGCACTCGGCGTATCCGACTGGACCGGCAAGACCGGCACCAACATCTCCGGCACCACCGACCTTGCACCGCTCGACGGTCAGGCCGACATGCTCAAGGAGCTGTTCCCGGATGCCAAGAACGTAGGTCTGCTGTACTGCTCCGCTGAGCCGAACTCCAAGTACCAGATCGATACCATCAAGCCGCTGCTTGAGAAGCTGGGTTACACCTGCACCGAGTATGCGTTCACCGACTCCAACGACGTTGCTTCCGTAGCGCAGAAGGCTGCTGCGGCAAGCGATGTTATGTATATCCCGACCGATAACACCGCTGCTTCCTGCACCGAGGCAATTGCAAACGTTGTTATCCCGGAAAATATTCCGGTTATCGCAGGCGAGCAGGGTATCTGCAACGGCTGCGGCGTAGCTACCCTGTCGATCGACTACTACGAGCTGGGTCAGGCTACCGGCGAGATGGCTTACGAGATCCTCGCCAACGGCGCAAACCCGGGCGATATGGAAGTACAGTCTGCACCGAACTTCACGAAGATGTACAACAAGGCTAACTGCGAGAAGCTGGGCATCACCATTCCGGATGATTATACGGCAATCGAAGGCTAAAAGCTGAAACCCTCAGCACCGTACTTTATGTACGGTGCTGAGGCTGTCGAAAAACTCCGTTTTTCGACAGCCTCTCGATTGAAACCACGCTTTCAATCGAATCTTGACGAAAAGCCGCGCCCTACGGGCACAATTTTTCGTCCCTTGTATAATTCCCGAGGTACACAAGGTGAATTGCCGCATAGCGGCAAAAGAGGGTGGCCTGGGCCACGCCCCCGGGAATTATGAATTTGCTGTGCAAATTCTATTTTATGCGTGCTGCCGCACGAAAAGTAAAAACGATAGATTGACTTTATCGACAGACTGAGCACCGTACTTTATGTACGGTGCTTTTTCATATGCAGGAGAAATTTTGCGCACGGACGTGCGGTTTTACAGCGAAAATATACGTCAAATTGCCGAAAAATGAGGAAAAGAGTAAATAAAACTTACAATTTGCAGGAAAATGTGCTATAATTATATCAGAAAAAGTGGATAACGGAAACAGAATGAAACACGATGTGTGAGGAGGCATCTTGATGTATCAGGCAGGAGAGTTCATTGTGTACGGAACCAACAGTGTGTGCCGGGTAGAGTCAATCGGCAAGCCGCCGTTCGAGACCGAGGAGGATAAGCTGTACTATACGCTGGTACCGGTAACGGGTACGGAGACCATCTATATTCCGACGGATTCGCCGGTGTTTACCCGTCCGGTGATCTCCCGCGAAAAAGCAGAGGAACTTATCAACTCTATTCCTGACATCGAAGAGGACCACTTTGTCTGTCACAGCGTCCGCATGGCGAATGAGCATTATCAGGCGGCACTGCAGAGCCACGACTGCGAGGAGCTTGTGCAGCTGATCAAGACGGTTTACGCCAAGTCGCGCCGGCACGGACGCCGTGTCAGTCAGGTCGATCAGCGCTACCGTAAGCGTGCCGAGGAACTGCTCAACAGCGAGCTTTCGGTTGCACTCGGTATTCCGCTCAAGGAAGTTCCGGCGTACATCAATCAGAAGATTGGCAAGCCGGAAAAAAAGGCGGCAAAGAAAACTGCAGAATAAATAGAAAAAGAGAGGCTTTGAAGCCTCTCTTTTTCAGTCTGTCGGGAAAGCGAAGTTTTCGACAGTCCGTTTGTTCAGGAACCGGAGAACCATTTTCGGATTCTCTCGAGGAAAACCGGATGCGGCGCAGGCTGTGCGGCCTGCTTGCAGGCGTTCTCAATGGCCTGCTGCATAAGCAGATCCTGTGCGCAGATGGGGTCCTGAACGGCAGGCTTTTTGCAGTAGGTGCCGTCCGGCTGCAGCACACGCGCCTTGACAGTATCGTGCTGCATGGCATAGAGAATATCATGCAGGCGGGTACGGACGGCAGGATCGTCAATCGGACAGGCAATTTCAACGCGGCGTTCGGTGTTGCGTGTCATCAGATCGGCGGAGGAGATATACATTTTTTCCTCGTCACCGCGGCCGAACACATAAATGCGGGAATGTTCAAGAAAACGTCCGACAATGCTCGTCACTGTGATGTTCTCAGTGTGGCCCGGCACGCCGGGCAGCAGGCAGCAGATGCCGCGCACGATCATCTCGACTGTGACGCCTGCACAGGATGCCTCCTGCAGCTTGGCGATTACGTCGATATCGGTCAGCGAATTGAACTTAAGCAGGATGTAACCGTCCTTGCCTTTGGCGATCTGCTCGTCCATCAGCGCCAGAATGTTGTTTTTCAGGCTGGTCGGCGCGACGAACAGGCGGCTGTAGCGTCCGGACAGGTTGCCGAGCGCCATATTGTTGAAGAACGCGCCTGCGTCCTGACCGATTCGTTCATCCGCCGTGATGAGCGACACGTCCGTGTATTGCTTGGCGGTTTTCTCGTTGTAGTTGCCGGTGCCGACCTGCGTAATATGGCGGACGGCTCCGCGTTCTCTGCGGGTGATCAGGCAGATCTTGGAGTGCACCTTGTAATCCTCGAAGCCGTAAATGATCTTGCAGCCGGCTTCTTCCATGCGTTCGGACCAGTCGATGTTGTTCTGCTCGTCAAAGCGCGCGCGCAGCTCGATGAGTGCGGTAACGTCCTTGCCGTTTTCGGCGGCAGCACACAGGTATTCGACCAGCTTTGCCTTGCTTGCCAGCCGGTAAATCGTGATGCGGATCGCCAGTACAGCCGGGTCGTTTGCCGCCTCACGAATCATCTGCAGGAACGGCTCCATGCTCTCATACGGATAGGACAGCAGAACATCCCGCTGCAGGGCGGCCTTGAGCAGACTCTGACCGGCAGACAGCATGGCCGACTGCTGCGGCGTGAAGGGCGCGTCGCTGAGAAATGCGCGCTTTTTTTCCGGCAGGTGTTCGCCGAGCGAGAACGCATACCCAAGCTTGAGCGGTGCTGTGCGCGACAGGAAAATCTGTGCATCGCTGACCTCAAAGCGGCTGCGGAAGTGCTCCTTGAAATGGTTGCTGATGGGACGGTTGATTTCCACGCGCACGACAGCCATGCGGCGGCGCTGCCGCAGCAGCTTTTCCATCTTTTTGCGAAAATCTCCGCCTTCTACGCCGAAGGTCTCGTCGTCCACCTGAATATCCGCATTGCGGGTAACGCAGAGCACGGTCTTTTCAAGTACGTCGTACATCTCGAACACATGGTCAGCGTAGGCGAGCAGAATGTCCTCGGTGAGAATATAGCGCGACGGTGTCTCCGGCAGGAACACAACCGGCGGCAGCGATGCGGGCACGGGCAGAAGACCGAGCCGTTCGGTCTTTTTGTGGCTGAGCAGCGCGGCAATATGCAGCACCTTGCCCTCAAGGTGCGGGAACGGATGATGCGAGTCCACAATCTGCGGCGAGAGAACCGGCGCAATGATATCCTTGAAATACCGCTTGATGTATTTCTGTTCGTCCGGCGCAAGCGAATCCATTGTCAGTCGGCGCAGACCGATCGCACTCAGTTTGCTGTCCACATCGGAGAACGCCGCGTCACGACGTGCATAGAGCGGCTCAACCGCCTTGTAGATCAGATGCAGCTGCTCTTTGGCGGTAAGACCGGATTTACTGTCGGTATGCTCCTTGTCCACGGCGGCCATGTCGCACAGGCTGCCGACACGGATCATGAAGAACTCATCCAGATTACTGGTAAAGATTGCGAGAAATTTGAAGCGCTCGAGCAGAGGCACGTTCTCATCCTCCGCCTCGGCGAGCACGCGGGCGTTGAACTGCAGCCACGAAAGCTCACGATTCTGGGTGTAGCCCTGCTCCCAAATCTTCTGTGTCATATCATATCCCCCTTCGTGCTGGCATACGCCGTCATTTTATAGTTACTATTATACTGCGCTTTCGTAAAGGAACAATGTGTTTCATGTAAAATGTATAAAAAGTTTCTTTCCTCCGCAGGTCTTGCGGGAAATGAAAAGCTCTGTTATACTGGATATAAAATAAGAAGAAAGAAGGAGAAAATCAGATATGATCAACATCTGGCATGACATTGATCCGAGTCGCGTAACGCCGGAGAGCTTTACGGCAGTCATTGAAATTCCGGCAGGCAGCAAGAAAAAGTATGAGCTGGACAAGCAGACCGGTCTGCTGCGGCTGGATCGTATTCTGTATACTTCAACGCATTATCCGGCCAATTACGGCTTTATTCCGCGCACTTATGCGGGCGACGGCGATCCACTGGATGTGCTCGTGCTGTGCAGTGAAACGCTTGACCCGATGGTCGAGGTGGACTGCTATCCGATCGGCGTGATCCGCATGATTGATGATGATGAGATCGACGATAAGATCATCGCCATTCCGTTCGAGGATCCGAACTGGAACTATTATCATGATATCGACCAGCTGCCGCCGCATCACGGCAACGAGATCGCGCATTTCTTCGAGATTTACAAGAGTCTGGAGCACAAGTACACCGCAACGTCGGACGCGCTGACGCGCTCGGTAGCGGTCAAGGTGATCAAGGAATGTATCGAGCGATATGAGGTTCATTACTGCGGCAAGTGTCCGAGTAAGGAGTATGAGTCGGAGAAAAAGCGCCTCAAGGAAGAAAAGAAGGAAGCCAAGGAGAAGGAAAGGCTCATTAAGGATATCCGCAAAGGCTAAGTACATAAAGCCGAGGACAGCTTTTACATCAATGAGCGGCGTGACACGGGTCTCTCCGAGGAGATTCTCTTGCTCTTTGGGCGAAACCGTGCGTTTGATGCGGCACCCGTTATATGAAAAAACACAGCCATCCATTTGGATGGCTGTGTTTTTTGGAGCAGGGTACGGGAATCGAACCCGCCTCTGTGGCTTGGGAAGCGACCGTTCTACCGATGAACTAACCCTGCAGACAACAGTATTATTGTAAAGGTCTGACGGACTTTTGTCAAGTGTCCGGACGGGGAATCCATGGTGTTTTCACCGCGCAAACCGGAAAAAGACCGCTGTACAATCATACAGCGGTCTTTCTATTGTTTATTTTACTTGCGGGTCTTGGAGAAATCGCGGCAAGCCGTGCTGCCTCTCCAGGAGTAGCCGGGGTTCTGCATAAACATGGATTCAGCGATCGTACCGAGCGTGCGGATGTAATTCTTCTTAGTCATGATAATGAGCCTCCTTTAATCCGTCTTCTGACGGTGCAGCTAACATTTTTCTGTTCTTTCTGATTACGATATTAGTATAGCGCATTTCAGAAAAAACGCAAGACACAATTTAGTTATATTGCATTAAAACTATGAAAAGAATTTGTATAATATCCACAAAAGCATAAGGCGTATGTCTCAAACATACGCCTTATGCATTGTTACTTTTTGCCGGTATACGGACGAAGATCCAGCAGAGCGCGTTCCACACTCCAGTAGAAGCCCTGTTCACCGACCATATCATAAATACCGGAGCGGTGCATCATATTCATGGCACTGCTCGGCAGGCCGCACAGTACGATATCCACACCGTTTTCGTGCAGCGAACGAAGAATATCCATCAGCGCCTGTGCCGCCGAAATATCAATATACGGCACGCCGCGCATAGACAGCAGCAGCGTATCACAGGTGCCGACACGCTCGGTCAGCTGCTCGATGGTGTCGATGTTGGCGAAGATCAGCGGACCGGTGATGTAAGCGACCATTGCGTTGCGGTAACGCTCGTTCAGCGCCTCGTCGTTGTTCTTGATGCGGGACATGTCAACACGCTCGTAGTTGATCTGCAGCTTGGACAGACGGGCAACCATCAGGATCAGACCGAGACCGACACCGACTACGATCGCAACCGTCAGGTCGAATACGATGGTGCAGATCATGGTGACGATAAACTTCGCCATGGCACCCTTGAAACGGTGGCTGAACATGTACTTGATGGCGTGCCACTCGTTCATGCGCCATGCCGTGACCATCAGCACGCCTGCCAGACCGGCCAGCGGCACATTCTGAATGACCGGCGCGAGCAGAAACATCATGATCAGCAGACCGACTGCATGGAAGATGCCGGTCAGACGGGTCTGCGCACCCGAGCGAACTGCTACCGAGGTACGCGCCAGAGCAGCAGTCGCCGGAATGCCGCCGAACATCGGCAGCACCATGTTGCCGACGCCCTGTGAGAACAGCTCCTGATCGTTGTTGAGCTTGACGCCGGTCGCGCGACCGGCGGACGCACCGCACAGCAGGCTCTCGAGCATGTTCAGCACCGCGATGGAGAACGCCGGTGCCAGCAGAGCAGGAACTGTGTTCCAGTCAATCTGTGCCGGAGACAGACGATCCGGCAGCATGAGCGTTTTCGGAATCTCGCCGACGGTTGCTATATCGAGCTTCAGAATCATCGTTGCCGCAGTTGCGATGATAATGCCGATGAGCGAGGCCGGTACGACCGCGTTCCACTTTTTCGGGAAGAACACCATCAGCAGAACGACAAAAAGCGCGATCAGCGTGGTAGCAATATCCGGATGAAAGCCGAGATCCTTATACGAGATGATCTTCGCAATCGCACTGGCCCCTTCCGAGTGCGTGCCGAAGAAGTTGTCGATCTGACCCATCGCGATGATGACCGCAATACCCGAGGTAAAACCGGTGATAACCGGCGCGGGTACGAAGGCGGTCAGGTTGCCGAGATGCAGCACAGCCGCAAGGATGAGCAGCGCACCGGCGAGAAAGGTTGCCACGAACATGCCCTGCATGCCGTAGGTCGCGATCAGCGAGCCGAGAATGGCTGCCATCGCACCGGTCGGACCGGAAATCTGATAATAGCCGCCGGTCAGCGCCGAGATGATAAGACCGGCAACAATCGCTGTAACCAGGCCGCAGGCCGCCGTCGCACCGGCCGATACGCCGAACGCCAGAGCCAGAGGCAGCGCCACTGCCGCAACGGTCAGACCGGCCATCAGGTCCTTGGCCAGCTTTTGCCCGTTGTAGCCCTTGAATTCCTGTTGAAGCTGCCGCAAAAATGCAGTTCCCATGATGTTTTTATTCCCCTTTTCGTGATTCTCCCGTACACAGCAAAAAGCAGGGCGGCCAACGGAAAACGTCAGCACCCTGCTTTGTGGTGTACAGGCGTATAGCAACAGTATATCATATGGAAAACGTTACAGCAAATAAAAATGGCAGAAAAACAGAAAATTGTGAAAATTGTTGAACATTCTGCGCGGTTATCATGTGAATTTAACCATGCGGAAATTTGACGGGAGGACAGGCGTTGCAAAATTCCGTCAAACAGCATATAATCTAAGGCATGAGCATGGAAGCATGAAAGGAAATGAAAAGCTATGCATGACGATCTGACCGCACAGGACATTGAAATGATGCAGAAGGAGCTGGACCACCGCAAGCTGGAGCTGATGCCCGAGCTGATCGAGGAGGTCAAGCGCACACGCGCGTTCGGCGACCTGAGTGAAAATTTTGAATACAAAGCCGCCAAGCAGGCGCAGAACCGCAACCGCAGCCGCATTCGATATCTGGAGCGCATGATTAAATCCGCGCATGTGATTGAGGATAAGGCAGGCGCGGATGAGGTCGGTCTGTTCGATAAGGTGGAGCTGCTGTTTGAGGACGATGATGACACGGATACCATTCAGGTGGTGACGACCGTGCGGTGTGATCCGCTGAACGGCAGAATCAGCTGCAAGGCACCGCTCGGTAAGGCGGTGCTCGGCAAAAAGGTCGGTGACCGGGTGGATGTCACCACCGAGGAGGGCGACAGCTATACCGTTGTGATCAAGTCCATCACCAAGGAGAAGGATGATGGGTCGGGACCTATTTTGTAATTGAAAATGGAGAATGGAAAATGAATGCGCGCACCGAAGGCGCGGATTAAGGCAATACCGCATAATTGAACAAGAGCGATTTGCGAATAAATTCTGCGTACTGATGAGGCACGGTTTCTTGCAATACTTGCCGTATTGCAAGAAATCTCGGCAGCGCGGACGGAACTTGCGCAAGGATAGCGCTCATTCTCAATTATAGCACGCGAATGCAATAAAAAACTGCTGCACATCAACCGTGCGGCAGTTTTTTTCATGTACTCACAGCCCAAACAGGAGCAGGGCGGCGGTGAGCAGAAACTGTTCCCAATCCACCACGCCGTCATCGTCCATTAGCAGGAACCACACGATGAGCAGGGCGATCATAGTATCCATATCCAGCCGGACACCCTGCAGACGCTCATTCAGCGTGCGTCCGAGACCGGAAAAGGTGCTGCTCTGCGGCGGCTCGTTTGTTTCCGGTGCGGTCTGCTCTGCGGCAGCAAGATAGCGGTTATACATGGGTCAGCACCTCCTATAAGGCTCGCGGCGCGGTATCGTCTGCAGAGCGGTTCACCTGTCCGAGCGCCGCTCGAGCCATCCGAGCCATGCTGACGAGACGGAGGGCACGGTCGAACTGGCCGGAAACCTCCTCGGCGACGAACGGCTTGAGCGCACCGAGCAGTGCGCGTTTTTCCGGTTTTACGGCATTCTGTCCGCTCTGCGCGATCGCGCCGATGACCGGAAGCGCCTTCTGCATCATTTCGGAGGCCGGATCGTAGGTGCTCTGCGGCTCTGCCTGTGCGGACGGCTGACCGCCGAGCAGATCGGACACGGTTTTCATCGCGTTTTGCAGTGTCTCCGGGTCGCTCAGCAGCGAGGAAAGCATATCGTTTTCCATCCAAACGCCTCCTTATTTGCCGAAAATGTGCCGCAGCTGAGCAGCAAGCCGCGCACCCTCGGGTGTCTGCATGAGTTTTTGCGCTGCCTGTGCTGCGCTGCGCATGTCACCTCTTTGCGCGGCTTTTGCGGCCTGTTCCAGCTCAGCGGCATGCTGTGCGGACAGCTGCTCGACCGCACGTCTGCCGTCTGCGGTGCCGAGCGCACCGGAAAGCCGTTCGAGCGCCGCGTCTCCACCGGCCTGTGCCGCAAGTCTGCGGAGCAGTTCGTTCTGATTCATTCGCGTCCCGTCCTCTCTCATAAGAAGTTGTTTCATGACAGTATATGCCGCCGGGGGGAGAAGTGTGTGCACAGGGAAATAAATTGTGGCTGATCGCAAGAAAATTACTTTACATCGCGGGATACTCGGTGTAAAATACAGCTATATGTGCGGCGCAGAGAGAGGGAACAACATGAAAGTGCTGATATTTGCAGATTCCCACGGCTATAACATGGCAATGGCCTTTGCGGTAGACAGGGAAGAACCGGATGCGGTCATTCACTTAGGCGATCATGCCGAGGATGCTCGCGAGATCGAGCGCGTGTTCCCGGCCATGCCGATCTACCGCGTGCGGGGCAACAACGATTTTGACCCCGATGTGCCGCTGAATGCGGTTGTGACACCGGGCGGCGTGCGGATTTATATCACGCACGGCCACCGTGAGCGTGTCGGCATGCTGTCGAGCGGCATTGTGCCGCAGCGGGCTTACGAGGAGCACTGCGCGCTTGCTTTTTTCGGGCATACGCACCGCATGATGCTCGAGCGGGAGAACGGCGTGTGGGTATGCAATCCGGGCAGCATCAGTCTGCCGCGCGGCGGTCCGGCCAGCTATGCTCGGCTGACTGTCGAGAACGGACGGGCTACGCTGCTCGAGCTGGTCGATGAGGACGGCAGTCTGCTGCGAAAAGAGCGTCTGTAAGAGAAATAGAAAATTAGGAGAACATTATGCTTTTAGCAATCGACGTAGGCAACACCAACATGGTGTTCGGTTTATATGACGGAGACAAGCTGCGCGGCTCGTTCCGCATTTCCACCAATTCTGAGCGCACCTCGGATGAGCTGGGCATGCTGATCGCGCAGTATTATCACTTCCACGATATCGCCTGTGCGGATACGACTGCGGTCGTTATCGCGTCGGTCGTGCCGCCGGTGATGTATACGCTGATCAATGCCATCCGCAAGTATCTGTTTGTGCAGCCGGTCATTGCGGGCCGCGATGCGGATATCGGCATTGAAAACTGCTATGCCAACCCGCGCGAGGTCGGTGCGGACCGACTGGTCAACGCGGTTTCTGCGGTTCGCAAGTACGGCAAGCCGCTCATCATCGTGGATATCGGCACGGCGACCACCTTTGACGCCATCGACGAGAACGGCGCGTATCAGGGCGGCGCGATTTTCCCGGGTCTGAAGGTGGCGATGGAAGCGCTGTTCCTCAAGGCCTCCAAGCTGCCGCGCGTGGACATTGAGCGGCCGGAGAATGCCATCGGCAAGACCACTGTGCAGTCCATGCAGTCCGGTGCGGTGCGCGGCTATGTCGGCGCGCTGACCGGCATCATCACGGATATCCAGAAGGAACTGGGCGGCAAGGCAAGAGTAGTCGCTACCGGCGGCATGGGCCGCATGATGGCGGAATACTGCGACCTCATCGACGATGTGGACCCGAACCTGACGCTCGAGGGTCTGCGTCTCATCTACGAGAACAACCGCGAAGCGTTTGAAAACCGCAAGCTGGATATGACCAGCAGCGTCATCGAAGTGACCGAGGAAGGTACATGGCAGGAGAACAAGTGAGTTGAGCTGCTGCGAAACCGCTTTTTCGACAAATACAAGTGACTTTCTGACGAAAACAGTAATTCTGCTGAAAAAACGCAGAAAAAGGCTTGAACTTTTTCAAATCACTGCGGTGAAAAGTGCTTTGCAAAACCGATAGAATGTTGTAAAATAGAAGTGGTTTCGTGTATGCGAACACCACTTCTATTTTTGTTTTTTGGGGCACGGTGCGAGCTGCACCGTGGAGAAGGCTGTGGAAGCCGCAACCACCCATTCTGACGAGAATGGGGCGCGAAAGCGAAAGACTTTCGCGTCGGGACATAAAGGAGCGAAGGAAACACACATGGGTATGACAATCGCGCAGAAGATTTTGAAAGCGCACTTGGTAGACGGCGAAATGGCACTGGGTCAGGAGATCGGCCTTAAGATCGATCAGACGCTGACGCAGGATGCCACCGGCACGATGGCTTATCTCCAGTTTGAGGCGATGGGCGTCGATCAGGTCAAGACCGAGCGCTCGGTCGCTTACATTGACCACAATACCCTGCAGTCCGGCTTCGAGAATGCGGACGACCACAAATATATCGGTTCTGTCGCTAAGAAGCACGGTATCTACTATTCGAAGGCAGGCAACGGCATCTGCCATCAGGTGCATCTGGAGCGCTTCGGCGCACCGGGCAAGACCCTGATCGGCTCGGACAGCCATACGCCGACCGGCGGCGGCATCGGCATGCTGGCGTTCGGTGCCGGCGGCCTGGACGTTGCAGTCGCAATGGGCGGCGGCGCGTACTACATCCCGATGCCGAAGATGGTCCGCGTCAACCTGACCGGCAAGCTGTCGCCGTGGGTATCTGCGAAGGACGTTATCTTGGACGTACTGCGCCAGATGACCGTCAAGGGCGGTGTCGGCAAGATCGTAGAGTACGCAGGCGAGGGCGTAAAGACCCTGTCCGTACCGGAGCGCGCCACCATCACCAATATGGGCGCTGAGCTGGGTGCTACCACCTCGATCTTCCCGTCCGACGAGGCAACCAAGAAGTTCCTCGAAGCACAGGGCCGCGGCGACGTATGGGTACCGCTGTCCTCCGACCCGGACGCAGAGTATGACGAGGAGTACACCGTAGACCTGTCCGCACTCGAGCCGCTGGCAGCTATGCCGCACATGCCGGATAACGTCAAGAAGGTATCCGAGATCGGCGAGATCAAGGTAAACCAGTGCTGCATCGGTTCGTGCACCAACTCCTCCTACTACGACATGATGAAGGTCGCTTCCATCCTCAAGGGCAAGACCGTAAGCCCGGAGGTTTCGCTGACCATCAGCCCCGGTTCCAAGCAGGTATTCAATATGCTGGCGCAGAACGGCGCTCTGGCAGATATCATCTCTGCAGGCGCTCGTATCCTGGAGTGCGCATGCGGTCCCTGCATTGGCATGGGTCAGTCGCCGGAGTCTGGCGGCGTATCGCTGCGTACCTTCAACCGCAACTTTGAGGGCCGTTCCGGCACCCAGGATGCACAGATCTTCCTCGTATCTCCGGAGGTTGCAGCAGCGTCGGCACTGACCGGTGTGCTGACCGATCCGCGCACCCTCGGTGAGATGCCGGAGATCGAAATGCCCGAGCATTTCACCATCAATGATAACATGATCGTAAAGCCGGCCGAGAATCCGGCTGAGGTTGAGGTCGTTCGCGGTCCGAACATCAAGCCGTTCCCGCTGGGCAAGGCGCTCGAGGCATCCTACACCGGCAAGGTCGTTCTCAAGACCGAGGACAACATCACCACCGACCACATCCTGCCGGCCGGTGCAAAGCTGCTGCCGTACCGCTCGAACGTGCCGTACTACTCCAACTACTGCTTCATCAACGTCGATCCGGAGTTCCCGTCCCGCTGCAAGGAGCAGGGCGGCGGCGTGATTGTCGGCGGCGCAAACTACGGTCAGGGCTCGTCCCGTGAGCATGCAGCGCTCGTTCCGCTGTATCTGGGCGTAAAGGCCGTACTGTGCAAGTCCTTCGCACGAATTCACAAGGCAAATCTGGTCAACTCCGGTATCATCCCGCTGACCTTTGCCGATCCGGCGGATTACGATGCAATCAATCTGCTGGATGAAATCTCTCTGCCGAACGTGCTCGAGGAAGTGAAGAACGGCAAGCAGGTCACCGTTGTTTGCGGCGGCAAGACCTTCAAGGCCGACTGTGAGGTTTCCGAGCGCCAGCGTCACGCACTGCTTGCAGGCGGTACGCTGCTGTACGCACGTCAGCAGAGCAAGTAAGTCAAGACGTTATGCCGGCCGGAGAGCCAAGCGGGTTCTCTGGTCGGACTTGACAGGCATATTTTCTTTTGTTAAAATAATATCAATGGTGTAGGAGGACAAAACCATGTCTATCGACCAGTCTGTTCTGGATAAATTTGAGGCAGTTGTAGAGAGCCAGCGCAAGCGTATCATGGATATGAAGGAGCAGGACGATTTTATTGATTACTCCAAGCTGGACAAGCTGATCATCGGCGTGTGCGGCGGCGACGGCATCGGCCCGATGATCACCGGCATGGCCCAGCATGCGCTGGAGGTTCTGCTGGCAGACAAGGTAAAGGCCGGCAAGGTGGAGTTCCGCGTGATCGACGGTCTGACCATCGAGCGCCGTGCCGAGCTCGGCTGCGCAATCCCGCCCGACGTTATGGAAGAGCTGAAGAAGTGCCACGTTATCCTGAAGGGCCCCACCACGACTCCGCGCAAGGGTGATCCGTGGCCGAACGTAGAGTCCGCGAACGTTGCAATGCGTAAGGGTCTCGACCTGTTTGCCAACGTGCGCCCGGTAAAGGTGCCTGAGCTGGGTATCGACTGGACGTTCTACCGCGAGAACACCGAGGGCGGCTATGCTGTCGGTTCGCAGGGAGTACAGATCGACGACGATCTGTTCATCGACTTTACCGTAGCTACCTCGCAGGGCTGCGAGCGTATCGCTCGTCTGGCCTTCGACTATGCACGCAAGACCGGCAAGAATCGTGTTTCCTGCGTCACCAAGGCGAATATCATCAAAACCACCGACGGCAAGTTCCTCGATACCTGCCAGAAGGTAGCTAAGGAGTATCCGGAAGTACAGTTTGATGACTGGTACATCGACATCATGACCGCAAAGCTGCTCGACGACAAGCGCCGCCGTGACTTTAAGGTCGTTGTACTGCCGAACCTGTACGGCGACATCATCACCGACGAGGCCGCTGAGATCCAGGGTGGTGTCGGCACGGCAGGCTCTGCCAATATCGGCAAGCGCTATGCGATGTTCGAGGCAATTCATGGCTCTGCGCCGCGTATGGTACAGGAAGGCCGTGCAAAGTACGCGGATCCGTCCTCCGTACTGCGTGCAGCTGTTATGCTGCTTGAGCACATCGGTGAAATCGAACTGGCAAAGAAGCTCGACCGCGCACTTGATATCTGCATGGTAGAGGAGCACAAGGTTGTTGTTACCGGTCGTGATACCGGTGCAACCGCACAGGAATTTACCGATTATGTGCTGGATACCATCGCTAAGCTGTAATTTACACGAGAAATAGAATTTGAGAGAGGGAGAGGGTCTGTGGAACACAAGCAAGAGGTTTCCAAAGCGGTAATTCAGCGATTGCCTCGCTATTATCGGAATATTTGTGAGCTGAAGGCTGAAGGGGAGCAGCGTATCTCCTCCAAAGCACTGGCAGAGCGCATGGGACTGACCGCTTCGCAGATTCGTCAGGACTTTAACTGCTTCGGCGGCTTTGGTCAGCAGGGCTACGGTTATAATATCGACAAACTGCAGGAGGAGCTGGGTGCGATCATGGGTCTGCGGACCGGCCGCACGGCGATTCTGCTGGGTGCCGGCAACCTCGGTCGTGCACTGCTTAATAACTTTAACTTTTCTGCCAGCGGCTTTGAGCTGCTGTGTGCGTTTGACGCAAATCCGCAGCTCATCGGTCAGCGCTTTGGCGGCCATGAGGTACGCAGCGCGGATACGCTTGCGGAGTTTATTGAGCGCAACAAGCCGGATGTGGCGGTGCTCACCATTCCGCGCGGAGATGCCCCGCGTATCGCACACGGTCTGGTAGAGCGCGGTATCCGCGGTCTGTGGAATTTCACCGGCGAGGACCTTCATTTGGAGGGACTGGGCGTTCCGGTCGAAAACGTGCATCTGTCGGACAGCCTGATGACACTGTGCCATCTGGTCGGCGCAGCAGACGGGGAAAGAGAGCAGAACCTGTAAAACGAAAGGGAGTATCTTTTGATACTCCCTTTTTGTGCGAAAAAGCCGCTATCCAATGGATGAGCGGCTTTTGTGTTACATTTTGTCCAGATAATACGGTGTTGTCTGGTACACATAGTAGTTGACCCAGTTGGTGTAAAACAGGTTGGCATGTGCCTTCCAGGTCACCAGTACGTCCTCGTTGGGATCATCGTTGCGGAAGTAATGGCGCGGCACCTCCGGGTTCATGCCCTTAGCCAGATCACGCTCATACTCCTTTTTGAGCGTGTCGGCGTCGTACTCGCCGTGGCCCAGCACAAAGATCTGACGGCCGTTCATTGCCTCTACGATGTGCACACCGGCTTCGTGCGACTCCGCGAGAATGGTCAGACGATCGTTTTTGCGGATGTCGGCGGCACGCACCTCGGTGTGGCGCGAGTGCGGTGCGCAGAAGATATCATCAAAGCCGCGCAGCAGCGGCTCCTTCGGCAGCAGAACATGGTGCTTGAAAATACCGGACATTTTTTCGGGCAGCATGTACTTCGGAATACCGTAGTGATAATACAGACCGGCCTGCGCCCCCCAGCAGATGTGCAGCGTGGAATGAACGTGCGTTTTAGTCCAGTCCATGATCTCGGTCAGTTCCTTCCAGTATTCGACTTCCTCAAACGGCATGGTCTCTACCGGCGCACCGGTGATGATAAAACCGTCATATTTCTGGTCGCGGATATCGTCGAACGTCTTGTAGAAGGTGAGAAGATGATCCTCCGGCGTATTTTTGGAATGGTACGTTTCGGTCTGGATCAGATCGACCTCGATCTGGATCGGCGTGTTGGATAAACAGCGCAGGATCTGGGTTTCGGTAATGATTTTCAATGGCATCAGGTTGAGTAAACCGATGCGAAGAGGACGAATGTCCTGTGTCGCGGCACGGTGTTCGGTCATAACGAAAATGTTTTCGCTTTCCAATACGGCGCGTGCCGGCAGACTGTCGGCTATCTTGATAGGCAAGCCGACACCTCCTTTTTCTCTTCACAAATCTTTATATAATATATTCAGTATAGCAGATTTACGGCGGTATCTCAAGGGTTTGCATAAAATGCAGAAAAATGAAAAATAGTTATTGACAAAACAGGGGGACGATGGTATTCTAAATAGGTTGTTTTCAAACAGCGGTTCAGCGTACCAAAAAGAATTTGAAAAAAGTTCTTGACAAACGGTGAAAAGTTTGGTATTCTGAATAAGCTGTTTCGACAGCGGTCAAAATAGAATCGAGTCGATGAACGAAAATTGATTGAAAAATAAATCGAAAAAAGTTCTTGACAAACGCTTCTGGTTTTGATATACTAAATAAGCTGTTGATGAGCGGTTAAGAACAACGAAAAGTTGTGAAAACTCTTTGAAAACAGCAGATTGTACCTTGTAAATTAAACAACGATGTGCTTAAACTTTTGTTCAAAAGAACGAAGGTTGTAGTGCGAACCTGAAATTTCGAGAGTTTTTTACTCTTGGTAAATCGCTGGA
>OODQ01000399.1_pt1 | contig 35699 bp, 59 predicted proteins | sample 1671321 | NCBI WGS metagenome assembly OODQ01 (sample SAMN06348144, study PRJEB24527) | human gut metagenome | biome: human gut; feature: ankylosing spondylitis patient; material: feces | host: Homo sapiens | place: China | collected 2015-10
TCATCGTTTTGTCGGCTCCAAATGGGGCTAAACACTTAGTACAAAACAGATTATAAAAAATCTACAGCTTTAATCGTATTGTCATCATTTAGGTAAATCTCCTGTATTGTGGATCGCCAAAAAGAACGCCTGTTTTCGAGCGAAAGAGAGTTGTACATCTGCCGAAAATCAGTTTGCAGCAATTCTTCTATGTATCGTGTATTGCGAGCTTCTTCTTTTTGTTGGCATGGGTTGGAAGAGTGCACGTATTCTTCTTCGAGCCGGTTGTATTCCGTATCGTAATATTCAAAAGAGATCCGCCCCTTTTGAAATAACAAATTTAATCGTTCCATTTCTTTTCTAAGCTTTTTCGGATCTTTCGCTTTCTTTTGCTTTTTTAACTCTTCGCTGATCTGGTTGGTGCGGACCTTATACTTTTCGTACTCTCTTTCAAGATTTTCGAGCAGATATTTTTCGATAAGGTTCTGGCTTACCCTATGCCTATACGTGCAAATATGGTCTTTAAGCGCTCTATTGCAACGGTAGTAGCAGTATGTTCTTTTTTCTCCGGTTTTACGGTTGATAATTGATGAGCATCCGGTGCCAACTAATTTCTGTCCACATACAGGACAGCGCATCAAACCCGTAAATAGGTATACTCTGCCAGATGGTGTGCTTTTTATATTTCTTTTCGAGATAGTTTGCATCTCATTCCATTCTTTTTCTGACAGGTAGGCGGGGCAATAAGGATACCCTCTGTACGTCCCCTTGTAAAATTCGCTCGATAACATTGTTCTCAACATTCCATAGCTAAAATCAATACCATAGACCTCTTGCATGTACCGGACAGCACCTTTTTTGGAGTTATGGATTCTAAAATAATTAAAAAAATCCTCCACCATGTGTTCTGTTTCTGGATCTTTAACCATGCATTTCTTCCCGTCCACGACACCTGTTTTATATCCAAAAGGCATATTTGCATCTCCGAATATTAACTTCCTCTGTCTTATAGATGCTTCATTCACAAATTTAATTCGCTCGGATGTGGTGTCTACTTCATTTTGCCCGATCGACAGCACTACATTTAACTGCAATCGTCCGTCTCTGGTCTCCATGTTTATTCCTGGCTCGGAAACCGAGATCCAACGCACTCCATGCTCATCAAGTACATCCTGGACCTTATAGAAATCTGACAGATTTCGAAACCATCTGTCGAGTCTCCAGAAAATTATCACATCAATTTTATCCCTTTTTACGTCCTCTACAAGAGCGTGTATGGCTTTTCTTTTCTTCAATTCTTTTCTGGCAGTCTTTCCCTCGTCCGCATAGACGCCTACTATAGACATATTGTTGTCTGTTGCGTATTGCTCCAGGCATTCTTTCTGTGCTTGCAGAGACTTGCCATGTACGCTCTGCTCAAATGTGGAGACGCGGATGTATATGGCACACCGCAGTATTTTTTCTGGCATTTGCATCACTCTCCTTTTGTAAAATATATTTAAAATTGGCACAAAAATAACAGCCAGCGCAAAACAAATGTTCCGCTTGCGTGACTGCTCCGAAGATGATACAATATTCGTGGATTTCAATCGCATATCTTCGGATATGTATTGCCGTCCCGGTGTTGGTAGCACTGGGGCGGTTTTTATTTTATAAAACGTGTGACGCTATAAGTCTGTTTATAGATTGCACATCTGAGTTCGAGGTGAAATCAAATTTCACTGTTCCTAATCCACTAAAACAAACAGTGAGTTCAGAGTCCATATCGAAAGTACCAGAAGTTTCAACCGAAAACGCTTGCATTTTTGAATATGGCAACGATGTATAATCTTTTTTAGATCCTGTAATACCTTGCACGTTGCATGCAATAATTCTTTTGTTTGTAAAAACAACGAAGTCTCTCATCGAAGAGTAATACCCGGCCACTTCTTCATCAGTTATAAGCAAGCTGAAAACTTCTCTCGGAATGTTCTTTTCTTTTCCTTTGCTTAATTTGAATACTTTTTTGTTCTGAAAATCAATCAATGTATGTTCCTTCTTTCTTAATTCAATGCTTTATTTTTTGGTTAACTCGACCTTTTTTGTAGTTCCCATAGCGGACGCTTCATAACTAATCACACCGTCTTTGTATGTAAATTCTTTTGTATCGTCACTTGATGCTAGTAACGCCATCCCTGTTTTTTCTTTATCGTTTTCCGATGTCCATGCGTAATCGTTAGTTGGCTCGGTTGGCGCAACGTAAGTGCCAGCCCAGTAAAGTGATTTTGTATTTCCTCCATCAGACACCCAATTTATTTCTATTACATCATCAGAAATCGTAGCTTCTTGATATGACCCTTCGACTTCTTCTGATTTCCATGTTCCAGTTAAATTCAAAGGCTCTTTCTTCTCTTCTTTCTGGTCTGTTGTTTCTTCTGTCTTTGTTTCGGTGTCTTTGGATGGTTCGGCATCCCCACCACATGCTGTAATTGATAATGCCATAATTCCCGCTAATAGCATTGCTACAATTTTCTTTTTCATAGTTTCCTCACTTTCTTATGTACCTTAACACCACTTTACTCTATATAAACGCCGAAGCGGTTATATCGTATTATTACCATTATTTACCTGTAGTTTCCAGATCTGGAATATACTACAATAAAACCACTATGAAAATACTACTCGATAAGATCATGCTTAAGAAAAATCTATCAGTCCGGCAAGTATCCATTGCGACCGGAATATCAAAATCAACGATTAACCGTATTGCAAACGGTGAAATATCACCGACAGCCGACACGCTGGAATTGCTTGCCAAGGGCTTAAAAGTCCGAATTTCTGACCTTATCGACTCTCCATATCAATAAGTGTCCCAGATATGGGACGATTGTCCATTTTCGCGTAAGTTTCCCGATTTTAGATTGTTAACTTAATAGAGAGGTACATAAGTACCAAAAAATAACAGAACAAATGTTCGAACAAAATATTGATTTTTATCCACTGAAATAGTATTATATGTTCAGGGATTTCGAACATGTGTTTTTGCAGTTAGGGGGATTGCGAAATGGACTACAAAAAACTTATCATCGAATTGGTCAACAAGTCCAACAATATTGAGGTGTTGGAACTTGTGTACCGATTCTGCATAAAGCTTTTAGGCTAGGGGAAACCCTAGTCTTTTTTAATTAAGCTCTCTGCGAGCTTTTCTAGGACATCCCATTCACTTTCATCCAGCTTTGCAAGAGCTTCTACTAATCTTTTTTTAAATGTATCATTTTCCATTATAAGATCAGCAGCAAAGTCTGTAATCAACTGGTCTCTTGTTAATTGGATAAACATTTCACCGTTTCCGGTTCTTAACCATTCTTCGTTCACATTGAACTCTTTACAAATCAACTTATATAAGGATTCTTTTTGATCTGGGCGTTTCAAGCGATCGTATTCTATATTAACAATAACGCTTTCACTGACGCCAAGCCTTTCTCCAAAAACTCTCCTGGACATACTTAAGTCTTTTCTTAAGATTTCAATTCTTTCTCCTATATTTAATTCCAAAAGGCTTCCTCCTTTCTGAAATCAGTATATCATTATTATACTTGTTAGTCAACAAGAAAAATATTTAATTTTTTTAAAAATCTTATTGACAAACAAAATAAAACGAGTTATGATTTGTTCATCAACAAGAAAGCAACAACACAAACCAAAACAAAAAAACGCTGACCTATCGGCATGACGGGGAAAAAGAAAGCGAGGTGAGAAAGATGTGGGTTTCAAGACGATCATGGGATTGCTTGCTGTATCGCATCAAAAAGTGTGAAGATGACATCAAAATTCAGAAGGAAAATACGGAGAATTTAATCAGGAATACTGCAAAAAAAATTCTTGAACAACCAGAAGAGTTGCGCGAAGAAATTCAGGGGGTTGAACGTATCGAAAAATATATCGATGAGTTTATAGGTCTTGACGAAGAAAATAAGGATAGAAAGATAAAAAAATTCGATGTATTGAAATCCATTACTAGAGAGAAAGAGTTTTCTAATATGGTATTTGGCTTGATCGAAGTCAAAAAAACTCCTGAAGCATTTGCAGAACTTCTTGAAGAGGAGATGCCTGAAAAAGAGCTACCTCATTTAAAAGAAGCAGCTCTTAATGGTTATCCGTTGTTTTTCTCTGGCATGCAGTGAGCGCATCCGTTTCTTCTGATGTCAAGCATGGAAGAAAAAACAACAGCTTCCTCATAGGAACTGCAATTAAAGATATGTTCGGACTTTATATCATTTATGCGGCAGCACGAGGTTTCGCGGTCTAAATCATGGATTTCACCAGTGTTTTTATTAAGCACATAGCGATTGCCGTTAAATGGCGAATTACAACGTCTCATAAAATCGCTCCTTTCGCAATACTCAGGCATGGCAGTGCCCTGTATTTACAGTATAGGAGATAAACGAAAAGAAAGCAATCCCGCCACGGAGGTTACGACGGCAATAAAAATAGGAGGTAAAAGGTATTGAACGAGTTACAACAGAAATTAGACAGCCGGGAAGTGGCTGAGATGGAGAAAGCGAAAGTTGTATATTTGCTAAAATCCGTTGATAATTCCGTGAAAATTGGCGTTACGGAAGAGCTTGAAAGGCGATTAAAAGTAGTTCAAAATCAGAGCGGAAAGGTAATAGACAAGTGCTATGTAACTGGATATTGCTCGAACCCTTTTGAGATAGAAGCCGAATTTAAAAGAATGTATAAAGATAATCGCATAAACGGTGAATGGTACTCTATAGATTTCGAAGAATCAAAGCAGATATTGAAAAGAATATTCGATGCAAAAAGAGTTGTAAAAACCAGGCGAACAAATCAAGAAAGCGGAATAGACAAACTGTTGAATTTTATTTTTTCATAGATTGGAGGAAAAATGAGCGAATTAAAAATTTTCAATAACGAAGAGTTCGGTAAAATCAGAACAGTAACGATTGACAACGAACCGTGGTTTGTGGGGAAAGATGTGGCAGTAATTTTGGGATATAGCAATCCACAAAAAGCACTTCGTGACCATGTAGATGAAGAAGACAGGACGCTGAACGATTCGTTCACCGTGAATGGCACAAAAGGAATTCTTATCAATGAGTCAGGACTTTACGGTTTGATTCTTTCAAGTAAACTTCCGAATGCTAAAAAGTTCAAACACTGGGTAACAGCGGAAGTTCTTCCCGTACTCAGAAAGACAGGTAGGTACAACTTGCAACAGCCACAGGGCAAAGAACTCCTCGCACTGGCGGTCTTAGAAGCGCAGAAGACCATTGAAGAGCAGACAGCACAGATTGAGGAAATGAAGCCGAAAGCGATATTTGCAGATGCTGTTGCTACCAGTCATACTTCCATCTTAATCGGCGATCTGGCAAAGATTTTGAAACAGAACGGCGTTGAAACAGGGCAGAAGCGCTTATTTGAGTGGTTGCGTGAAAATGGATATCTGAGTAAGAGAAAAGGAACGGAATGGAACTCGCCCACACAGAAATCTATGAATTTAGGGCTGTTTGAAGTGAAAGAGACAACAGCTATGAATCCAGATGGTTCCGTTCGGATTAACAAAACCACAAAAGTAACCGGCAAAGGACAGCAGTATTTTATCAACAAATTCCTGAATGTAGCATAGGAGGTACACATGAGCGAAAAAGAGAAAGAAATCATCAGAAAAGTAGCGCAAGCACTGCCGGATATGTCCGACATGAATAAAGGTTATTTTCTCGGCTTTGCAGAAGCTATGGCATCGCAGAAGAGCCAGAAGAACGAAGAAAATAAAGAAAAAGAAGATGACTAGGACAACATATCATGGACAATCTAACCATCATACATATTAGAGAGGTGATTTTATGAAGCCAGATATGGAAAAAATCATACAAGTGTTGATATCTCTTATCGAAGAACAAGAACATGTGAAAATTGATTACACACTCGAAAAGAGGACAGAAGAGAAAACCGCTTAGGCGGTAGAAGGGAGGACAAGCATGGAGATTAAAGGAACATACCACTGCCAGACCACTCAGCAACCCAACACATTAAACAGCTGGGACATCTGGTCCGTCTCTGTAGAGCTGCCGGAAGAAGAGGACAAGCCTTACTGGATCAGAGTCGGAGTGACGGTGATTGGGTTTATCTTGGTGCTACTGGCGTGGTATCTGGTGTTTGGGTATTAAAAATGAGCACCTACAAAAAGGCTGGGGAGCCGTAGGTACTCTGACAAAAAATCAAGAATATAGTAACAGATTTTAGGAGGATAAGCAATGGATAGAAAGAAAATACATGAACTTTTAGACTTAATTCTTGAGATTCAAGAGCGTGGAGAAGGTAGGAATGGGTATCCGTACGTAAACATTGAATTTTCGAACTACGGTAGCAGAATATTTTTAACCGCACGAGAAAACGGATTTGTTACTGATGGAGATTACGATTTGTTTGACGGTATTGCAACAGATAAGCAACTAGATGATGCAATTATTTTAGTTGGGGTATTGCTGGAAATGGCAGTGGACAAGACGGAGGACGAATGATGTATGTAGGTATCGGACCAGAGAAAGACACGGTAGTAACAGAAGACCAGGCGTTTGAATATGCACTGGAGAGATGCTTGCATGGAACACCAGATGACCAAAAAGAATTTAAAGAAATGCTGGTGGAATGGTTTTACTCCGGGAGTTGGGTAAAGGAAGAAAGCGAGGAAACCTATGCTTAAAAGCTATGAAGAAATGAGGAAAGTAGATGTAAAACCATACCTCGAAAAAAGAGATGGTATGGACTATTTAAACTGGGCAATGTGCATTGATTTATTACATAAAAATGGGGCTGAAAATGTTTATTTTACTCCGATTCCAGACCCAGAAACAGGAAGTAGCCTAAGGATGACAAAAGCGGTGTTTAAAGATAAAAACGGAGTTGAAAATAGATGTTACGAGACCAGAATCCGTGTTGTGATAGATGATCAAGTGTACGAGATGCAAACACCTGTGATGAATGGGGCAAACCCTGTAAAAGACAACTCTATGAGTCAGCAAAGAGTCTGGAACAGCATGTGCAGGGCGTTTGTGAAGTGCGTAGCAATACATACCGGCTTAGGGTTCGATTTGTGGCTTAAAGAGGAATACAACAAGATGTATGCTCAAATACCGGAAACGGGGGAAAACAGAGCGTCTGAAGCGAAAATCAAGACTCTCAAGAATCTATGCGTATCTCACGGTATCAATCTTGAACGCTGGTTGAGAGAAAACAATAGGACTGAGCAGACACTTACCGAGACAGAAGCTGCAACAATGTTAAGCACAATAAAAAGGACTTACGGTGATGATTGATGAAATTCACAGGAAAATTAAAAGGCCGTTTGATAGATTGCCACACCATCCTATTCAAATCCGAAGAGGACTTCCGACAAGCCTATGATGAATTGAAAGCCTATGAGAAATTAACGCTTGAAATAAAGCCATACAGAGCAAAAAGAAGCCTTGATGCAAACTCTTATTTGTGGGTGTTACTGGATAAATTAGCAGACAAGCTGGATATTACCAGGTGGCAAGCGTACCTAAATGAATTAAAATCCCACGGTGCTTTTGAGTACATACCGCTCCGGGAAAAAGACATCTATCTGGCACAGTCAGTGTTCCGGATTGTGATAGATCGTGGAGCACAGGAAGTAAAAGACCTAAAAGGGAGAACTGAAACATTACACACTCTGCAATGCTACAAAGGGTCAAGCAAGTATAACACAAAAGAAATGAGCAGACTCATCAAAGGCGTGTTGGAAGATTGCAGAGAGGTTGGAATACCAGATGCAGACCTTTTGACCCCAGATGAAAAAGAAGAGCTTAGACAAAAATGGGGGATTGAACTGTGAGCATTGATTACAGTAACATGGCATTCCCTAAGCCGAAGCGCAAGAAAAAGAAAAAAGGTCATCAGAGGACGTCCGGCAGACCAAAGAAGCTGTGGAGCATATTCACAGAGGATATGGATCACTGCATGTACACCGGAGTTTACGGAGTGGAGAGGCATCATGTTTTTAGTCACACATCGAAAGAAATTGAACTTTCGGAGGATTATGGTTTTATCGCTCCATTGAGACCAGACCTGCATCCAAACGGAACAAGGGCAGGGGAGAATGCATCAAAAGTTGACCGATACTTAAGAAAACGCTGCAAAGAGTATTATTTGCAGCACTACGGAACAGAAGAGCAGTTCCGACAAGAATTTCACTATGTTAGCAAAGGGTAACCTTTCGCTATAAATTGTAACCCGTTCATGGCTGCTGCACAGTACGTCACAAATACCTTAAGTAAGCCAGATTCATTGTCTCCCGGTAATTCCGGGAGCAGAAAGGAGAATAAATGGTAATTACAATTCCGGGCAAACCGGTTGGAAAAGCAAGACCGAGATTCCGCAGAGCCGGATTTAAAGTCATTACATATACGCCAGACGAAAGCAAAAAATACGAAAAGGAAGTTGCAAGGATTTACAAGCAGAGTATAGGCGTGCTTTACACGGACATCCCTCTGAGAGTTCGAATTTTAGCGAAATTTCCGATTCCAGAGAGCTGGTCTAAGAAGAATAAGGATAGGGCTTTAAAAGGAGAAATGAAGCCGAATAAGAAGCCTGACTTAGACAACATTGCAAAAATCATTCTGGATGGCCTGAATGGAGTCGCATATACGGATGATAAGCAGGTAACCAGTCTGGAGATTGAAAAAGTGTACTCGGATACACCTTGCGTGGTGGTCTATATTGCGGAGGATGAGTAATGGCAGAGGTGAAGTGGATCAAGATTACAACGAATATGTTTGATAATCGCAAAATCAAGCATCTGCGGAAATTACCGGACGGGAACAATATCGTCCTGATCTGGGTAATGCTACTCACGATGGCTGGTCGGTGTAATAGTAATGGAATGGTATTTTTAACGCAAAACATCCCGTACACGCCTAAAATGCTGGCAGATGAGCTGGACTTTGAAGAGAATACCGTGAAATTAGCCTTACAATCACTGGAGCAGCTTGAAATGATCGTGATGGACAATGGATTTTTCTCGATCCCCGGATGGGAGGAACACCAGAACGCAGAAGCGCTTGAAAAAATAAGGGAGCAGAACCGGATTAGGAAGCAAAAACAGAGGGAAAAACAAAAAATTGAGTGTGTCACGGAAATGTCACGTGACACAAGTGTGACAAATTTGGGAAGTCACGCTACAGATAAAGATAAAGAAGAAGATAAAGATATAGATAAAGAAAGAGATATAAGAGGTAATAGAGTGGATTATCAGCAAATAGCTGATATGTATAATGCCACTTGCGTGTCATTCCCTCGCTTAACACGATTGTCTGAAAAAAGAAAACGGGCAATTAAAGCAAGATTAAGAAAATATTCCATTGATGACATTCAGAGAGTATTTGAGATAGCAGAAGAAAGTGACTTCCTAAAAGGCGAAAATAACCGGAATTGGTCAGCGGACTTTGATTGGATGATGAATGACACGAATATGGCGAAGATTCTGGATGGAAAATATGCAAACCGGAAGAGCACAGCATCGTCGAAAAAAGCAAAAGATGAATGGAGCGAATTTTTAAATGAATAAAAAAGAGTTTGCGACAATCGCAATGGGAATCCGCGGTGCATATCCAAAAGCGCAGATACTGGAGACGACAGAAGAAAAGGAGCTATGGTACGGAATGCTAAAGGATATGCCGTACATGGAAGTTGCTGGCAATTTAAAGAGACATATACAGCACAGCAAGTTCGTTCCAACCATTGCGGAGTTAAGGAATGAGCATCGAGGGATGGATAACAATAATTTTAAGCGCAGGTACTACGATATGGACAATCTGGAAATGCAGTTACTAAATGCGCAAGAAAGGGCGTTAGAGGTTAAATATGGCACGGGAATTGAAACACAGCTTTAGCAGCCACAGAAAACAGTCCGCCGGATTCAAACCGGGCAACATGGCAGCGTTTATGTACGGCAGCACAAAGCGGAAGAGAAAGAACAGGGTGAGAGGGAAATGAGTAGACAAGCACACTTTCTGGATCCGTACAAGTTCCAGATCGGAGAGATGGTAAAACTCGGATGTTCGGATGAGCATATCTGCAGAGTACTTGAGGATATTACTGGAAAAGAAGTGAAAAAGAGGGTAATAGCAAACAAAAGGATGTGGTTAAGAAAAATGGAAAATAAAAGAAAACAATACGAACCGTACAAGGGAGAAATTAAGTGCATGATCGAATACGGACTTACGATCCAGAACATCTATGCAGCAATAAGAGAAGAAAGCGGGATCGATGCGAGTATTGAAACGTTTAAAAACTTTTTAAAAGACAATGATATGCTGCCTGAGTCAAAGAAGCAAGAAACTTCGGTTAAGGATATCTTCGGCAACATTGCAAATTACATGGAGTTTCACGAAGGCTGGGTACGGACCAGTTGCCGACTCAACAGGGCGGTATCGAATCCAAACCGGATATTAATGCGGAGGTATTTACAGTAGGCTATGAAAAAAAGAAAGAGAATCCGAAGAAAAATGAAGTACATATCTGTTCTTCCTGCGGACGGGAAATTATCGGAGATTTTGAGTATGTAAAGACAAAGAGAGGGACGGAATTGTATTTCTGCAAAGATATGAGGTGTAGGAGGAATGACTAATGGCGAAAACAGAAGAAACATGGATGGATGGGATTACAACGGAAATGATGGAGCATATCTGCGACAACCTGTGTAAATATCCAGACCAGTTAAACGGAGAGCAACTGGAAGATAAATGCGCAGAGTGCAAGATGGGGCGGTTTGTGTGCGATATTTTGAACCAGTATAACAATTGCGCAAAGCTGCTGGAGCAGATGCAGGAACTGAAAGAGCGTGATACGGCGAAGAAACCAACGTATGTAGGGGACGGATATGCGCCAGACGGAACATTTGTATGGGACGAATGGTTATGCCCAAACTGTGGAACAAGGTATGAAGTAGATTACGATGAATATGATTACTGCCCGAATTGCGGACAGAGGATAGATTCGAGAAAGGAATAATCATGATGGGAAGATGTAAATTAACAAGTATATGCGGATGTGATCGTTGTTGCATAGAGTGCCCGGAAAATGAAGTGTGCAAAGACCAGTGCGCAAGAATGGACATGTATGAGTATTGTGTGGAGTGTCCGGAGTATGGGGAGGTGGAGCAATGATTTTATTTTGCCCTGATTTAACGGGAAAAGAAGAGGTAAAAGCAATGCTTATTGGCAACGGCGATTTTGTTAGACCAGTGTTGCATCCGTGTATCAAAGAAAAATGCGTAGCGTACAAGGATGGAAAGTGCATGAAATACGATAATGAAGTGGAGAGGGAAAGTGAAAGAACGAACATTTGAAGATATCCTGTATATGATTAAAAGATCGTGTGACAAAACTTTCTATAAAGGCACAGATTACGATGGATTAAAACCGGAGATTGTAAGATGCGCCACAAATATTTACATAGAGCAGATGCGACAGAACGGAGGAAAGGAAGATGAATAGAGAAATCCTTTTTAAAGCAAAGAGAAAAGACAATGGAGAATGGGTGGAAGGGTATGTTGTTGCATATCCTTCTGGAAAAGTGGAAATACACAAAATTAGCAAAGAATTACCAGATATATTACTAAAATGCGAGATTGCTCCAAGTACTTTATGCCAGTACACCGGACTTACCGACAAAAACGATAAGAAGATCTGGGAGAATGGTATTCTCAGATATAGTTATGACTATGATGGAAGTCCGTTTTTAAAAGATGGCGAAGAGATAAAATATCGTGTAGGTGCTGTGTTTTGGAGCGAATGGAGGGGATCATGGGCAGTATGTGGACGAGGAAATAAAAAATGCACCAATAACGATGTTTTTAAATATAATCGGAATCCAAATAGAACGGAAGTTATCGGAAATATCTTTGATAATCCAGAGCTGTTGGAGGTGGAGTGATGAACGCATTAGAGAAAATCGTGGAAGAAATCGAATCCATGAAAAATGACGCCTACGAAACCTTAAAGGAAGAAAAGAAAAGACATGGAGCGAGCAAAACAGCAGAAGAACTGGAAAGCTATATTTATGGGCTGACTTGTGCAGTAGATATTGTGGAGAAGTATGTGGATAAGGAGAATGCGGAATGAAAATTAAAGCGTGTCCATTTTGCGGATGCCGTGACAGAAGAGTCAGAATCCGGAGAATGGGAGGCAAAGGATATAGGGTAGTGTGCGGTGCTTGCGGAGCATCTGGGCCTTATGTGGCAATTAAGGCGTGGCGGGATGACAAGATGATTGCACAGGATGCAGCAAGGCAAGGATGGAATAATAGGTGGGAGGAATAGCATGGACATTTTAATCACAATCGCATTCCTGGCTCTGTACTACATCCTGGGGCTGGGAACCGTGATTACTTTAAAGACAGGATTGGAAGAGGATGTAAAACTAGAAGGTGCGGATTACCTGATGGCTGCGGGATTTCCGATACTGTTATTTGTGGTGTTTTTGGATTGGATCGTGCGAAAGATAGTGAGGTAGAAAATATGAGAAAATTTAACTGGGACGAATTTAAGGATGCAGATAATAAGATTGCAGTGCACTGCAAGACCGAGGAAGAGGCGAAAGACTTTTGCAAAAGAATGCATGAGCACGGGATGAAGTGGAGAGATGGAGGGAGTTATTTAGAATGTACAGAATATGGAAAACATCTCAGTGAAACATGCTATACAGGATATGGTGAGTTCACAAGTTACGATTTTTACAAAGAACGCGAATACAAAATTTTAGAATGGAGCGATTACATGGACAAAGAATTTACCAAGGCAGATTTGGAAGATGGGATGGTAGTTGAACAAAAAAATGGAAACATGTATCTTGTATTGGCTGGGAAGGCAGTAAGAAAAGGCAGATGCAATCGTATAGACGGTTACACTGATGACTTGAAATGGGAAGGTCGTACAGGTTATACAGGAGGAGACATCGTTAAAGTCTATAGAATTACTCCGGAATCACTCGGATGCATAGAAGATGTGTTTATTAAAAGCAACCTTGAACTCATCTGGGAACGCACCGAATCGAAGAAAATGACTGTGGAAGAAATGAAACAGAAGCTGGAAGAACTGACAGGAGAGGAAATTGAGGTGACGGCATGACCAGAGAGACTATGAAACGCAGAAGGGAGAAGAAAAAATGCTAATTGAAGATAAAGTACAGATAGAAGCAGTGAAAACAAGATCGTATATGATGGGTGAGATAGATGGAAAAGTGATGATTACGCAAGGTAGATATATTGTATTTGTGAAGAAAGAAGATTTCTTGCTCGACATAGATAAGCAGAAGAAATTGCCAGAAGATGGGGTGAAACATTTTTCCACAGAAAATATTCAGAGCCAAATGAGGGCGGCCAAGTTGTCAAACAGAATGCTTACAACTGGCAAAAGCATTCTGAGAGCAATAAGAGACGAGACAACAGGGGGATACGCTTGGTTTGATAATAAATATTTGAAAATGTTCGACGGATGCACGCCAAATCTTATTAAACACCCAGGAAACTCTGAATACTACAATGCCGTGTTTACACGCTACGGAGAAATAATAGGCATCATACTTCCTGTGAGGGTGAGTGAATGGTGATAATAAGCTAGATGCAGAAAGGAGACAGCGGACATCATGAAGAAAATAGAAGCATACACTATGGCAACGAAAAAGCCCTGTGAGACAGCTCTAAAGCAACAGGGGCATAAAGCTTTTGCCTGCGACTTTAAAGGCAGCGAGAGGGCAAATAAGGACGCTGTGGACTACATAGCAGAGAAATACAACATAAAAGAGCGGATCCCGGGAGGTGATTGAGTTGGACAAGAACGTAATCTATGAGTACATGGATGCGAAAGCATTGGTAAAAGAGACAGAAGAAGATATCAGACGGCACAGAAGAAAGATGATCGTACAGGACAAGGTGACAGGCAGCAATCCGGAGTTTCCATACCAGCCGCAGAGCTTTAATATTTCTGGATGTGTAGAGAGTCATGTGAATGTGGATGAGGAAGAAAAACTGTTGGAAGAGCGCAAGAGGAACGCGAAGCTGATTAAAGTAAAAGCGGAGCGAGTAATCAATAAAGCTCCGGTGCGGATGCAGAGGATTATCCGGTTCAAGGTCATGCAAGGACTGACGTGGGACTCTGTAGCGATAAAAATGGGCGGAAGATGCACGAAAGACAGTGTAAGAATGGAATTTCAGAATTGGATGAAAGAAAAATAAAGTTATTTCGTTTTTTTCACATTTTTCGCTTTTAGGAGTTTATAGTATATCATGGAGTTAAAAGATAAGCTCCAAAATCTTTCCAAACATTCGGAACACCGCCGGACTTCTCCCCTTTCTTGTCTGGCGGTGTTTTTATGCCGTGGTCAGTTGGGACAAGCGGGTTCGATCCCTGCACACGGCTATTGTGACATATTACTGCATACCGGGAGCAGTAAAGAGTCACATGTGATATCACAAAACGCAGATATCCGCAGATCTGCAAAAGACAACAAATAAAAAATAGATTCGGTAATCTATATTTAGTGTCAGTACCCGAGTGCGGATAGGGTAAAGGATGTCAATAAAAGGCATCCTACGGGTGTATAGCTCAGTTGGTAGAGCAATCGGCTGTTAACCGATGTGTCGCAGGTTCGAGTCCTGCTATACCCGTTGTGGACTACTGCAAGGTTCCTCCTTTTTCTTATAAATTTTGATTGTGTATTTGGTTATTTTGGTTTTTGTTGGCATTTGCAATCCTTTCGAGCAGTAGTCCTAAATTCTTGGCATCCAGAGATGGGTGCTTTTATTATGTTTTAAAGGTGGTGAGTCGGATGGCGAAAGGTAAATATCAGGAATGGCTAGAGCCGGAAGGCTTGCTAAAGATAGAGGGATGGGCGAGAGATGGTCTGACGGACGAGCAGATTGCAGATAATATCGGGATCTCCAGAAGCACATTAAATACCTGGAAAGACAAGTATTCGGACATTTCGGACACCCTAAAAAGAGGAAAAGAGGTCGTTGATCGTCAAGTCGAGAATGCTTTGCTAAAACGTGCGCTTGGATACGAGTACACGGAAACGACCAGAGAATACATACCGGAACTCGATGAGATGAAAACTACGAAAAAGGTCACAAAGCAAGTAGCACCGGATACTACAGCCCAGATCTTCTGGTTGAAGAACCGGAAACCGGACAAATGGAGAGATAAGCAGGAATATGAAGATAGGACAGCGATTGAGAAGCTGGATGAAATCTTGAAAGGATTGCATGACAATGCAGCTAAGCAAAAAGCAGAATGAGTACATAATGAATGCAACGCACAGATGGAATATTAAATCTGGCGCGGTGCGTTCTGGAAAGTCATTTGTAGATACTGCTTATATTGTTCCAAAAAGAATCCGAGATAGAGCTGGACTCCCCGGCTTAAATGTAATAATGGGAGTCTCTAAAGAATCCATTGAGCGAAACGTGCTCCAACCGATGAGAGAGATCTATACCAGTGATCTGATCGGGAACATTAACAACCGGAATGTGGCAAGGGTGTGCGGAGAGGATGTTTATTGTCTCGGTGCAGAAAAGGTCAGTCAAGTCGCAAAGATACAGGGGGCATCCATTAAGTACTGCTATGGCGATGAGATCGCAAAATGGAACAAAGAAGTCTTCCAGATGTTAAAGTCCCGTCTTGATAAACCGTATTCCTGCTTCGATGGGGCTTGTAACCCGGAACACCCTACGCATTGGCTCAAAGAGTTCATCGACAATGTAGAGCTGGATATCTATCTCCAAAAGTACACCATATTCGATAATCCATTTCTGGATCCAGAATTTGTTAAGCAACTCTGCAAGGAATATGAGGGTACAATCTATTATGACCGCCTCATCCTTGGCTTATGGAAACGAGCAGATGGGGCAATTTATAAGCGGTTTGCTGATAATCCGGAATCATTTAGATGCGAGATTGTGGATGAATTCTCTCCAGACTCAGAGTATAAGCAGTTCCGAAAGGAAGATATTACATCAATCGAGATCGGATTGGACTTTGGAGGTAATCAGTCTGGTCACTCTTTCGTTGCCAGAGGATATACGGACGATTACAGAGACGTGATTGCTTTAAAATCCAGAAGAGTCATGGCGAAGGATGAAGAAGAGGATATCGACAGCAATCGACTGAATAAGTTGTTCTGCGAGTTCGTACAAGAAGTGATAGATGATTACTCTGTGTGCGTGAAGAGTGGAGACTATGTGCAATATTGCAACGTAGAATCCGTATTTTGGGACAATGCGGAGACAGTACTCGGGAACTCTGTCCGTAATGCTGTGGAAAAAGAGTTTCCGTGGATTGCTGTCAAACCGGCGAAGAAAAGACCGATCAATGACAGAATCAGATGCACCGTCAAGCTCATGGGGGCTGGGCGGTTTTTTATTACGAGCGATTGCGAAAGTTTGCAAACGGCTCTTTCTGATGCAGTGTGGGACAAAGAAGTAAAGGACAAAGACGAACGCTTGGACGATGGCAGCACTGACATTGACAGCTTGGATGCGTTTGAGTACACGATCGAACGCGACATGAAATACCTAATTGAAGAGGTGGAAAATGTTTGATGGGATTAAAAGACTTTGGAAAGGAATCATGAGGATGTTTGGGTATACAACATTAAAACAGATTATCGGCAAGGATATCGCACTATCCAACGACATGATAGATGCAATCAACAGATGGAGACAGATGTTAAATGGTGATGCAGATTGGATCTCTGACAGCATTGTTTCCCTCGGGATTGAAGATGGAATCTGCCGAGAGTTTGCAGACTGTGCACTTGTGGAAATGGAAACCAATGTAAGTAATGAACGTCTGGACAAGATCTATCAGAAGAATATCACGAGTCTGAATGAGAACCTACAGGAAGGCCTTGCGCTTGGGTCATTCGTTTTGAAACCACTGGGAGAATCGGCTGCCGAATTTATCTCAGCCGACAAGATCATACCGATCAGTTTTGGGGATGATGGAAAGCCGAATGATATTGCATTTCTGACCGTAAAAAAGGTTGGGGACGCTGATTATTTCACGAGGCTTGAACGGCACTATTTCATTGGCGGGAATCTGACCATAGAAAACAAGTGTTTCCATTCTCAGACAGCGAATGATATCGGTCTTCCATGCAGCCTAGAAGCGGTGGAAGAATGGGAGAATATCCTACCTGGACCGATTACATACCCAGGAATGAACCGTATGGACTTTGGGTATTACCGTAATCCAATCAAAAATAAAATAGATGGTTCCGCATGTGGTGTATCAGTGTACGAATCTGCCGCTGAACTGATTCGGAAAGCGGATACACAGGGAGCAAGACTTGATTGGGAATACGAATCTGGAGAGCGTGCTATCCATGTGGATAATAGAGCACTTAAGCAAGATAAGGCAACCGGGAAGTTTGGACTTCCGAAACTCAAAAACAAGCTGTACCGTGGAATGAATCTGGATGTCGGGAAAGACCAAGAATTATTAAAGGAATACTCCCCAGAAATGAGGGACGAAGCCTTTAAGCGCGGGTTGGAGGAATACAAGCGAGAGATCGAGTTTTCTGTAGGTCTTGCTTATGGAGACCTGTCAGATGCGCAGGAAGTAGCGAAAACAGCCACGGAAATTAAAGCATCAAAGAACCGCAAGTACAACCGAGTGACGGCGATCCAGAACAACTTATACGATTGCTTAGAGGACTTTGCCGCAGGGCTTGCATTCTACAACAGTATGCTTAATTCGGGATATGAGTTCTCTTGCAAATTCAACGATTCCATACTGACCGATGAGGAAACAGAGCGTCAGCAGGACAGACAGGACGTGAGTATGGGAGTGATGTCGCATTTGGAATACCGCATGAAGTGGTACAACGAGGACGAAGCCACAGCGAAAAAGATGTTGCCAGAGCAGATCAAAGTAATGGAGTAGGTGAACCAATTGAGGGAAGACTACAAAAAGCAGCTATCCGGACAGATCGAGAAGCATTTTCTTGATTTGGAACAGATGATTCTCGAGGACATTGTTCGCCGGATTAAAAAAGCGGGAAAAATCACAAGCACAGCCGACTGGCAGATTAACCGGTTGCAGATCATCGGGTACTCTTCTGAGGACATCGAAAAGATGATTAAAACTGCTCTAAACCTGTCCTATCCGGAAGTGTTTGAGCTGTACGACAAGGTAATCGACTGGGAATATGTCCGTAATAAAGACATCTACGAGCAGATTAATGCAGAATATATCCCATACGAGGATAATAAGGAGTTGCAACAGCTTGCAGATGGCTTTATCCAGCAGAGCAATGATGATCTGCGGAACGTCACAAAGTCCATGGGATTTTATGTGGATTATGGCGGCGGTAGGCTCGTTATGACTCCATTATCCGACATCTACCAAGGATACCTTGATAAGGCTATCACGGGAGTGGTTTACGGTGCATTTGACTACAACACCATGATTCGCAAGGTGGTCACGCAACTCACCAACAGCGGACTCAGAAGCATTGACTACGCTTCTGGGTGGCATAGCAGGGTAGATGTGGCGGCAAGGAGAGCGGTTATGACGGGTGTGTCACAGCTTACCGGGAAAATATCAGAAATGAACGCCGATAAGCTTGGGACAGAGCATTACGAAGTCGCGTGGCACGCCGGAGCGAGACCATCACACGCTGTCTGGCAAGGCAAGGTATGGAGCAAGAAAGAACTTGTCACGGTATGCGGTCTTGGAACAGTTACCGGACTACTTGGAGCAAACTGTTACCATGAGTATTACCCTTTTGTAAAAGGCGTCTCGGAGCGGAATTGGTCTGATTCTTGGCTTGCAGAACAGAACCGAAAGGAAAGTATACTTAAGACGTTTAACGGCAAGGAATACACCTTATACGAAGCCAAACAGCAACAGCGGAAAATGGAAACAGCAATGAGGGCGCAGAGAGAAAAGGCTGTGCTACTAAAACAGGGTGGAGCTGACCCAGACGATGTGATGCTTGCGAAAGCAAAATATCAAGGACAGCTTGGAGAATACACCAGATTTTGCAAACGAATGGGGCTGCATCAAGAACGTGAGCGAATCTATTACGATATGCTCGGAAGAGTGGCACCCGTACCAAAACGATTTAGGAGGTTTAGAAATGAGTAAAGTAAAAGTAATCAGACAGCCAACAGCAGAATCAACATTGATTTTTGAATTTGAGACAGCGTCATCAGAATTTCTGGTCAAGAATTTCACAGACGGTGATATTTACGCATCTCTGGAAAGGGACGCAACAAAAGAACAAAGCGTACTAATTCCGGCGCAGACTGCACAGCGATTGCAGTACGGTTCTTACGGCGGTGGAAAGAGTAACCTAGTCCAAATCATCCCCACAGCAACAAGCGAAAAAGGAGTAGAAGTACAATGCTTAAAATGGTAGATGGAACAGGAATCATAGGAGTGGATATGATCTGCCCTCTAGGAGTCTCCGCTCCGCAGCCACCGAATTATGACAGGGTAGAGCTAGAGGGGGCAGGGATGTTGGTACTTCCGAACAGCTTGGATGCTCCGCTTGAGAGGTTGGAACTTGGTGGGAAGACGGAGCAGGTACAGACGAGTGGAGCGCAGTTGTTTGAAGCGAAAAATGCAGAACTTAATAAATGGGTTGACTCAACAGGAATCATAGCGACAGTTGGTCGTAACTGTATATTCAGGCTGAATGTAAAGCCAAACACCGTTTACCAAGTGAACATTCTATCGGCATCATGCACATTTTCATTCTCGCAGTTCAGCAAAGAAAATGTTTTCCTGGAACGAACCGTGTTTTCAAAAGGTACAAAATCTTTTAAATGTACCACAACAGAAAATGTTGACTATGCGTATTTCCTTATTGGTGGCACTGTCGACAATATTAATGGAATAATAAATGACGTGATGCTATATGAAGGAGAGGAATATAAGAATTACGAACCCTACACAGGCGGTAAACCATCCCCATCTTTAGAATATGAGCAGGAGGTCAAGAACGCCGGAAAGTGGAATGAGGGAACGCAGAAGTATGAAGTGGATGTGAAAGTTACCAACGCCGAGCAGAATTGGAGCAAAGAGCAAACCCTCACCCTCACATCCGACCGACCTATTACAAAGTGGGACAGACTGGTCGAACAGGGTGGAGAGATTGGGTGGTTGTATAAGAGTAAAATAGATACATTACCTAAAACAGGATATCGGCACATCGAAACCGGTTATTTTTCCAAAGGAAATGTTTTTACAGACTCTGCGCTCAACTCCACTGTTACGCCGGGAAGTCAATTTTTTTACTTGTTTTAGTCTTGCGAATCCAAGTTCCAAAAAAGGAGATATCGCATGGCTTTACGTCAATAAGCCCGGAACAACTGACTTGCGTGTCCGATTTGCGGATGAATCAATCAACACTGCCGAGCTGTTTGAAAAATACATGGCAGATAAGGATATGAAAATCCTTTACGAAACTGCACAAACCGAATTCATCCCCCTCCCACAGTCCGAGCAAAATGCCATCCGAGCCTTAAAAACCTACTACCCTACCACAGTTATCACAGCGGACGGAGGGGAACTTGACCCAGACATTAAAGTAACGTATCGAAAGGAGAAGTAACATGAACTACGCAAAAATCATGGAAAACGGAACTGTAAGAATCAGTTCCATCAAGAAAGAGGGCTATAAGCCACTCAAGGAAGAGAAACCAGAGGGATTTAGTAACCTTGTCTTTGTTGGCTACACAGAAACAGAAGAGAATGTAATCAAAGAGTATGAAGCCGTGGATGACGGTATGAGCGCCTACGGGAAATTGCAGAAAGACTTGAAAGCAACACAGGCGGCACAGGAAGTCACAGATCAGGCAGTGCAGGAATTAATTCTTGCGACTATGAAAATGGGGGTGTAAGTTATGGCACAGTTTTTGGCAAACAGAATCAAAGGTGGACACTTGACAATTGATGATGTACCGGAAAGTTTAAAAGAGCAGGTGCAGGCGTTACTTTAGGAGATTAGCACATAGAGATATGTATTATTTTTATGCCTTTTTGGTCAGTAGATGAGACCTTAAACAGTCAATTCGTGGTGGATGGTTACACACCTTAAACAACCTAATGCGAAAGGAGAATGGAAACATGAAAACAGAATTTTTAAAAGGACTTGGATTGGAGCAGGATGTCATTGATAAAATCATGGCAGAGAACGGGAAAGACATTGCCGCTGAAAAGGCAAAGACTACCAAAGCAGAGGGGGAGCGTGACAATTATAAGAGTCAGCTTGAGACCACAACGGAATCTTTGGAAAAGTTTAAAGATGTTGACCCAACAGCTATGCAGGGAGAAATTGATAAGCTGAATCAGCAGCTGAAAGACAAGGATGCTGAGTATGCCGCCAAAGAAGCAGATCGCATCTTTTCCGACACGATCAAAGAAGCAATCAAGACAGCCGGGGGACGCAATGAAAAAGCGGTCATGGCTATGCTTGATATTGACGCTTTGAAAGGATCGAAAAACCAGTCTGAGGACATCAAGAAAGCATTGGAAACCGTAAAGGAGTCTGATGCTTATTTATTTGGCTCTGATGAGCCTTTTAAGAACCCAGTAGGAGCAACTGGCGGCTCTGGCACAGGTGGAGATAATTTCTCGGCGATCAGAGCAGCTATGGGGCTTCCGGCAGAAAAATAATTTTGAAAGAATGAGGTAAAAAGATATGACAAATACAATTGCATTAAGAAAAGCATATTCTACTATGCTTGATGAGGTTTATAAACTGGCATCCCTTACAGCCGTATTAGACGGTCCAAACGAACTTGTAAAAGAGGGTGCAAACGCAAATGAAATTTTGATTCCGAAAATGACGATGTCCGGTCTTGCAAATTACAATAAGCAGACAGGATATGTTGCAGGTGACGTGACACTTGAGTACGAGACTAAGAAATGTACTTATGATCGAGGCCGTATGTTCACTGTGGACGCTATGGACAATATCGAGTCTGCAGGTGTTGCCTTCGGACGTCTTTCTGGAGAATTTTTGAGAACACAGGTTGTTCCGGAGCTTGACGCTTGGAGGCTTGCATCTTATGCAGGATACGCACTATCTGCTAATAAAGTGGCAGCAGCGATTGCAGATGCTAAAGCCGGAATTGCAGCAATTAGAAAAGGCAAGACCGCTATTAAAAATGCGGAGGCAAAGCCGGAAACCTGTTATCTGTATATCTCTGCCGCACTCAAAGGGGATATTGAGGACCTTGATACAACGGCATCCAAGAAAGTTCTGGAAGGCTGGGCTGGAGTGATTGAAGTTCCTGAGGGAAGATTTTTCGACAAAGTCACGTTGACAGCATCTGGAGCCGGCGGCTTTACAACAACAGGCGGTAAGAAGATTGATTTCTTGATTGTTGACAAGAATGCAGTAATCCAGAATCAGAAGCACACTGTATCTAAGATCATTACTCCGGAAGTGAATCAGGATGCAGATGCTTGGAAGTTCGGATATCGTACCGTAGGTATCGCAGAGGCGAAAGATAACAAGAAAGTGGCTATCTATGTACATACTGCAGTGGAGTAGAAATAGGAGTTGATGCAAATGAACTTGTATGCGGATTATACATTTTACGTCTCTGAATATAGGGGAAATTTAACAGATGAAGAATTTGATAAATCTGTTATTCCAGCATCAGCTTATGTCCGAAGGATTACCTTCGGGCGCGCTGATGACAATATGGAAATGGAAGAAGTAAAGCTTGCCACCTGCGCTGTCTGCGATTTGATTGCCAATGATGAAAAGGTCAGAAGCAAGCATTCTGGACGTGTGGTCACATCTGAAAACACGGATGGATACTCCGTCAGCTACGAAAGCGGAGGAAATGGAGAAACAACAGACGATCTGCTTAAAAGGAATATATTTGATACATTGTTGCTTTATCTTGAGCCGACCAGACTCTTGTATATGGGGGTAGAATCATGATAACCAACACAGATGCAACACTGTACAGCAGAAAGTACAACTCTGAAACCAGACTGGATGAGTGGGAGCGAGCTTACATACCTGAGGTATGGTGGTATAAAAATGAAAAGTCGCAGATCACGACAGATGGGTTAAAGCAAGCAGACACTTACACAGCCAGAATCCCGGATACGAACATAGAAATCAAGAAAGACGATTACCTTGTAAAAGGAGATTGCAAGGTTGACATGCAGACAATCAAGGACTTGGACGGACTGGACAAGACTAGAATTACATCTGCAAACTACAATGCTTTTGGCGGCAATCCGCATATTAAGGTGGTGGGAGTGTAGTGGCAAAAGGAAAGAAGAAATTTAAGATTGAGACACCGAGAGGTGTAATTTATACGCAAGCAACAAAAGGTGGAAAAGTGACGGCAAGGCTTGACTGGAATCCCAGCTTTAAGCCAAGTATGGAATCCGGTTTTGCAAACGCACAGTCTTTCGTGGACTCTGAATGCATCCGGCGCATGAACCCGGAGACTCCAAGACGGACAGAAGTACTTGTTAAGTCAGCAACCCTTGGCACCGTAATTGGAAGTGGTGAGATCAACCAGATTGCACCTTATGCACGTAGACAGTATTACGAGCACAAGGAAAAATCACGATGGTTTGAGCGCATGAAAAACCGCCACAAAGACTCTATCCTGAAAGGAGCAGCTAAGTATGTCAAATCTCATTGGCAGCGTCAGATCATACATTCTCACATGTCCGTTTTTAAGTGATGGACGTGTAAATGTGGACTACATTGGAACGGATATGGGGTACTCTGTCGACCCTCTCCCTTGCGACCCGATCATGCAGAGATACATGGACGGTGGGGCAAAGAAGCAGTTCCAATTCGCATTTACAAGCCAAGAAGAATATGACCAAGACGCGCGAATTAACATTGAAAACAGTGGATTCTTCCAGAGCTTCGAAGAGTGGTTGGAACAGCAGAGTTTCAATGACAACCTCCCAAAACTCGAAGAAAAGAAGAACCCAATATCAATCGAAACTTTAAACAGTGGTTACTTGTACGATATCAACGAGGAAAAAGCTAAGTATCGTATTGAGTGCCGCTTAATTTATACGCAGGAGGTATAAACATGGCAGAAACAGCACCAAAATTAGTAGGCAGACATTTGCGTGTGGCATTCATGAACACGGATGCAACGGGCAGCTCTCCGAAATTTGAAAGAATGACCAATTTTACCGCAATGACAAACGGGAAAAACCCGAAAGAGTATTCCAGACAGTACGTGGATGAAAGCACCGAGAGATCAGATGTAGTTGGATATGCTCCGGCTACAGAGTACTCTTTTGATATGTATGCAGGGAATCCTGTACATGAGCGAATTGCAAAAATCCATGACGGTGAGAAAGTTGCGGATGATGCACATGTGGAAGTGGTCACGGTGGATTTTTACAAAAAGAACACGAAAGGTGACAAGTGTTACGCAACAAAGAGAACTTACGCAGTTATCCCGGATTCGGACGGAGATGGAACAGACGCATTGGTTTACAATGGATCGCTGAAAGCTGTATCCGATCTTGAGGAAGGATACGTTACGGAAACTGACATTACATCCAAGACAGTTACTTACGCCAAGGGAGATTACATGGGGGAGTAGCTGCCGCCGATTTTAAGGCGGTAAAAAATACGAGAAAGAATAGGAGAGTGAGCCAATGAGCCAGTGGAAATGGAACGATGTAGAACTTGAAATAGATATGGATGACGTAGAGTTTTTGGAAAGATACGAAAAAGTATTTGAAAGCATTGAGCCGAGAGAGAAGAACCTTGAAAAGGTTGGGAAGATATCGGAAATAACCAGAGAATATTGTTTGTTGTTTTATGATATTTTTGACGGAATTTTCGAGGAAGGTACTTCTGAAAAACTTTTTGACGGGAAAATGAATTTGAGAGTTTGCGAAGAGTGCTATGATTCGTTCATTGCTGTATGTGAAAAAGAAATCAATGCCGTAAATAAGAGACGGAACTCTGTTGTTAGCAAATACACACCGAATAGAGCACAGAGACGGGCGAAGAAATAATGAACTTTTTTTATGAAGAGTTACCGAGCACAGTAAATGTAAGAGGGGAAAATATCAAGGTTATTACGGATTTCCGTGAATACATCAGGCTTTTGGACATGTTGAAAGACCAAGAGCTTGATGCTCTCCAAAAATTCGCGATCATACAGCAGTATTTTATTGATGATGTAGTTGCAGATGAAGAAGCTATAAGCGCATTGTCCCACTTTATAACGATGGATACAAACTGTGCAAAGGTTGCGGAGACAGGTGATTGTGAAGAACCGCAAGAAAAGTTGCAAGAAAAGCCGAAGAAAAATTTATTCTCGTACTCCATTGATTATCCATATATATTATCCGGCTTTCTCAGAGATTATGGAATTGATTTAATCGACATTAAATATATGCATTGGTGGAAATTCCGGATGCTTTTTGATGGTTTGTCTGACGATACAGAGATTAAACAGCGAATAATGTACCGCAGTGTTGATTTATCGGAAATTAAAGACAAAGAAGAGAAAAAACGAATTAAAAAGATCCAGAAATCAATTCAATTGCCATCTGAGAGCCTGACGGATTATGATATCGGAAATGCTTTTATGTGAGGTGACAGATGAGTTGTAAAATTAAAAAACCATCACTTGAGAGAAAGTGGTATAAGTGTCCTTTTTGCGGGTGCAAGCTATTGATTTATAACAACAATTCCGTTTGCACCAATGCATTTATCAAGTGCCGGACGTGCAAAAAAGAAGTAGAGATTAAGATTTAAGCACTTTAAATTGAGCCATTGAGCCTGTGCTATCCATAAAGGAGGGATAGTATGGGTTATGATGGCTCATTAAAATTTAACACAGAAATAAACGAATCCAGATTCAATTCAGGAATTTCCAAACTTGGCAGTGTTGCAAGTGGTGGATTGAAAGTGATTGCCGGATCAGTAGCTGGAGTTGCCGCAGCATTTGGGGCAGTGTCTAAAATGTCTCTTGATTCCGTTGCAAGCTTGGAACAGAACATAGGCGGTGTTGAGACGCTGTTTAAAGATAGCGCGCAGACAGTGATCGATAACGCAAACAATGCGTATAAGACAGCTGGTGTATCCGCAAATAAGTACATGGAGACTGTAACAAGCTTTTCTGCATCACTTTTACAAGGACTCGGAAACAATACCGCAGAAGCCGCCAGAATAGCAGACATGGCAATGGTGGACATGTCAGACAATGCGAATAAATTTGGTTCCAACATGACTGATATTCAAAATGCTTATCAGGGATTTGCGAAGCAGAACTACACAATGTTGGATAACCTGAAACTTGGATATGGTGGAACGCAGGCTGAAATGATCCGCTTGATTAACGACAGTGGCATTCTCAACGAAAAAATAGAGAATCTCGACAATGTGTCGTTCGACCAGATCATTCAGGCAATCCACAAGATTCAAGAAAACATGGGAATTGCAGGTACAACGAGCGCAGAAGCATTAACTACCATAGAGGGCTCTGTACAATCCGCAAAAGCAGCATTTGACAACTTTTTGAATGGTTCAAGTTCCCCACAGGAATTGGCAGATGCCGTAAAGGCCGCAGCTGAAAATATAACAAATAATTTGATGCAGATCGTCCCAAGACTTGCAAAAGAACTCCCAGAAGTCGGAAACCTGTTGATGGAAAGTCTTTCGCAGTCACTTAACTCCGGAAAACTCGGAGAAATGATGCAGATAGGTGGACAAGTCATTTCCAACATAACAACGGGAATTATACAAGCATTGCCCGGAATTGTGACTGCATCAGCACAGATTATAAGTTCGTTTGCGGAAAATATTAGCACCAGCATACCGCAACTGTTGTCATCTGGAATTCAGATCATACAGGCAATAGTGAACGGAATGATGCAGATATTGCCGTCTGTTGGTTCGCTTGCAATCCAGCTTATTACAACTCTATATGAGCAGCTTACGTCACAAGGGCCAAGCTTGTTACAGCAAGGATATGAATTGTTGAGTAATCTGATTGATGGATTCGTACAGGCGATTCCAGAAGCGTTGCCGAAAGTGCTTGATTTTATTCAAGGGATCGGTGAAAAACTTGCAGAAGCAGCTCCTGTAATGATTCGAAAAGGATTCGAGTTGCTACAGAAATTGGTAGAAGGAATTGTGAGTGCAATACCGATTTTGATTGAGCGAGTTCCAGAAATTATTTCGACATTTGCAAACATCATTAATGATAATTTCCCAACAATCCTAATGAAGGGTGCTGAATTACTTGGACAGTTGGCACTCGGACTTATTCAGGCAATACCAACTCTGATTGCAAACATTCCGCAGATTATAGCAGCTATTGTTGACGTGCTGATGGCGTTCCAGTGGTTAAACCTTGGCAAGAGTATAATTAAGTTCTTGGGTGATGGCATTACATCTATGGTCGGGTTTGTTAAAACAGCCGGTACTAATATATTAAACGGAATTAAAGGCTCTATTCAGAATCTACCTTCAACGCTTGCTAATATAGGAAAGTCTGCTATTCACAATCTCGGGAGTACAATAAGCGGGATGGTGTCTTATGTGAAAACTGCCGCTCTAAAAATCGCGTCCGGAATTGAATCTGCAATTCTTACGCTGCCTGGTAAGATGGCATCAATCGGAAGCAATATTGTGCAGGGGTTGTGGAACGGAATATCCAACATGACTGGTTGGATTATTGACAAGATTGGAGGATTCGCAAGCAGTGTTGTTTCGTCCATCAAAGATTTCTTCGGCATACATTCCCCATCCAGAGTTATGCGAGACCAAGTCGGGAAATACCTTGCAATGGGCGTAGGTGTTGGATACGAAAAGTATATGCCGTACAAAGAGATGAAAAAAGTATCCGGTAAGGTGGTGTCTCAGTTGTCTGCATCTGTGAGCGGTATAACGTTATCAGTGCCGGAAAGTGCTGGAAGTCAAACTTACCAGAAAAGCGTTGGAATCCGGAAGTCTGAAAATAACAACGAGCTACTCTATGCAGTAGACCGTCTATCCAGACTTGCCAACAGACCACTAGAGATTGTTAATAAAATTGACTCTGTAGAGACATCCAGAGTACTTGCAACACCAATGGAAAAACAAATAGAAAAGAATTCTAGTTTTCGGAAGATGTTAGGAGGGGATAGAAATTGAGCCTATCAGTAAAATTTGACGATCAGGAACTCGGGCGATACTTAAGTGTATTGTCCGGGTTCTCTCCGTTTAGCGGAGTAAATAGAGAGTCGGAACTCCTTGACGGAGCAGAAAGTGCAAAAGGAGAGGATTTTGGCTACATAACATATAAATCAAAGACGCTTGAAATGCCCTTTGAAATTAAAGGCGATATCTTGGCAAGCTATGACGCGATTCAGAAAATCCTGAACGTCACAGAGCCGAAAAGGCTTGTGTTTGGGAATTATCCGGATCGCTATTTTTATGCTGTCCCTGACGGTAATTTTGATATAACACAGGTTGCAATGTTTGGGAAAGGCACGATCACATGGCTCATTCCGGATGGGGTAGCGTACTCCACTACAGAATTTGCATTTGACGGAGTGCAAGAAGATGGATACCAGACAATTACCATCCAAAACAACGGTACCGAGTGGACGGATGTGGACTATGAGATTACCCACAAGCACGAGAACGGCTTTATTGGATTGGTCAGCCAGTATGGAGTAATTCAGCTTGGGAAACAAGAAGAAGCGGACGGAGAGAACTACGAAGCGTCCGAAGAACTGTTTAACGGTTACAGTCTGTTTCAAGACGATCACGGTACCTCTTATCAGAACCCAGAAAACACCACACAGGGAACGCTCGAAGTCAAGAATGTTGCCGGATATAACGTCATGGCATTAAAAGGTGGACAGGCAACATCCGGATTCTGGAACGGTGGAATGAAAACACTTACTATCCCGGTGGACAGCGAGGGCAGACGTGGGGCAAAGAACTTTTACTGTTACACGCAGCACTGGTTTGAGTGTGGATTAATGGGACAGACCGGAGCGCAGACTATTGCGTTTCTGACAGGAAAAAATGAAGTGATCTGTTCTATGTCCATAAATAAAAACGATTCTGTTGGGAATACGGCGCATGTGGACTGGTTTGCACCACAAAACAAGAAGATCAAGACACTGGATTTCCAACCGTCATCTTACGAGCAGAATCCATTTAACTTAAAGATGGGTGGAGGGCATAATGATTTCTTAAAAGAGGGTGACAGGCTGCGGATTTTTTGGTACGGACAGTATTATCACTTTACTATACCGGAGATTAAAGACATGGCGTGTGAGAAGATACAGGTCTGGATCGGGCAGTGGGGAAGTAGAGATCTTGGAAATCAGCTGGTTACGCACAATTATTTAAAAAGTATCTGGTTCCGTAAGGATAACGTGGAAAAATACCGAGATGTGCCGAACCGGTATCGTGCCGGTGACGTGGTGACTATAGACGGAGAGAGTACAAAGGTCTATGTAAACGGGATGCCGGCAAAAGGAGATGAGATTACGGGGACGGATTATTTTCAAGTTCCACCTGGAACAACGGAAGTCCAGTTCTGCTACTCTTCCTTTTCTTCTCCACCGCCGCAGATTAAAGCGAAAATACGGGAGGTATATTTGTAATGGATAACATCAGAATTGCGATTCTAAGCACAAATAACACGCCAGTAGCGTACATGGACAACGGGCATAAAAAGTCCATGCACTACTGGAATGATGAGCTACACGAATACTTACAGGGTACGGCGAATGCTTACACTTTTACGGTAAATGCAAAGCATCCAGACGCACAGCATGTCAAAGCTGGGAATAAGGTGGCATTTACTTACAAGGGGAAATCATACTACTTAAACATTGTAAATACAGACCAAACAGAGCAGACGATTACTGCCACGGCATGGTCGCTGTCGTTTGAGCTTATTAACGAGGATGCTGGAGAATACAAAGCTGGAAAAGCCATGAGTTTTGAAGAGTACCTCGCCGTCTTTGATGCTGAGAGAACGCTTAAATTGGGACTCAATGAGGTGTCGGACAAACGGATCACCAACGAATGGACAGGTACAACGTCCGTATTAAAGAGATTATTCTCCCTGGCTAATGTCTTTTCTGCTGAAATCGAATTTGAGACAGTACTGAACAGGGACTACTCTTTAAAAGAGATTGTCCTAAATGTATATCGGAAACACTCCGATACAGACAGCGGAGTCGGAGAATACCGGAATGACATTGTACTGCGGTACGGGAAAGGAATTACCGGAATTCGAAAAACCACAGATGCCGAGAAGCTTTACACCTGCATCCAGCCGACCGGAAAGGACGGTCTGACAATCAATGGTCTTGACAAGAAAGAATACGATGAAAACGGCAATATCGAGTACTTTACAGACGGTGCGATCATCCGCGCACCGCAGGCAAGGGACCGGTTCCCATCCAACATCGTAAATAAGGCTGATGCTTATATCCTGATGCGTAAAGAGTACGATACAGACAGCAAGGACAAGCTCTATAGCATGGCTCTGTCTGATCTTAAAACAGCATCTGAACCGGTGGTGACTTACGAGGTGGACGGATATTTTGACACCAACATCGGGGATACGGTAAGGATGCAGGATCAGGAGTGGACACCAGTCCTTTATCTACAGGCAAGAGTATCAGAACAGATCAGGAGTCTTACCAATCCAAAAACTGCAAAGACGGTATTTACAAACTACAAAGAGCTGACATCGGAAATTTCGGACAGCTTATTACAGAGGATGCAAGACCTTATTAATAAAAATAAGGTTTATACTTGCTCTATCTCAACAAACAACGGCGTTATCTTTAAAAATGGCACCGGTAGCACTACTCTGACCGCTTACGCTTACGATAACGGCGTGGATGTGGCAGACAAGCTACAATTCCGATGGAGCAAGGATGGGCATGAGTTTTATGTTGGTAAGAGCGTTACGGTAAATGCTACGGACGTGGATACAAAGGCGGTGTACTCGTTTGAGGCTATGGAAAATGGGATAAAACGTGGGTATTACGAGGTCACGATCACGGATGTAATGGACGGAGAGGATGGTCAGGACGGAACAACTTATTACACATGGTTTAAATTTGCTGATGACGAATATGGAAATGGAATGTCCAGTAGTCCGGACGGAAAAGAATACTTGGGAATCGCCTACAATAAGGAGACTCCGGTAATGTCCAATAATCCGGAAGATTACCAGTGGGCAAGAATCACCGGAGAGGGAGTACCAGGGAAGCCCGGAGATGACGGGAAAACTTACTATACGTGGGTGAGATATGCGGATGATGCCAGCGGAAACGGGATGTCTGACAGCCCGAATGGAAAATATTACATCGGATTCGCCTACAACAAGGAAGTACCGACAGAAAGTAGTAATCCCGCAGATTATCAGTGGTCGAAGTACAAAGGGGATGATGGCCAAGACGGTGTTGGAATTAAATCTATTACAAAGTACTACCTTGCATCCGAAAAGAGTACCGGAATCACAACATCCTCTTCTGGGTGGAGCACTACAAAGCAGGACATGACGGACGTAAAAAAATATTTGTGGAGCTACGAAGTCTATGCCTACACAGACGGATCATCCACCAAGACAACTCCCGTGATTATCGGAGTGCACGGACAAAATGGAGCAGACGGGGATTCCGGCATTATCGTGTCTTCAACAGCTCCGGAAAATCCAAAGGTTGGACAGCTCTGGCAGACTGCAAGCGGAGAGCCGATTAAAAGATGGGATGGAAGTAAATGGGTGATCTATTACATTTCTGTAGAGAATCTGAATGTAGAGACGTTAAGTGCGATTGCCGCAAATCTCGGAACTGTGACTGCCGGACTTATTAAGGATAAGAATGGAACAATGCTTATCGATGTTACATCCGGAAAGATTATTAGCAAGAAAATCGTGCAAGGAGCAGTGGAAAATGTTGCGTCATTGAGTAATGCGTATTTGGCTTTCTCTGGTAAGGCTCCGACAACAGATCGAGCTACTATGAGCGTGAACTTGCAAAACATCATGTTTACAAATGAAAATACGAGAAAAGCAACGACAATCCAGTTTGAGGATGAAATGATATATGCAAGAAATTCTGTATCCCCACGTATAAGCATATATGCGTATCGCAATTACGATTCCGGCACCGTGAAAGGTCCATATACAAGTGCAAACTCCGCTAATAACATCCGTATAGAACTAAAAAGAAGAGGATGTATGGTAACATGCAAGATCACAATGCTTGCACAATTTCCGGGAAGTGGCGAATACGGGCCATTCAACGAGGTGAAAATTCCAGTAGGATATCGACCGGTTGTGGATTTCTTTGCTCCCTATAGTGAAGTTTCAGGACCTAACATATTTGGAACGGGAAGATACGGCATAGGAAAAGATGGGGGGATCAAGATTTATGTGGAGAATCCCGGATGGACAGAACGTCACGCAGCGTTCACGTGGATTACAGATGATTGATTAAAGGAGCGAATATGGAGATTAGAGCAAGACCGTGATGGTCTTATTTTTATACTTAAAAAACCGGAGGGAAAACATGACAGAAAATGAAGTAGAAGTGAAACTTGCAGAGCACGGAAAAGAAATCGGCTCATTAAAGCATCGAATGAAAGAAGCAGAGGACGTTGTGAGCGTGGTACATCAATTAGCACAGGAAATGGTGGGGCTCACCAAAGAGGTCGGCTTTATGAACCAGACACTGGTGCAGTTAACTGCAAAAGTGACGCATCTGGAGCAGACACCAGCTAAGAGATGGGATGGGGTTGTTACCGCTCTCATTGGAGCTATTATCGGTGCAGTAGCAGCAATGCTTTTTTAAGGAGGACGTAAAATGAAAAAGATTAACTGGATTGTAAGAATTAAAAACAAGGCATTTTGGGTAGCACTGATCCCGGCACTGTTGCTGTTGATACAGGCAATTGCGGCAGTGTTTGGTCTTACCATCGACCTTGGAGACCTTGGAGATAAGTTATTGACTGTAATCAATGCACTCTTTGCGATTCTGGCGATCCTTGGTGTAGTGGTAGACCCAACAACACCTGGAACAAGAGATTCAGAGAGGGCGCTTACATATAAGTAGGTAATTTCAGAGGGCTTGGAAACAGGCTCTCTTTTATTGTGCGACGTCGCACAAGGAGGTGAGAACATGAGCGAACAGAACGAATTTGGCAGAGTATCCGTAGAGGAACTGGAAAAAGCATTTGAAACAGAAGAGCAGGAGGAAGAGAAAGAATGAAAATTGGCTTAAGGGGAGGACACTCCCCGAATTGTAAAGGTGCAATCGGTCTGATCGATGAGCAGGCAGAAGTGCGGAAAATCTACAATGAGCTTGCACCAATGTTGCAGGCTGTCGGTCATACTGTGGTTGATTGTAATTCCAACGCATCCAATGTGTCTGGTGAGCTGTCTGACGGCACAAATAAGGCGAATAGTGCGGGGTGCGATATCTATGTCACCTTGCACATGAATGCGGCAGGAGCGGCGTCAGCGGGCGGCACAGAGGTGTGGTTATACGATGCATCTAACCAGACAATGAACACGATCGCAAGCAATATCTGCCAGAATTTCGCAAATAAAGGATTTGCTAACCGTGGTGTAAAGTACAGTTCGGGATACCATGATCTGAATGTATCTAATATGCCTGGCATGATCGTGGAGACATTATTCTGCACTGGCACAGGTGATGTGGCCAGATATCGAAATTTAGGTACAAAAGGAATTGCGGAGCTGATTGCAAAGGCGATTGACAGTAGAGCGTCTGCATGCAGCGAACAAAAAAATAACCAGAATACAGGAATCGAACAGGAAGGAGAAGAAGAGATGAAATGTTTATTTACAGTAGAGGGAAAAGGTGCAGTGTATTATTTTGACGGTCAAAAAGTAATAACATTGGGTCATCCAGACGAATTAAAAATCATCCAGCAGATTTACAAGGACAACAATGGTAAGGACATGCCGTGTTACAAGTGGAGTCCTAAAGCGCCATGGTATGCAAGGCTCATGTCGGTAATTTACAGTAAAGAGACCACATCTATTTAATAAAAACCCCCTCGGAGATCAGTTCTCTGAGTGTGGTATCTTTGCAATTATTAAATAAATTTTTTGGGTGTATTTACATATCCGGATAAATGTGATATTATAAAGCCGTCCAATACAGGTGATGCTCTGTATTGCGGAAACTGAGCAAATCACAGTTTCGCCGATTGAAATATTAGTAGTAGCTTTAATACGAGATATTAAAGTTGTCGCACCCAATGGATGCTTTGGTGTGCGGTTCTGCCAGCAATTCCGGCGGACGCGGATTGAAATATTAACAGTATATTTAAAGCTAAAAGATAGGGATAAGCTTATTGCTTATCCTTTTATCTTGCATTTTTTCCAGAGCTATAGCAGTCATAAAATCTATCAACAAGCTTTGCAAGCTCATCCGGTGTCAATTTGCCAAACAGTGCTTCTGGGATCCATTTGTAATTTTCGTAAAATGTACTTTCAAAGCTTCCAATCTTGCTGAGTTTTTTGATTTTCTGGTATTTGTCCATCCTTAAAAGGTCATGTAAGTCCATTTCTCCATCTTTTAAAGACTGTTTAGTTTCGCTGGTAAAAACGTTTAAGTCTAATGCCAACATATCCTCAACGCTGCATCCGAGTGCGCCAGATAAAGCCTGCGCATTTTTTGCAGTCATGTTACTTACGTCAATTTCGCCTTTTTCAATTTTCTGTATCTGACGGATGTTGATTCCAGTTTTCTCCGCCAATTCTCTTTGAGTAAGTCCCATAAATTTTCTGAGTTCTTTAAGTTCTGCCATAGTTCTTCTCCTTCTCCCCGTATAGCCGATAGGACAGCATTTTATTTATTTTCCGTAAACTTCGCTTAAGATTCTGTTACACATTGTGTTATAGCCATGTCTAACGTTAAAAAAGAGTTTCTGATAGTATTTCTGGTAAGATGTTTCGTTGATTTTTAATAACTCGATTACAAGTCCTGCATCAGATTCAGAAATAATTCTGTTATATCCAGTTTTGCAAGACTCCCACATGCTTACATTTTCCGGAAATCCTGCTTTGCAGTCTGCGATCAGAGCATCAAACTGCTTGTTCATTTTCTCGATCAGATCATTTGCGAAGCTGATCTGCTTCTCTGTTCCTGTCATTTTTGTATCACCTCTTTTTGCTTCATTCCATGCTTTCTTCAAAGCTTCGGAGATTCCGAAAGATGCTTTCTTTACCAGTTCCCATGCTCTTTTCATAATTTTGGATAAGTTGTATTTTTTCATTTTCGTTATCTCCTTTGCTTTATCTTATGGTTATATTTTACGCCAATATTGGCGTAAAGTCAAGAGCAAATTGAAAAGTTTTTAAAATATTTTTATGATATAATGGAATAAATGGAGGGGATAGATATGGAATATCAAATCTACGAATCTTACGATACATTTTTACTATACCAAGAGTTTATAGAGATACCCGGAAATACTTTTAAATTCCGGCTGCCAGAAGGGATGATCCTGACAACCGAAATGATGCACACCTTTTTACGGGCGGCGTATATGAGTGTTGGACGGATGGATCTGCCGTCCTGAATATTGTATCATTTATTTTGTACTAATTATACTGCTCCAAATGGGGCTAAACACTTAGTACAAAACAGATTATAAAAAATCTACAGC
>OODQ01000411.1_pt1 | contig 34982 bp, 36 predicted proteins | sample 1671321 | NCBI WGS metagenome assembly OODQ01 (sample SAMN06348144, study PRJEB24527) | human gut metagenome | biome: human gut; feature: ankylosing spondylitis patient; material: feces | host: Homo sapiens | place: China | collected 2015-10
GACAAATTTCAAATAGGTTTATAACAAGCAGATAAATCTCTCTGAAAGATTGATTGTCCGCCAAACATTACTAACGATAACAAATTTGTATGAAAGTTTTTATTGGAGGTGAATTGGAACATAGTATTTCTGATAAGTTTCGTAAAGCAAGAAACTCTGTAATAGAATATATGGATTGTCTATGTGATATTTCATATATTAATGAACTAAGTTTCTATGTATTCTGCTTAAAAGGATTTACTGCAAATCCATTAAGTAGATATTCGAAAAAACGTAATCGGATAGAATTGGAAATTCTACTCCCATTTGATAAATTTGAAACAGCAAATGATTCTCAATGCGTTGAGATATTGAAACAAAGTATTCTTGATGCTATTGAGAACTATAAAAATAAAAACATTCCACAACAATATATTGATGTAATTGTAGAAAAAATGAAAGCATCAATTAATGAATTCGTTAGTAACAAATAGCACTACTGCTTAAAGCGGAACGATGATGATGTTTCGGCTTCTGCCGTGAAATGGAAATTAGCCGATATGTAAGTAATCCCAGAGATAGAACCGATGCTTATTCTCCTGCCGTTTATCATGCCCAATGTATAAACCCGAAGTGAAACATCAGTGCGACATTCACCACGGTCAGGGCGATAGCGATAAGGACTATTTTGGCGAGCTTCCTGCCGGGATGTTTCATCTTTCCGTAATATTCACGAAGTGCTTCACGCCGCCCGGCTGTGTAGCGGAGCTGACAGAACAAGTCGGGAAGAAAGCAAAGAATCATCACTATGGCAAAAGCAACAATCCAACTGAAATAGCGAAACATCAACGGTGTTCCAAGCGGTACGAGTATGGCAAAGAGCCAGCAAAAGAGCAACAGCATACGCCCGTTAAGGTTGGTATGCTCCCTTTCGTGCCATATCTCGGCTACATACCACATATAGTCGATGAAGCAGAACCGGTATTTGCGATTGTCCTTATCCATATCATTACAAAAATAATGTTTTCTACCCACTTAACCATTACTTCATGCCGAAAAACACCATACCCGATAAAAAGAACCTCGCCGGCTTGTTCTTGCCGACGGGGTATTTTTATCCTCACTTGTCCTTAATCAGATGCGACAGCTCCGGGTCTGCTTTGATGCGCCCGATCTCGTCGGCGACAATCTGCCTGACCTCGCTCTTGATGCGGTAGTAGTTGGCGTCGATCTGCTGCTGCATGGTGTCGTTGCCGTCCTTGTCGGTGAAGTCGATGATCTGCGGTATCTTCACGTAGCGGGCGGTCTCCCGCCTGACCTTCTCGTTATCCACGACAATCTCGGCATGGAAAATCTTCTGCTCGATACGCTCGTCGAAATTGTCGGCTACCGCCCCGACGAACATACCCTGTGTGAGGTTGGAAATCTTGCTTGCCGGAATGAGGCTGTCCATCTGGGTATTGATGGAGACGGAGGTCTCGTTCCGGTTGATAGTCATGTTCTGCCGTTTCTGCAAGACCTTGCCGAAACGCTCGGAGAGCGTCTTGGCAGTTTCGGCAACTACCTGACCTGCAAAGACATTGCCGACCGTATTGCAAATAACAGCGGACTCTTTGTCTCCATAATCACGCTTTAGCTGGCTGAAATCCTGAAAGCCGAGCATGACGGCTACCTTGTTGCTTCGGGCGGTGGCAATGAGGTTGTCCAGTCCACGCATATAGATGGTGGGCAGCTCGTCGATAATCACGGCGGATTTGAGCCGCTTCTTCTTGTTGATGAGTTTCACGATGCGGGAGTTGTACAGTCCCAACGCCGCCCCGTAGATGCCCTGACGGTCGGGGTTGTTACCGACTACGAGCACCTTCGGCTCTTCGGGATTGTTGATGTCGAGGGTGAAATCGTCCGCCGTCATCACCCAGTAGAGCGCCGGGGAGATCATGCGGGAAAGCGGTATCTTGGCACTGGCTATCTGCCCCTGCAACTGCTCCACCGCCGAGGATTCCCATGCGTCCATGAAGGGAGAAAGGTAGTTCTCCAACTCCGGGTACGAGGTGAGGATGGGGAAAATGTCGGCGTACTTGCGGTTCAGGAACTCAATGGCATGGGGGAAGGTGCAATACTTGCCGTTCTTGTAGATTTTGAGATACCATATAATGCTGGCTAACAGAATGATAGGCGATTCTACGAAGAAATCGCCCTGTTTGGAAATCCACGTGCGGTTCAAATTTAACATAATCGTGTAGGCACTCTCGTAGGCATCGGATATGTCGGTCATGAAGTCCGGGTGGATGGGGTTGCAGCGGTGGCTCTCCCTCGGATTGTCGAAGTTTATCACGTAGAACTTGGGCTTGACCTTGTAGCCGTCCAAATGGGCGAGCAGGTGGTTGTAGGCTATCTCGGAGAGGTCGGGGTACTTGAAATCATACAGGAAAAGCGAATAGCCCTTCTCGATGGTCTGTTTGATATACTGGTTGATTATCGCATAGGACTTGCCCGAACCGGGCGTGCCCAAGACCATCGTCGCACGGAAGGGATTGACAAGGTTGATCCATCCGTCATACGCCCTGCCCCTGAACCAGAAGCGGGTGCGAAGGTTGACGGAATACTCGTTCTCCTTCAACTCGGTCTCCTGCATGAAGGATTCGTTCTCGACGTTGAACACGTCTTCGAGCAGGTCGGTCTTCAGCAGACGGGACATCCACAGTCCCGCCATGAGCAGGCAGATATACCCTGCGGTAAGGGTGGCGATATACAGCACGGTGTCCGCCGGAAGCGGCAGAGGAAGGGTGAGCAACCACCCGTTGCCGAAAAAGAGCAGCAAGCCGGACACGCCGCAAAGGATGATCCTGCGCCACGTGATTTTCTGTTCCTTCACGCCCTTTGTGCCGAGGCAGCTAAGGGCGAGGAACAGCACGGCGAAGAGCTTCGTCCAGAGGATATTGGAGAACAGCCCGGCGGTACGCTGGAAGCCGAGCAATATCCTATCGACAACGCCGATGTCGATGCCCCACTCCCGGACGGACTGGTAACAGAACCAGTAAATATTTACCACTACAAATAAAATGCTTATCGCACGCATGAACTCCATGACTTTGGCGAGTCCACGCAAATCGTCTTCGTTTTGCATAATTCGTTGAATTTTAAGTTGATTATTGTTGCCTGCCGTACTTGCGCCTCTTTTTCTTTTTGCGTTGCGGAGGTACGGGCTGGTCGCCGGACGCTCCGCCGGGTACGGGGGCAAAGAGGTTGAAGGCGGCCGCCACGTTCTGGGTGGTGCCGTCCTTGTGGTCGGGACGATAGCCGGTATCGTGTCCGTCCCATTGGGATGCGCCCGTATGCTCCTGCTGCCGGGTGGGATGTTCCACTCCGGCGGAGGGTTGTGGCAAGTGAATACCTTCCTGCCCGGCGAAAAGGTCGTTGAACACGCCTGCGGAGAACTCCTTGCCCAGACGGGAGCCGTTGAAGACGGCTTTGGCGGCATGGTCGATGAAGGTCGCCCCATAGATGCGCCCGGCTTCATTCTGACGGAATACCACGCCGATTCCCTGCCGCATGAGTTCCCGCTCGAACTGCGCCCGGTCATGCCCTGCGGTCTGCATGGCGGCGGAAACCTTTCCGGCGGTGGCGGCGGCGACTTCCTTGTGGGTCTTTTCCCATGCGGCAGCGTTGTGCATCCGCCTTTCGAGGGCTGCGACGCCCGCCTCCTTGCCGAACACGGAGGACTTGAAGGGCTTGCCGACCTTGTTGCCCTCCCTGTCGGTTGCCGAATAGGTCAAGCCGTGATACTCCCGCCCGCCGTATTCCCCCTTCACCTCGTCCACCGTGATGCCGTAGAGCGAAAGCACCGCCCGGTATTCTCCCAGTGTACGGAAACGCCACTCCCGGGCAAGCGGGCGGATGACTCCCGCCAACTGCCCCTTGAGGTTGCCGTCCCCGTAACCGACGGGCGACAAGGGCAGCCCCTCCTTCCACTGCTTGGGCGTAGCCGGGACAAGACCGAACTGCCTCTCCAGCTCCCGGCAGACCTTCATCGAACGCCCGTGCTCGTAGCTGTCGGAAATCGCACGCCCGGTTTCGTCCACCCGGACGGAGACGATGTGCAGGTGCTCCCGCCCGATGTCGTTGTGGCGATAGACGATATAGGGCTGGTCGCCGAAGCCCATGCGCCGCATGTACTCCTCCGCCAAGCTGACAAACCGCTCCTCGCTCAAGCAATCCTTCGGGTCGGGATTGAGGGAGATATGCAGGACGGGCTTCTCGGTCTTGCGGTTGGCTGTGAGGTAGTCACCGAACGAGCGGGAAAGATGCCCTATCGTGTAGGGAGCATCGCCCTGCGGCTCGATAATCCGGCTGGTGAAAAGCACGTCGGCGTGCCGCTCGTCCACCTTCAACTGGTTGTAGGCAAGCACCCCGTAAAGGCTGCTGCCGTGCGAGATCTTGGCTATCATCGGACGGGGTATTTGCTCCGGAACTCCTCCACCAGTGCGGAAATCCGCTTGCTTAACTCGACCAGTTCGAGGGTGTGCCGCTCTAGCTTGTAGAGGAAAGCGAGGGCTTTCTTCTCCGAGAAATTGGATTTGAGCGCACGCACGCATTGGTTGTAGTTCGTGCCTATGGCACGGAACTGCGAGTGGAAGGTGGTCAGGCGCATGTAGAAATCCTGCGTCCCCTTATCCAGTTTAATGACCTTAATCTCCCTGCCGAAAAGTGCGGAAACGATAAACTCCGCCTTGGTCGCCTTGCCCGACTCGTCGAAAAGCGCGAGGAAACGGGCGTTGTCCCCGTCGTCCAGACGGAACACGTAGCGGTGGCGCATCTTGTCGGGCTTGGGCTTTCGCCCGTGGTTGCCCGCATACTTCTTCTGATTGTCCATCATCCTGTAAAATTTTAAGTGAAACATGGTCTGAAAACGCCGTATGCCTACGGCTCTCCCCCGTGAGCATCCCCCGACTCCGGAGGGGGATGCCACATCGAGGGGGCAAGGTGGTGGTGAGGCACGAAATTCATTTCGAGTGCCGCAGCACACAACTTGCCATTTTCGTTTGAAAATAAAATCCGTCCTGCCGGACAGATTGGGGATGCCCTTGCCTGCTGCGGAGTGCCGGGGCACTCCCTCGGGCGGTTGCCGCTCTTCTCCATTCTTACTCCATTTTGGTTTCCGCCTGCAAAGTAACAGCCCTTTTCCCGTCCGGACACCATACCCGGATGCGACAAACCTACGGGTGGAAAGACAATGCACGACACGCTGATAATCAAACGGATAAACTACCGGTATTTTGATATTCCTTTGCGCCGTGGAAGCGGTGAAACGACTGTCCGGATAGACAAGGAAACAACCGGATAGCCGACCGGACGGACAGCCGAACGGCTGACGGTCTTGCCGGACAAACGGACGGACAACCGGATAACCAGCCGGACGATCGGCTAAACAGCCAAACGGTTAAATGACTAAACGGCTAAACGGTCAAACGGCTGAACAGCCGGATGATTGGATGAACGGATGCCTGAACGAATGAACGGACGAATGACCGGCAAAGTGGCTGAAAGGCTGACTGATTGAGTGAACAGAGAAGCGGCTGCACGGGCAGCCGGATGAATAACCAACAGAATGACGATATGGACAGACAGACATTGAACGTGGCTTTCGCCACACAGAAAGGCGGCAGCGGCAAGACGGCTATCACGGTGCTGGTGGCGGGCTACCTGCACTACCGTCTGGGGTGTCCGTTAGCGGTGATCGACTGCGACTTCCCGCAGTACAGCCTGTACGAGATGCGGGAGCGGGACAGCCGGGCGGTACTGGAGAACGAACACCTGAAACGGGCGGCTTACGAACAGATGCGGCAGCCGGGGCGTGCCGCCTATCCGGTGCGCAAGTGCCGGGTGGAGCAAGCCCCTGACACGGCAAGGGAGCTGGCGGCGGAAGGCTGCTACGACCTGCTCTTCTTCGACCTGCCGGGCACGGTGAACTCGGCGGGCATCCTGCGCACGATCGCACAGATGGACTACATCTTCGCCCCGGTGAGTGCGGACAAGGCGGTGCTGGAAAGCACGCTCTCCTTCCTCGACGTGCTGCAACGGATGATGCTGGGCAAGGAGACGAGCCGTCTGAAGGGGCTTTACCTTTTCTGGAACCAAGTCGACAAGCGGGAAACGAGCGGGCTGTACGAGAAGTACGGGCAGGTGGTCGCCGACATGGGGCTGCCGATGCTGCAAACCCGCATCCCCGACACGAAACGCTTCCGCAAGGAGGCGGACGGCACGGGACGGACGGTGTTCCGCTCCACGCTGCTGGCTCCCGACAGGCGGATGCTGGCAGGCAGCGGCATCCCCGAACTGACCCGTGAGATAGCGACCATCCTCAAACTGGAAGGCTATGAAGAAGCAGCGGAATGAGAAGCCCATCGACGAGGAACTGCTGATGCGGATGATGGCGGGCGAGGCGGCAGGAACGGGAGAACCGGGAACCGGAAAGGGGGAAACCTCCGTGCCGGTGGAGAAGGCGCAGGAAGGGAAAACGGCGGACACAAGACGGCGCAAGGGAAGGCAGGCGGACTACGAGACGACCTTCCTCAAAGGCATGGACATCCCCGCCCGCTACGGCAAGCCGGTCTATGTGCGCCGTGAGTACCACGAGCGCATCGCCAAAATCTCGGTGATGCTGACGGGCGGCAAGGTGTCGCTCTCGGCATACATCGACAACGTGCTGGCGCAGCACTTCGAGCAATACCGGGAGGAGATCGAGGCGGCATACGCCGGGAAACTGGAGAACCTCTTTTAAAAAGGAAGGAGGAAACGGCATGATACTGAAATTATCGCTCACCGTCCTGCTGCTCTATTACCTTGTCGTGCTGTGGAAATACTACCGGCAGGACATCGCCGGGATATTCGGGACAGCGGAGACGGACGAAGACACGGACGGAACGGGAAAGGAACCGGGGCAACCGGGCAAGCCGTACACGGTCATGGGAGAAAGCACCTACCTGCCCTTCGCAGCGGAGGACGGGGAGGAAGCGGCAGCCGGAGCCGTGGACGAACCCGCAGCGGAGGACGACGGGGCGGACTACTCCGACATCGAGCCGGAGGAGGACGAGGAGGAGACGGACTATGAACCCACGCCGGAGGAGATCCGGGAACTGGAGGAGGAAGAGGAATTAGGGGCTTATTACCCGGACGGCAACCCCGACTTCGCCACGGGGTACTCCTTCGATGACCTGAAAAAGGTGCGCCGGGTACTGGTGTCGGACAATGCGGACGAAAAGGCGGAGCGGGAAGCCCGTGAGGTGCTGCCGTCCGTGATGGGGTCGGACATCTGGGAGGCGATGCTGGACGAGTTCGAGGGCGCACGTGAGCGTGTCGCCCGGCTGATGGACAACCATAATGTTTAATTAAAATTTTAAAGACAAATGAGACAAAAGAGAATCTTATTCACGGCGGCCTGCATACTGGTTGCCGTGGGCGCAATGGCGCAGGGAAACGGGCAGGCGGGTATCACGGAAGCCACGCAGATGGTTACCTCGTATTTTGAGCCGGGAACGAAACTGATTTACGCCATCGGTGCGGTGGTCGGCTTGATCGGAGGGGTGAAAGTGTACGGGAAGTTCAGCTCCGGAGACCCAGACACGTCGAAGACGGCGGCGAGCTGGTTCGGAGCCTGCATCTTCCTGATTGTAGCCGCCACCATCCTGCGTTCGTTCTTCCTGTAAAACAGCGGATTATGGACATGGAAATCAACAAGGGGATCGGCAGGAACGTGGAGTTCAAGGGGCTGGAAAGCCAGTACCTCTTCATCTTCTGCGGCGGTCTGCTCGCCGTGTTCGTGGTGTTCGTCATCCTGTACATGGCGGGCGTGAACCAGTGGGTGTGCATCGGCTTCGGCGTGGTTGCGGCTACGCTGCTGGTATGGCTGACCTTCCGGCTGAACGCCCGGTACGGCACGCACGGGCTGATGAAGGCAGCCGCCCGCAGGCGGCATCCGAGGTACGTGGTGAACCGGCTGAAAATCCCCCGATTATTCACCTTTAAACACTGGCAAGAATGAGAAACGTAATGAAAGCGGCGACGCTCGAAAGCAAGTTCCCGCTGCTGGCGGTGGAGAACGGCTGCATCGTGAGCAAGGAGGCGGACGTGACGGTCGCCTTCAGGGTGGAACTGCCGGAACTGTTCTCCGTCACGGGAAGCGAGTACGAGGCGGTCCACTCGGCTTGGCACAAGGCGGTGAAGGTGCTGCCGGAGTATTCCATCGTGCACAAGCAGGACTTCTTCATCGAGGAGAAGTACCGGCCGGAAACGGACAGGGACGACCTTAGCTTCCTGAGCCGGAGCTTTGAGAGGCACTTCAACGAACGCCCGTTCCTGAACCACTTCTGCTACCTGTTCCTTACCAAGACGACGAAGGCACGGAGCCGTCAGGAAAGCACGTTCTCCACCCTCTGCAAGGGCAGGCTTGTCCCCAAGGAGATCGAGGACCGGGAGACGGTTACGAGGTTCATCGAAGCGGTCGGTCAGTTCGAGAAGATCATGAACGACAGCGGACTGGTTACGCTGCGCCGCCTCACGACGGACGAGATCACCGGGACGGAAACGGCGGCGGGCATCGTGGAGAAGTACCTCTCGCTCTCGCAGCACGACACGACGGTGCTGAAGGACATCCAGTTGAACCCGGAGGAGATGCGCATCGGCGACGACATCCTCTGCCTGCACACCCTCTCGGACACGGAAGACCTGCCGGGCAAGGTGGCGACGGACAGCCGCTACGAGCGGCTCTCGACCGACCGCTCGGACTGCCGGCTGTCGTTCGCCGCCCCGGTGGGCTTGCTGCTGGACTGCAACCACTGCTACAACCAGTACATCTTCATCGACGACCACGGGGAGAACCTGAAACGCTTCGAGCAGACCGCCCGGAACATGCACTCGCTCTCCCGCTACTCCCGCTCCAACCAGATCAACAAGGCATGGATCGAGGAATACCTGAACGAGGCGCACTCGAAAGGGCTGACCTCGGTGCGCTGCCACTGCAACGTGATGGCGTGGAGCGACGACCGGGAGGAGCTTAGGCGCATCAAGAACGAGGTGGGCAGCCAGCTCGCCCTGATGGAGTGCAAACCGAGGCACAACACGGTGGACGTGCCGACGCTGTTCTGGGCGGCGATACCGGGCAACGAGGGGGACTTCCCCTTCGAGGAGAGCTTCTACACGTTCATCCCGCAAGCCCTGTGCTTCTTCACCGAGGAGACGAACTACAAGGACTCGCTCTCGCCCTTCGGCATCAAGATGGCGGACAGGATGACGGGCAGACCGCTGCATCTGGACATCAGCGACCTGCCGATGAAGAAAGGGGTGATCTCGAACCGCAACAAGTTCGTCCTCGGTCCGAGCGGGAGCGGCAAGTCGTTCTTCATGAACCACCTCGTGCGCCAGTATTACGAGCAAAACAGCCACATCGTGCTGATCGACACGGGCAACTCGTACCAAGGGCTGTGCGAGCTGATCCACCGCAAGACCAAGGGCGAGGACGGGATTTATTACACGTACACGGAGGAGAAGCCCATCAGCTTCAACCCCTTCTTCACGGACGACTACAAGTTCAGCGTGGAGAAGAAGGACAGCATCAAGACGCTGCTGCTGGCACTGTGGAAGGGCGAGGACGAGAAAATCACGAAGACGGAGAGCGGCGAGCTGGGCAGTGCGGTGTCGGCGTACATCCGCCGGATACAACAGAACCGGGACATCGCCCCCTCGTTCGACACCTTCTACGAGTACATGCTGAACGATTACCGGAAGGAGCTGGCTGCAAGGGACATCAAGGTGAGCCGGGAGGATTTCAACATCGACAACTTCCTGACCACGCTCCGGCAGTATTACAAGGGCGGGCGCTACGACTTCCTGCTGAACTCGAACGAGAACATCGACCTGCTGCACAAGCGGTTCATCGTATTTGAAATTGACAGTATAAAAGATAACGCCGAGCTGTTCCCCGTGGTTACGATCATCATCATGGAAGCCTTCATCAACAAGCTGCGCCGCCTGAAAGGGGTGCGGAAGATGCTGATCTGCGAGGAGGCTTGGAAAGCCCTTTCCTCGCCGAGCATGAGTGAGTATTTGAAGTACATGTACAAGACCGTCAGGAAATATTTCGGCGAGGCGATTGTCGTCACGCAGGAAGTCGATGATATTATCTCGTCCCCCATCGTGAAGGAGGCTATCATCACCAACTCGGACTGCAAAATCCTTTTGGACCAGAAGAAGTACATGAACAAGTTCGACGGCATCCAGTCGATGCTCGGGCTGACGGACAAGGAGAAGTCGCAGATACTCTCCATCAACCTCGCCAACCATCCCGGACGGAAGTACAAGGAGGTGTGGATCGGTCTGAACGGGGTGCAGTCGGCGGTGTACGCCACGGAGGTGTCGGCTGCCGAGTACCTGACCTATACCACCGAGGAGAGCGAGAAGACGGAGGTGTTCGCACTGGCGGAAGAGTTGGGCGGCGACTTGGAGCTTGCCATCAAGCGGCTGGCGGAAACGAAGTATAAATAATGTGCCGATGCGCTGAAGTGGCGGACAGGTTGCCGGACGGATGTTTGATTGACCGGACGAACGGCTGAAGGGTCGGATGATTGACCAAACGGCTAAACGGTCAAACGGTTAAACAGTTAAACGGCTGGATGTACAAACGGCTAAACGGCATGGAGAGAATAAAATTTTGTAAAACTTAAAAAAAAACGGAATCAAGATGAGACGATTGAATTTAATCCTGCTGCTGTCGGCGGTGACGGCGGCGCTGGCGTTTGTCATTTCCTGCAAGGAGACAAATGCGGAACGGTTGGAAAAGATGTGCGGCGAATGGGTCAGCACGGGCGGAAAGCCGCCCTTCACCCTCTGGGAAGAGGACGGCAGGTACCGTGTGACGGTCATGCACAGGAACCACACGGGCGGCAGTGAAGCGGAGACCTACCTCGTCCGGGAAACGGAAGGGGTGCTGTTCATCGAGACGGGCTTCGCCGTGATGATGGACTATGACCGGGAGAAAGACCGCATCCGGCTGTCGCCGGGCGGAGAGTACAGGAGAAAGAGTGACGGAACCCTAAAACAGTAAGGACATGAGAACGATAAAGGCAATCATCGTGGGCGTGGCGTGCCTGACGGCAGGTGCGGCCAACGCCCAGTGGGTCGTACACGATCCCGGCAATCTGGCGCAGGGCATCATCAACACGACCAAGGAGATCGTGGAGACCTCCGCCACCGCACAGCACACGCTGGACGGGTTCAAGGAGACGGCGAAGATATTCGAGCAGGGACGGAAGTATTACGATGCGCTCAAGGCGGTGCATGACGTGGTGAAAGGTGGCGTGAAGGTGAAGAAGTCCATCGAGATGGTGGCGGACATCTCGGAAATCTACGTGCGCAACTACCAGAAGATGCTCGGCGACCCGAACTACACGCCGGACGAGCTGTCAACCATCTCGTTCGGGTACGCCAAGCTGCTCTCCGAGAGCGCGGACATCCTGCAAGATCTGAAGAACGTGGTGAACGTGACGGGGATGTCGCTCTCGGACGCCGAGCGGCTGGCGATCATCGACCAGAGCTACAAGCGGCTGCTGGAGTACCGCAACCTCGTGCAGTATTACACGGACAAGAACATCTCGGTGAGCTACCTGCGGGCGAAGAAGAAAAAGGACGCCGACCGGGTGGTGGCTCTCTACGGGGATGCGGAAGACCGTTACTGGTGAGAGTGGCAATATATAATAATGTTCACGTACATAAATATAATATAGGACTATGTTGTTAGCGATAGACTTCACGAACCTGCACGAGATATTGCAGGCATTGTATCAGGACATGATGCCGCTCTGCGAGAAGCTGACGGGGGTAGCCAAGGGAATCGCCGGGCTGGGTGCGCTGTTCTACGTAGCCGCCAAGGTGTGGCAGGCGCTCGCCCGTGCCGAGCCCATCGACGTGTACCCGCTGCTGCGCCCGTTCGCCATCGGGCTGTGCATCCTCTTCTTCCCCACCTTCGTCATCGGCACGATCAACACGGTGCTCTCGCCCGTGGTGAAGGGCTGCCACGGGATGCTCGAATCACAGACCTTCGACATGAACCGATACCGGGAACAGAAGGAGACGCTGGAGAGGGAGGCGTTCCGCCGTGACCCGGAGAAGGCGTATCTGGCGAGCAAGGAGGACTTCGACAAGAAGCTCGACGAGCTGGGCTGGTCGCCCAAGGACTTGAAGACGATGGCGGTGATGTACATTGACCGGACGGAGTACAACATGAAGCGGAGCATCCGGCTGTGGTTCCAAGAACTGCTCGAACTGCTGTTCCAGTCGGCTGCGCTGGTGATCGACACGATACGGACGTTCTTCCTGATCGCCCTCTCCATCCTCGGTCCGATAGCGTTCGCCCTCTCGGTCTATGACGGGTTCCAGAGCACGCTCACGCAGTGGATAACGAGGTACATCTCCATCTACATGTGGCTGCCCGTGAGCGACCTGTTCAGCTCGGTGCTGGCACGCATCCAAGTGCTGATGCTCACCCGTGACATCGAGGCGATGAGCGACCCGACCTTCATCCCGGACAGCTCGAACACGGTGTACATCATCTTTTTAATCATCGGGATATTCGGGTACTTCACCATACCGACCGTCGCCAACTGGATCATCATGGCGGGCGGGGTGAGCCACGCCAACCGTGCGATGAACCAGACCGCCACGAAGGTAGGCAACGTCGCCGCAGCGGGTGCGGGCGCAGCCGTGGGGAACATCGCCGGAAGGATCGTCAAGTAGCGGCGGATGTCCCAAGAACATGAGTCATAACGAATAAAAAACCGGAAACATGGAATTTAAAAGTTTGAAAAATATCGAAACGAGCTTCAGGCAGATACGGCTCTTCACGCTGGTATTCGCCAGCCTGTGCGCCGTGGTGACGGGCTTCGCCCTGTGGAAGTCGTACAGCTTCGCCGAGGCGCAGCGGCAGAAGATCTACGTGCTGGACAACGGCAAGAGCCTGATGCTGGCACTCTCGCAGGACGTGCGGCAGAACCGCCCGGTGGAGGCACGGGAACACGTGCGCCGCTTCCACGAGCTGTTCTTCACGCTCTCGCCCGACAAGTCGGCTATCGAGGGCAACATCAGGCGTTCGCTGCTGCTGGCGGACAAGAGCGCCTTCAACTACTACAAGGACCTCTCGGAAAAGGGGTATTACAACCGGATAATCTCGGGGAACATCAACCAGATGATAGAGATAGACAGCCTGCGGTGCGACTTCGACAAGTACCCGTACAGCGTGCGGACATTCGCCCGGCAGATCATCCTTAGGGAAAGCTCTGTTACGGAGCGCAGCCTTGTGACCCGCTGCCGTCTGCTGGATGCGGTCAGGAGCGACAACAACCCGCAGGGCTTCATCATCGAGGGCTTCGAGGTCACGGAGAACAAGGATTTGCAGACCCTCAAACGCTGACGGACATGATAGGCAAGTTCATCACAAAGGCGCAGGACTGGGCGGACGGGAAGCTCCGCCGCCTCGCCGGGCGTATCTCGCCCGACATGCGTGTGGCAATCATCCTCGTGATGCTGGCGGCGTTCGGCGCACTGTCGGTCTATATGACCGTCGCCTCCATCTACCGCATCGGCAGGAACGACGGGAAGGAACTGGGGATAGAGCATGTCAGGCGCCTGCAATTGCCCAATGACAGTATTGTCAACCCTTTTGAAAGCGGACGGCATGGGACTGGCGGAGAGGTTGAGTGAGTGGCTGCTCCGCCGCCGGGAGCGGCAGGAGGAGCGGAACATGAGGCAGGTAACGGCGTATTTCGGGAGCCTGCTGAAAAAGAGGCGTGCGGATGCCGGCGCAATCCTCCAGTCCGTCAGGGACTACCGGGACTGCCCGGAGGTGACAAGGAAACAGGCGGAGCTGCTGCTGGAACACAGGTTCTTCCGGTACGTGTACCAGACGGGCTATCCCGAATGGCGGGCGGTCATGGACGCCTTGAAAGAGACCCGTTACGGGATGCGTGAGGGGGCGGCAATCCCCCGGAGCGTGAAGGAGGCGGCGGAAAGCCCGATGCTGCGTCTGGCGGCGCAATACAAGGTGCTGGAGCACGAGTACACGAGGCGCAACGCCCCGCAGCCGCTATCCCCCGAAGCGCAGGCGGAACGGGATGCGGCGCACCGGCTGCTGAACTGCTGCATGAGGGAGGGCGACCTCGACGCACTGAAAAGGCTTGCCCTGAAAGGCGAGAAACCGGACGACTCGGTGGCCATCCGCCACGGGCTGGCGGAAGGCTACCGCAGGCTCGAAGAACTGAGCCGGGAATGGAGCGAGGAGATGCGGGGCGACAACCACACCGTCATGGAACAGATCGAGTTGCGGGAGGCGGACGAGCGGGGAAAGCTGATGCGGCAAGCCGCCGCCCTTTACGAGAGGAAGACGGGCGGCATACTGCCCGGCGACTATCTGGAAGCGGTGAAGGCGGAACGGGCGCTGCTCCACGGGCTCGCCCGCCACGGCTGGGACGGTCAGCGGGAAGTACCGAAGGAGACGGTGGAGAAGTACGGGCTGACGGAGGATTTTGCCGGCATCGCCCGGCTAAGGTGGGACTACCACCTGAGCGAGGACAACGGCGACCTCTCCCGTGACTACCCGGAAGCCGCCATCGGACGCCACAACCGTGCCATCCGGGAGCGGGCGGCGAAAGAACTGGCAGGTCTGGAAGCGAGGCTGTTCCCCGAAAAGGCGGCAAGCCGGGAACGGAAGGCTGCGCACCTGCGGGCGGACAACCGGGCAAGCCCCACGGCATCGCTCAAACGGGAACGGAAGGAGCCGCCCGGCAAGCGACAAACCGGAGAGACAGGCAGAAGGAAGCCTCCGGGGAGAAGAATCAGAATGTAGGACAACCATAAATTTTTGACATGATGGAAGAACAGAACCAAGAAAAAGCAACGGCAACGCAGCACGTAAAGGCGGCGGATGCCGCAGCCCCGGAGACGGGGAACGGAAAGAAGGAGGACAAGGGCGGCGGGAAAAAGGAGAAGAAGACTGCCAAGCCGCTCACCCCGAAACAGTTGCAGCAACGGAAGAAGCTGATGGTATATCCGCTGATGGGCTTGCTGTTCCTCGGCTCGATGTGGCTGATATTCGCACCTTCGGAAGAGCGGGACGTGAACCGGGACACCGTGGGGGCGTTCAACGCCGACATCCCCCTGCCGGAGAACGACGGGATCATCGGCGACAAGCGGAAAGCCTACGAGCAGGCGCAGGCGGAAAGGCGGCAGGCGGAGAAGGTGCGCTCGCTGGAGGACTTCGCCTTCTCCGAAGAGAGCGATGCGGACAGGGTGGAAATGGAACTGCCGGACAGCGAGCCGGAACGGGAACCGTTCAGGGACTACTCGGGCAACGGCGGCGGCCGCTCCTCCGTCGCCGCCTACCGGGACATCAACCGGAAACTCGGCTCGTTCTACGAGGAGCCGAAGGTGGACGGGGAAAAGGAGGAGCTGAAAAGGCAGGTGGAGGAGCTGACCGCCAAACTGGAAGAAAGGGAACGGCAGGCGGGCGGAATCGACGATCAGGTGGCACTGATGGAGAAGAGCTACGAGCTTGCCGCCAAGTACATGGGGCAGAACGGGCAGGACGGCGCAACCATGCAGGCACCCGCCACCGGACAGGGCGGCAACGGCTTGGGACAGCCAGCCGTGGCGGTGCAGGCGGCACGGGAGCGGACGGTATCGGGGCTGCGACAGCCCCTAAGCGATGCGGAGTTCATGCGGCGGTACAGCCAGCCGAGGAACTACGGCTTCAACACGGCGGTGGGCAGCGGGTACGCCCTCGGGAAGAACACGATAGCCGCCTGCATCCACCAAGACCAGACGGTTATGGACGGTCAACAGGTGAAGCTCCGGCTGCTCGAACCGTTGCAGGCGGGAAACCTGATTATCCCACGCAATACGGTGGTATCCGGTACAGGCAAGGTGCAGGGGGAACGGCTCGACATCACGGTATCGTCCGTCCAGTACCAAGGTAACATATTGCCGGTGGAATTGGCGGTCTATGACAACGAGGGAATGAAAGGGCTGTGCATAGAAACCTCACTGGAGCGGGAAGCGGCAAAGGAGGCGATGGCGAACATCGGCGGCGGGCTGGGAACGAGCATCTCGTTCGCACGGAGCGCCGGGCAACAGGTGGCGATGGACATCACCCGTGGGCTGATGCAGGGCGGCAGCCAGTACCTCGCCAAGAAGTTCCGCACGGTAAAGGTGCACCTGAAAGCGGGTGATCCGCTGATGCTATACGCCAAACAACAATAAATCAACAGATTATAAAACCATTAAAAAGTAAAGACAATGAAAAAGATTTTTGGATGGGTCGCCCTGCTTGTGGGCATGGTGACGGGTGCGAACGCACAAGTGAATGATACGATACAGCGGACCACGGGCAACGACCTGTATCAGGGGATTACACGGAAGCTACCCTACCGGCAGATGGTGACGCCCCACGGGGTGCAGGTGACGTTCGCCAAGACGGTGCATATCATCTTCCCCTCGGCGGTGCGGTACGTGGATTTGGGAAGCGACCGGATCATCGCCGGGAAAGCGGACGGTGCGGAGAACGTGATCCGGGTGAAGGCGACGACCGAGGGGTTTCCGGGGGAAACGAACTTTTCCGTCATCTGCGAGGACGGGAGCTTCTATTCGTTCAATGCCCGGTATGCGCATGAGCCGGAGATGCTGAACATCGAGATGAAGGATTTTTTGGAGAACGGGGACACGACGGACTTTTCGCATACCCGCATGAACATCCATTTCCGTGAGCTGGCGGGCGAAAGCCCGCTCTTGGTGAAGCTGATCATGCAGAGCATCTACAAGGAGGACAGGCGGGAGATCCGGCACTTGGGCTGCAAACGCTTCGGGGTGCAGTTCCTCCTGAAATCCGTCCACTCGCACAACGGGCTGTTCTATTTCCACACGGAAACGAGGAACAGGTCGAACGTGGCTTTCCGGACGGACTTTATCCGGTTCAAGATCGTGGACAAGAAAGTGCCGAAGCGCACCGCCATTCAGGAACGGGTGATCGATCCGGTGCGCAGCTACAACGAGGTGCTGGTGACGGAGGGGAAAAGCGACGTGTGCACGGTATATGCCGTCCCGCAGTTCACCATACCGGACGACAAGCTGCTGGTCATCGATCTGTTCGAGAAGGACGGCGGCAGGCACCAGACCATCCGGGTGGAGAACGCCGACCTCGTGGCGGCAAGACAGATTAACGAACTGAAAATCAAATAAGCGATGAAAAGGTTACTGTTCATTATCCTGCTCTTCGGGGTGTGCCTGACTTTCAACCGGGCACACGCCCAACGGTGCCTGCCCGGAATGAGGGGCATACAGCTCACGGGCGGGCTGTCGGACAACATGCGCTGGAAAAACGGCGACGGCTTCGGCTACCACGCCGGGATAGCGGTGAGCACCTACACGAAGAACGCCCACCATTGGGTGGTCGGTGCGGAATACTTGGAGAAGCGGTACGGCTACCGGGACTGCCTCTATCCGGCGAGCCAGTTCACGGGCGAGGGCGGCTATTACCTGAACTTCCTGTCAGACCGGAAGAAGACGTTCTTCGCCGCACTGGGGCTGTCCGCCCTTGCCGGGTACGAGACGGTGAACTGGGGCGAGAGCCTGCTGCCGGACGGCTCCCGGCTCACGGATGAGGACAATTTCATCTACGGGGGTGCGCTGACGCTGGAGCTGTCCGCCTACGTGACGGACAAGATTGTCTTGCTGGTAAACGGTCGCCAAAGGGTGCTGTTCGGCGGCGACTGCGGGAAATTCCACACGCAGGTCGGCGTGGGAATACGTTTTATGATTCGATAACTGCTATATAATATAATAATGTATATATGAGGACAATGATTTATAAAATACTCACGGGCTGCTACATCGTGGCCGCCCTCGTGCTGGTCGCAGCCTGTAATGACGGGCTGGACATTCAGACGAAATACCCGTTCACGGTGGAGACGATGCCCGTCCCGAAGGAGCTGAAAGTGAACGAGACGGCGGAGATACGGTGCGAGCTGAAACGGGAAGGACGCTGGGAGGACACCCGGTACACGATCCGCTGGTTCCTCTTCGACGGGGAAGGCACGCTCAAACTGGACGACGGCACGGCGTTGCTGCCCAATGACCGCTACCCGCTGGAGAAAGAGACGTTCCGGCTCTATTACACCCCGCTGTCGGACGAACAGAGCGGCTTCACCGTCTGGGTGGAGGACTCGGACGGTCAGGCGGTCGAGCTGGAGTTCGACTTCAATGCGGACAACGACAAGGAGGACGGGTATGGAACGGAATGATCTGGTTCTATACCTCGACATACCGGAATTTTCCGAAGCCCTGCATGCCTCGAAGTGGCGGACGGACATTGTCCTTCCACAAGCGGGGGACAATATATGTCCGGAAAACCTGCTGTCGGAGAAAACGCTCGCCATGCTGGAGACGGTTTCCGCCGGGGAGGTCTGGGAAGACATGAAGGACGACTGCCGGACCATGCGCCGGGTCGTGGAGCACGAGCTGTTCCGGGTGACGGAACGGGGATTTCACCTGCGCAGGGACGGGACACCGTGCTGCACGCTGACGCTGCAAAGATACCGTGTGCACGATGCCGGAAGGCGGATGAAAACAGAAGTGCCGCCACCTTGTCCAGCCCGGGGCGTGGAACGGAAAAGCGGGAAAATCCGGTTTTATTTCCGGAAATACTTTGTGCATATCGACGTGCCGGACACGCTGCCGCAATACCCGGAGGTGCGTGAGTTCGTGAACATAAAGTCGCTGCTCTCGGAGGCGGATAGAAAACTGCTGGCGGAAACGGAATGCGATGAAGCGGAAAGCCTGCTGGAGTGGATAGAGAATGAAGGCTATTGCCATGTCCGGGCGAGGTGCTGGACGCCGGACGAGGAGAGCGGCGGATGGATGTGCGTGTTGTCGGTGGATGTTTAAAGGGGTTTATAACAAGAAAAAATGTAAAAACATGGAACGAGAAGAAAGAATGTATCAGGTGCCTCTGGAGATGATATGCAGGCACGACCGCACGGCGGAGGTCTGCCGTGCCGCCGTTGAAGAGGACGGCTGGCAGTTGGAGAACGTGCCCGAAGAGTTGAAGACGCCGGAACTGTGCCGGAAGGCGCTGGAAACGGAAGCGGGATTCGGGAACGACTTCCACCGGGGGCTGGTCCAGCATATCCCGTCCCCGGAGGTGTGCATGGAGGTGCTGAAGGAGTGCCGGGAGAACAACCCGGAAGAACTCTACGGGGTAGCGGTGGCTATCCGTCCGGAGGTGATGAACGGCGAAATGGCGGACTTCCTGCTGCCGCTGGACGGCAGGTGCATCAGCATCCTGCCCGTGCACCTGCAAACGCCGGAGCGGGTGCGGGTGGCGGTGGAAACGTCGGGGATGTCCGCCGTCGGGCGTGGCGGAGTGCCGAAAAGCCTGCTCACGCCCGAAGTGTATGTCAGGTGCGCCGCCCACAGCCGGGAGTCGCTGATGATGATCCCGTGGGCGGAACGCTCGCCGGAGGTCTGCCTGATGGCGAAGACACTGTACCCGGACTGGGTGAGGAATCACCCGGAGTTCGTGCCGGAGAGCGTGCGTAACCAAGACAGCATCTACACGCTGAACAGCCTGATGGAAAGCTTGACGGGGGAAAAGTTCAGCTACCGGCAAATGACGGACTTCTACAACGGGAAGCCGCTGGAGGTGAAACGGATGGAGACGCCGGACGGCGTGCAGAAGGACAAGTCGGTGAAGTTCGACAAGGAGACGGGGAAGTTCTCCTTCTCCGACATCCGGCAGGAGCGGAAACGGGGGTTGAAGATGTAGCGTGAGCCGGACGAAATGGAAAGCATCCTTCGGGATGCTTTTTCCATATCCGCCCTGCCGCTTTCCGGTTTCTTTTGCTTCTTGTTCTTTTCCCGCCCCGCTCACGAAAGAAAAGAAGTGCGAAACGGATAGCGAATAAAAAAGGGGACGCTTAAAGCATCCCCTCGTCCATGTAGCTGAGGTAGGTGTCCCCGGTCAGTATGATGTGGTCCAAAAGCTGTATGCCGATTGCCTCGCAGCCTTTCTTCAACTGGCTGGTCAGGTTGTTGTCCGGCGTGCTCGCCACGGTCGAGCCGGAAGGGTGGTTGTGCGAGAGGATGATTCCCGAGGCATGGGAGACGAGAGCCGTCTGGAGGACGATGCGTATGTCCACCACCGTGCTGTTCATGCCGCTGCGTGAGACGCACGAGACGCCCAGCAGCCTGCCTGCGCCGTTCAGGTACATCGCCCAGCACTCCTCGTGGTGCTGCATACAGTCCTCGTAGAAGGTCTTGAGGATGTCGTAAGACTCCTTGGAAGAGTGGATTCTAACTCTCTTGGATGCGTCAGCGTCCTTGTAACTTACGGTGATTTGAGGAAAAGACAGTGTATTCATAATGCAAAAAATTAAAAGTGAAACATTTATTTTTTGCTTTGGGGCACGGGGAAAGAGCGGACTTCATGCAAGGCTTTTGCGTGGAATACGACCCGAAGGTGTGGAGATTGCGCGCAAAACCGGCAGGTTCAGCCTTGCTACTTGTCCGTTTTTCCCCGTAGGTTTGCTAAAAAATGAGTGTGGAGCTTGGCTAAAAATCCAGTGGGTCAAAGGGTTTCTTTTTGCTTCTTTGTCTTTGTCCGCATCCGGCTCACCGAAAGAAAAAGAAGTGCGTCCGAAAATCGGGTCAATCCTTTCCCACGGGCGGGTAAAAAAAGAAGTCCGGGCGGATCGCTACCCGTCCCGGACTTCCGGCGATGAAACATAGGGGGGATGTTATGGCGTGATTTCCCCCGTTGCGATTAGGTTTCCGTCCGAATAATACGCTATCTTCCCGTAGGTAAACCCCATGTCGGGAATGGCTACGAAAGCGATATAGTCCGAATACTCCCTGCCTTTGAGGTTCTTTCCGACAAGGTTGTTGAATATCATGGGGATGCTATGACCGTCCCCGCTGTAAAGGACGGTTTTCCCGTTCTGTCTGATTTCCCGCTTCATGCCGTTTCCTTGAAAAGTGTCCCGTCGATAAGGTACTCCCAATTATTCCTGTGGCTCTCGTCCGTGAAATATTCCTCGCTCTCGCAATACTCGCAATCGTCTCGGCACGAGCGGAAGAAGTTTTCCAGACAGTCACGCATGAGTTCCTTGAAATTCCGTGTGTCGGGCGAGCGCATGAAGTCCATGAGGGGTTGCAAGATGATTTCGTCCGACACAACGCCCGTGAAGGGGCATTCGCAAGTGACGGAGATACGGCTCCTGCGCCTTTTCTTGCGGTCTTTCGTCCAATAGACCTTGGGCTTGTACAACCCCGCATGGAAGTTGTTATAGAGGTAAGCCAGCAAACGGACGCCTGAAAGTTCCTCCGTGTCCGCCTCGTGCTTGGTATAGAAACGGTAAGCGTATGTGCAACTGTCGTAACGGTAGTTGGTGCAGACGATACGAAAAAGATTGCAGAAGGCTTCGAGCGTGTCGCAGTTCTCGGAAGCATACGGGTAATCGTTTCCCTTGGCAAGCCAGTCGGTATAGGCTCTCTGACGGGCTTCGTCCTCCAGTTCCGCAATGCCGAATAGTGTATAGGTTCTCTGTACGGTTCGCATAAGTTTGAAAATTTGAAAGTTTGAAAATCGGTTTCTTTGCTATCTTTCTTTTTCGCCACGGCTCACGAAAGAAAGTAGCGGGCGGATTTCTCCGCCCTGCCCTTTGTCCTTAGGCTGCAATTTCTTCGGGTTGCGGTTGTTCCTCGGGTTGCGTTACCTTGCGCTCCCTTGCCCGTTCCTGTACCAAGAGGACGGCTTTCTTTTCCTCGATGCGCTGGTGACGCTTCTCGTACACCCCGTTGTACTCCCTTTCGATGTTGGCGAGTTCCTCCGGCATGTGCCTGCGTGCGAAGTCGAGCAAGAGGGTCGCCACGGTGTTGTTCCCATACGCTCCCTTGAAGTTGGCTACAAGGAAGTCCCTGCGGATGATGGTCTTCATCCTCACGGTGAGGTTGCCGATAATCCCCATCTTGTCCTCGTCCGTGATATACGGCTTGTCTTCCGCAATCCCCACGGCTGCGAAGTGTTCCTTCCGGAGCGAGGACAGAAGGAAGAAGTACAACATGGTATCTTCATCGGCACTGAACTTACCGCCCGTGATGTCGGCTTCGAGAATCTGTTTCTTGGTGTCCTCCACCGTGCGTTCGAGTGCGATTTCCTTGTTGCGCTCGTCCTGCTTCTCCAACTTCTCCACGGGTGAGAGCGGTGCGGGTGCGGGCGTTCCGTCCGCTGTCTGCGCTTCGGTCATGTTCTCCACGTAACAGAATGTAATCTCCTTCTGCCCGATTTTGGCATAGACGGTGATTTCCCCCGCTCCGCTCCTGCGGGTGATTTCCTCCTCCTGCTCCATGTAGTCCGCCCATTGCTGCTCGTAGCGGGTGCGGGCTTCCCCGTAGCGTTCGGGGTCGTTGAAATTTTCGGCTTTGGGTTCTTTCGGGCAGCTTGGAAAGGCGGTGTACCTGTCAAGGGTCTCCACCTCGTAGCCCGAAGCGGTTAGCCGTTCTACCACCGTCTCGTTGGTAGTGTAGCGGTCACGGCAGAGCGACACCTCCGGCTGGTTCCGCATGATTTGCACGGCTCGCTCCATGAGGTAGGATGCGTTCATCTCGGCAAGGCACGTGCGGTTGGCGCAATGCCCGCACCCGCCATCACGGAACAACAGCAAGTTATTGGTGTTATGTGCGCACGTGGCGCACTCGGTCTTGTCGAAGCGGTAGTATTGCAGGTCGGTGGTGAAGTTCTGCTCGATGCGCCTTGCGACATCGGCGGCTTTCAGTCCCCGCCAACTGTTGTACGTTCCCTCGTCCTGCAAATGCTTCTCGTACACCTCACGCTGAATGTCCTCCCCGTATCGGCAGATTTCAGCCGCCACGCTGATGGTGATTTCATCCGCATCCAAGAGGGCGGCGATTTCGGGGATAAGGGCGGTGAATTTCAGCCGTGTGCGGATATAGTTCTCGTTCTTTCCGAAGAGTTGCGCCAAGGTCTGCACGGTGTGGCGTCCGCTCTCGATAAGCCGCTGATAGGCTGCGGCTTCCTCCACGGGTGTCACGTCCTTGCGCTGCAAGTTCTCGGTAATCGCCATTTCCTCGGCTTCCTCGTCCGACAACTCGGTTACGATTGCGGGAATTTCGTTCCTGCCCGCAATGACGGACGCACGGTAACGGCGTTCCCCGAAAACAATCCCGTAACGGTCTGTCCCGTCAACGGGTCGCACGGTGATGGGCTGTAACACGCCCTGCTGCTTGATGCTCTCGGCAAGCTCGTAAAGGCTCGTTTCATCGAAACGCTTGCGTGGGTTGAAACCGCTCGGCTGAATGTCTGCCAACGCTACCATCGTGATGTTTCTCTCTGCTGCTGATTGATTTGCTTTTGTCTTCATAATCTGTTATTTTTAAGTTGATTGTTTATTCTTGTTCTTTTTGATTTTTGACAAACCGTTCCGTTCGGGTAATCGGTTTCTTTGCTATCTTTCTTTCCCCGCTCCGGCTCACGAAAGAAAGTAGCGGGCGGAAAATCCGCCCTTGCGGGCTACCTGCGGTTATAGCATACGTTCGCGAACTTCTTCTTTTGCTCTACCGCCCGTTTGAGGGTGTAGAACGTACCGCCCACGGCTACCGCATCGTAATAGACCATCAGAAAAGCGGAGTTTTCCAAAAGGTAGTCGTTACGGCGTAAGAAACAGCCCTCGGTATATCCGTCCTGCAAGGTTACCACTTCATCGGCTTGCGCCAAAATGGTGTCGTAACGCCGCTTGTCGGCTTGGGTGTACCGCTCGGCTTGTCCCTTGAAGGGGACAACGCATTTCAGCCGGATATGCGGGTATTCCTTTTTGAGGTTCAAGACTTCCTCTGCTGCGATAAGGTCGAAGCCCTCGCACATTCCCGACAAAAAGGTGTCGTAGCCTTTTTTGATGCAATAACTCTCGATGGCTACAAATGTATCGAACGCCACCTCCCTGAAGAGTTTCTCACGGTCTGCCGTGAACTTGGCTATACGGTTGGTGCGGTGTCCCGAAAAGGCTACCGTCTTTTCTTTGCTAACGGGTGTTCCGTTTTCTGTCAATGTCCTTGTTTCCATATCGGTAAATTTTAGAGTATTAAAAGAATGATTATCAAGATGAACACGAAGCCGACAAACAGACGCCACGCAAGGGCGAGAACAAGCCGTGCCACGAAGTAAAACAGAGCCACGACAAGAGACAAGGCGAAAAACCGCCCTGCGGTGGTGGTGAGGAAATAAACCACCGAAGCCCAAAGGATTAGGCGGTATATCCGTTTGTAAACAAGTACCGTTTTCATGTTCTTGGGTATTGTCGGGCGGATTGCTCCGCCCGTGGTTGTTTAATAGTTTCCTTTCGGGATATAGCGGTTATCAGCCAACAGCCGGAAAGTGTCGTAATCAGCCGTTCCCCGATAACTTAGGGACAGTTCAAAGGAGAGGTGTCCTTTCTCTATGTAGAAAGTGAAGCGCAAGCCGTTGCGGGTTATCGTCCCTTTCGCATAGTTTCTACGTTCCCAGCTTACGGGTTCGTTCTCGATACTTTTCAAGAAGTCGGCTACCTTTTTCGAGTTCTCCGCATTTTCCTGCTCCACCTGCCTGTATATCTGCGTGCAGTAGTTTATCCAATCGTTTATTTTCTTGGCGGTGAACACGCCGATATTGCACGGCTTTTCGTATTGGCTGCCCGCCCTTTCGATGTCGTAGCGGTTGACATACTCAAAATGCTCCATGTCGGCGGCTATCCTGTATTTGTTCTCTTTGTTTATCCTGTACACATGGAAACGGATGCCGTTGTACGTGAACTCTATGCGCACGCCGTAAAATGCGGGGTATTCACCGCTTACCACGTGGTAGCCGTATTCCGCTTGGGGTATGTACTTCCTTATCTCCTGCATGAGTGGAGACAGCTCTTTTTTCGCCCGTTCCGCACTTTCGGTAAACCTCGCATTTACGTTAAAGCCGTTAAATTCCTTTTCTGATAATGTTTTCATCGTCTTATGTCTTTAGTGGGGCGGACTGCTCCGCCCGTTGGTTTATACTCTTGTTCCTTTGTTGTCCCGCTTAGGCTGCTGCGGGTTCGTTTATCGGTTCGGTTACCTTGTCGGCAATCATCTTCGCCGCCTTGTTCACGTCCCCCAATATCTCCACCAAAAAGGCGGGTTCTTCCTTTAGCTTGGTGAGCCAGTGTTTCAGATAGGCGGCGTTGTTCTCCTGCGGTACGGCTGCGTAGCCGAAGAACGCACCGCAAAGGGCTGCGGTAAGTTCCGCCACAAGTTCCTCACGGGCATAGAGCGCATCCCCGAAGAAGCTGCCGAACGTGCGGTTCAGCCGTTGGGGGCTTCCCGTGCTGTGCGCCATCTCGTGCAGGAGCGTGCCGTAATATTCCGCTCCCTGCGGGAACTGCTCACGCTGCGGGCAAATGATATGGTCGGAAGAGGGCGAATAGTAGGCACTGTCCGAATACTGCACCTTGATGGGGCAATACCAATTTTGCAGATAGACAAGCTCGTCCAACGCCTCGTAAATCATTCCGTCCGAATAGTCTTCGGGTTGCTCCCCCTTCTTCATGCGCTCGTAGCGTTCGGGCTGCTTTTCGGCAAAATCGGTCTGGTCGATGTTGAAGACATTGTAATACTTCATCTGCGGGATGACCTTGTAATTTTCCTGCTCGGTTGCGGGCAGCTTGCGGTATTCCTCGTACTTGATTGTCTTTTTCGTTTCCTTGTGTACCACGAACTTAAACCAATAATAGACGGGAAACGAGCGTGCGCCCTTGCAAACACTTAAATCCTCTTCCTTCGCTTGGTTGAACGTGAGGAACACGGGCAAAGTGAATTTCATGAACTCGGTGTAGAACAATAACATCAAGACATTTCCGCCGTTATAGAGCGTCCCTCTGATGTTGCGGGGCAAACCTTGTTCAAGGCTCGCAATCCACGGCTTTTGCCAATCCGTTTTCAAGCACTCGATTTTCTTGATTAACAAATCGGTGAACATCGGTGCAATCTTTTCGATGGTGCTGTTCGTTGTTGCCATAACTCACAAATTTTAATCGTTATTACTCTGTTTTCATCGCTTGTCGCCCCAACCATTTTTTTCCCTTGGCTGATTGGGAAGAACATTGACCATCATTGATAGCGGAAAAGGTGAATTGCAACCATCTGAAAAAATGGTAAATACTACCCGCAGGGTGGAGATTTGGCATTTTTTGCGGATTTGCTTTCACCTCCGCCTACCTTCGTCAATGTTTTTCCAATCAGCTTAGGGAGAAAATGCCCTGTCAGTCTATTCCAGTCAATGGTAAGTTACTTGCCGGGTGCGGGAAAAAGAAGCCTTCCGGAGAGCCGGGAACGCCCGTTTCCCAAGGCAAGGAGATACGGGCGGGAGAATACAATGGGAGGACGGTCAGCTTCCGGCTGCCGGACAAACACCGGGGAACTCTTTCGGGCGGGACAGGGCACGGGAAGTTTCGGCGAACAGCCGAAGCCCCGTGTGACGGCACGGACGGATGTGTTCCGTTTGTCCTTCCGCCCGATGTCCGGCTTCGGCCATGCAGCCTGCCGAAGTGGTCGGAAACGGACGCCGGGACGGGACAGCCCGTGCGCCAAGGTGCAAGTGCAAGACAGTGAAAGCCCTTTCACCCACGTTAGGGATTGCAGGGGAAAGCCCACAGCATAGCGAGGACTTGCAGCGGAAAGCCCGACCCGAAGGGGAACGCCCAAACAACCACCCGAAAAAACTGCTTTTGAGCATACCTTGAAAAAAAGACGACCGAACGCTCCGAAGTTTTGTCCTTATGATATATATTTGTGATTGAGCGAAGATAATAGCGGAAAACGTAGATAATTACATGTCAGTGATTATGAATCAAAAAAAGGAAATATTAGAAAAATTGGCTTTCATAAGACGCCATAAAGAATTTGCATCTTTTGGAGTAAAGGAACAAGAGGTGTCTTATAATCCTTGTCTATCTGAAGAAGATATTAAGGAGTTTGAGCATAAACATTGTATAACTCTTCCTGATGATTACAGAACTTTTATTTCTGAAATAGGAAATGGAGGTTTCGGACCGGGATATGGATTATTGCCTCTTGATAAAGCTATTGTTGATTTCAAATTAAGAGACAAACCTAATATTTCCTTGAATGAAAAATTCCCATATCAAGATAGTTGGAATGAAGAATGGATAACCTCCTTTAATTGGAACGAGGGATACCCGGAAACGGAAATTGTTAATGCGTATATTAGTACCGCACATATTGCAGGCTGTCTGCAAATAAGTCATTTCGGACATGGATGTACATTTCTATTGGTGGTGAATGGAAATGAAAAAGGACATATTTGGTTTGATGGACGAGCTGATTATAGTGGACTTGTACCGAAATCGAAAGATGGGCAAAGAATATCATTTATAGAATGGTATGTAACCTTTCTTGATATGGAAATTGAGAACATAAATGAATCACTAACACACAGCACTACCGCTTAAAGCGGAACGCTGTCGGACATTATCTGCCCAATAATATGAACTAAAAAAAGTGATATGGAAACTAAAGCGGAAGTCCTAAAATACATGTTTACAAGAATACAAGAGATGCTTCCTGTAAATGTGGTCAAAGCAAAAAAGAATAAAGACTACTTTACTTACATAGTGGAAAACGATTGTAGTATTGAGTTTTACTTTCAAACAACCCAAGGTGGATATGCCGGTAAAAACACTTTCTGTATGGGTGTATCAGCTAAAATAAAGAATCCATATTTATGTAGTCTTGTATTAGAACCATTAAATAAAAAAGACGCTGGTGGTAACATCATTGTTTGCTTTGATAATAATATTGATTGGTTTAAGCAGCATCTAATGGATATGGATTATTTTTTCGGGAATAAGAGTGACAAGACTCCTAACGTTGAGAGATTCTTAAACGATTTGGAAAAGGATTTTTTTCCGTATATCATACCTTTTGTCAAACAATATACAAAAATTATAGATTTTTACTCAAATTCGGGTCATATTCAACATATATATGCAGATAAACAGTTTAGCTTAGGAGTAATCTGTTCTCTCTTGTGCAACCATGAAGAGTTCATTGAAGAAACTTTGGTTCCATTAGCCAAAGCAAGTGAAGGAGGTTGGATATTTAGAGAATTTTTTAAGTGCACAAACTACGTTACCGATATAGTTGAGCCGATTAAGAAATATGTCGCAGAGAATAATATCCATTTTGAACAATGAGAAGAATAGAATGGGCAGATAAAAGCGGATTAATTGCTCTCGAAATGGTCGGTTATCCACCAAACATTATCCGTCAAAATAAAAAATAAAATGGAACTTGAATTTAACAATAAATCAGAATCAATTACAGCTAAGGATATAGCTGATGTTGAGCGGAAAAACAAATTTATTTTCCCGCAGGAAATCAAATCGTTCCTTCTTGCCAATAACGGAGGTCAACCAAATAAAACGATATACACTCAAAATAGTCAGGATTATGTGGTGGATTTCTTTCTGCCCATAAAGTCCACAGAATTTGAAGACTTGACGTATTCGGCGACAATAACTGATTTGAGTGATATAATCCCGAATACTGTAATACCATTTGCTATAGATCCATTCGGCAATTATTTCGTTTTTGACAAAGCTGAAGGTAAAATCTATTTCTTGGAAATGGAAGAAGTAGCTCTTTCCTTATTGGCGAGTGATTTTGAATCGTTTATTTCATCATTAAAAAAGGAATGAGACGGATAACAAGCGGATCAATCTCATTTAATGATGATTATCCACCAGACATTAGCAACCCTGTAAATACAAATTATATGTTCATTGAAAAATTAAATCAATATACAGAAGAACAGATTATCGGATTAAAGCATGAAGATAATAAATTGCGATTGTTGATAGAAGAACAACCTGACATAGAGAAATTGAAACTTCTAAAAGAAGCTATAATCAATGAAACGACAGAAGTAACATTGGTAATGCGTTCAAATAACAACAATCTGATTGCTTTCTCCTATTTTGAATGTATAAGTGACAATATAATAGGAGTTGAATCGTATAATTACACCGAGAATATTCTGAAAACAATTGAAGGAATTTCAATATTCAGAAATTTGAGGAGTATAGTTATTGATGCACTATATGATAATAAACTCTGTATTGACGAACTTGTTTCATTGGAGAAACTGGAAGAACTCTGTATGAGTTTTTATCCTATAACGAAATATCAATATCCTACATTGAACAAGCTGAACAGACTGAAACGATTAAAAATAAAAGGGTTAGATTCGAACATGTTGTCCTGCTTACCAAACTTGGAAACATTAACTTGTTTTAATTTAAAGGATGGGACACATTTAGGTATTAAGACACCAAATTTAAGAAGCATAGATATATACCGTTCTCCGAAAATATTGAATCTTAATTTTTTATTGGACTTGAAAGAACTAAGATCTATTGGTTTAGACGGACTTAGCAATGTTGAAGAAATGCCGGATTTAAGCAACCTTCATTCTTTAACCGGTATGTCTCTTGCCAATATGAAACGGTTACAAAGTTTTCCTTTATACCACGAGAATTTAAAAAACTTACTCTTGCAATTGCCTTTTGATGTATTGGATAATATAATTCCTGAAAATCTTCCTAACCTCAAGCATATAAGTGTAAATTTGGGAAGTGATAAAAAAAACGGAATGGTATTAGATAGATTCAAGGGTATTTGTGAAGTTGGTATATGGTAAAAAAACAAGATTGCTGACAAACAGATGAAACATTTAAAGCGGAACGCTGCAAAACATTATAACCAATCATATCATGATAACGCTATATAAACAAATTGAAACAAAAGGTCTATACTACAAGGAAATGTGGTATGAAAATGCCGATAAGGTTCTAATTGAGCATTCTGGAAAAGTTGGATATGTTGGAACTATTGCAAAAACAAGTATGACAGAGAAAGAAGCAGCTATACGTTTACAGGATTTTAGTAATGTATGTGCGAGTGAAGGATATACAAAGTTGTCCGAAAATCAATTATGTACGATAGTAGTTCAATATCTATTGAAAAGCAAGGATGGGAACAAACGGGATAAATGGTTAAAAGACAAAGTTTCAGAGTATCTAAAAGAACATTTGGGCTGGCGAGGTATAGGTGTAGTCGAAAGTTTTGCAATAGATAACGGCAAATTGAATATTTATTGTATAGTCGTGGAGGAAGAACGGGCTGTATCCGCAATCAAATCATGCCTTAAAACATATCGGCTGGATTTGACACATGCGATTATCGCCGCCCGAAACTGGGATGATGAAGGCTTTAGGGTGAAATACTCTTATAAGCCTATTAATGATTTTTCGGTGATATGATTGATTATAACAAACAGCAAGCCGACTGAACAAGCGGAAGGTTGCCGAACACTACGACTCTTTTCCGTAACTTTGAAACCTCTAATGAACATGGTTATGAATAGAAACATACTCACCTTTTTAAATGAATATGCGGAAATACCCGATCCGCAATATGCCATCATGTTGCGAGGCGCTTGGGGATGCGGTAAAACGTTTTTCATCCGTCAATGGATGGAGCAACTGAAAAATAACAGAGATGCGGACAAGTTAAAATGGCAGCCTATTTATGTGTCTTTATACGGTTTGACCACTACCCAGCAAATCACAGAACAAATCAACAAGGAAATATCCCCGTGGTTGTACAGCAAGGGAATGAAACTTGCCAAGAATATATTAAAAGCCGCCTCGAAAATCGCTTTGAAATACGACATTGACGGTGACGGCAAGGATGAAGGAAGTGTAACCTGTGACTTGGACTCCATTTTGTTGTTGAAAGAAGAAAATTCCGAAATAAAAGGAAACAAGATTCTGATTTTTGACGACCTTGAAAGATGTGATGTAAAACTGGAAACCTTGTTGGGATACATCAATTACTTTTCGGAACATTGTAAATGCAAGGTCATCATCATTGGCGATGAGAACAAGATTTCCGAAAAAGAGGGCGAAAAATCTAATTTGAAATTCAAGGATTTCAAGGAAAAGACCATCGGGCGCACTTTCGAGATTAAAGTGAATATAGAGGAGACACTCGATTTTTTCATTGGCGAAATATCCGCCAACAACAGAAACCTATTGTCTGAAAACAAAGAGCTTATAATCAAGATATTCCACGCCTCTAAATTCGATAATTTAAGAGTCCTTCGGCAATGTCTGAACGATTACCACAGGATAATCATGGCTTTGCCGGAACATTATCATGAATCTCCCAAATACAAACTTATCATAACATCACTATTGGCAAATTTTGTCGCCGTTTACTGCGAGTATAAGGGTGGAAATACCGAAATTGCGAGCCTGTTCAACAGCCTGCACAATATGTTCCCAGATAAAGAGAAAAATGAGGAGCGTGAAAAAATCCTCTCCAAATACCATTTTATAGAGATAGGCAAGCGGTTGGATATTTTCAGTGATTTTATCGTCAATGAAATTGTCTGCTATCTGGAAAGCGGGTATTTTGACACAACCTATTTGCAGCAATACTTTGCTGCCGAAGACGCAAGTTTGAATAGTTGGGACTATCTGTATGATTATTGGAGACTGGATAACGAAGAATACGAGAAACATTACGAGGAAACGGTACGGTATTACTTTGCGGATAAAAGCGTTGATCTAAAAGAATTGTTTGTCATTATATCTGTACTATCGGTTTTATATAGCGACAACCTTGTTCACGTATCCGAGGAAGACATCATTGCCCAAGGCAAGCACTCCATAGACAGGCTGATGGAAGGTATCAACGACATGGAGGGTTTGTTGAATTGTAGCTCAAAGGTACATGCGGGTGCAAGAAGGAATCATTCTAATATTGGTTCAGATCGAATTTTGAATGTACTGGTTGCGTATTTTCAAAAACTATTCGAGCAAAGATTTGAGAAATGTCCTAATAAAGTGTCTGCCATGCTGGAAAACCTGACGGATGAAACTTGCGAACGCCTGAATCTGGCATTGAATGATGCAATCCCGGTCAAACAGCGTCTTTATAGGGATACTTCAATATTCCAAGAGGCTGATGCGGACAAGGTTTCAAAAAGTATTTTGGGATTGTCTAACGAATCACGCAACACCTTTCTGCATTTTTTGCAGTCTCGTTATAAATATACCTCCTATGGCACTGAAATAGAATACTTGAACGAATGCTGCCAATCGGATCTGCCCCAACTAAAATTAATCAATGAGAAATTAAAGACAGAAGCGGCAAATAGAAGATTGATAGAAAAGTATTCCATTGAGAAAATTACAAACCTGATAGATGAAATTACCGCAAAAGTGAAATAGCTATTCCCGTTCATCCTCGAAAGCGATGGTCTGGCAAGGGATATGCCGATGATGAACTTCATCCCGTGTGATGGCACGGACGTGTCCCGTTTGTCCTTCCGCCCCGATGTCCGGCTTCGGCCATGCAGCCTGCCGGAATGGTCGGAAACGGACGCCGGGACGGGACAGCCCGTGCGCCAAGGTGCAAGCGCAAGAAAGTGAAAACCCTTTCACCCACGTTAGGGATTGCAGGGGAAAGCCCACAGCATAGCGAGGACTTGCAGCGGAAAGACCGACCCGAAGGGGAACGCCCAAACAACCGCCCGCAAAAACTGCTTTTGAGCATACCTTGAAAAAAGGAAGACCGAATATTCCGAAGTTTCGCCCTTATGATATATATTTGTAATTGAGCGAAGATAATAGCGGAAAATGTAAAGAATTACATGTTATTGGAGTAAATCATTATGGAAAGAATATACAAAATAGAATCGGTTCTGAGAAAATCGAACACTATAATCATAATTCAAGGTAATTATGATAGAATATATAATTACTTCAATCATAATAATGGTGATGGGCGATTTTTGAAATACACCAAATTGAAAGGTATTGCTCAAGAAGGTCTGACAAAAAAAGATTTAGACAAATGTGATTTTTTACGTACCTTCTGTTACTTTCCCATTTTCAGCCAAAGATTTGTAGATAGACTAAGCCATATTTTAAAAGACGAAGTTATTTTTTATCCCATAGAGATATGCTGCGAAAATCAGAAGAAAGACTTTTATGCTGCTAAAATTCTTAATTATATGAATGTAATAGATCACCAACAAACAGAGCTACAAGCCCAAAATGATGATAGCAGCCTATTTTCTATTCCACCCATTATAGCAAACCGCTGTTTGAAAGATTTCTATATAGCAAGAGATACGAAAGATACATACGAATGGTTCATCAGTGAAAAGTTAAAAAATATCATTATCAAGGAAAAATTCGCTATGAAATTGGTGAATCCGGAAAACAAAACAGAGCAGGAAGAATGCCGGAAAAATACTCGTAGAACACCGACATTAAAAACAGGGAAAGTTTCAAGCATCAAAAATGAGACGACAATAAGGAGTTACATAGACAAATGTCTGGAACTTGTTCAGGAGCATAAAGAATACCTAATGTATGTTGCTTCTTATGAACCAACCATAGAACCGGAGATGCAGGATTTTCTGGACAATAACCTGCTTGAAGGAAAATCGCCTAAAATATATGTGACTCAACCGGGACGTACCAATTATATGGTGGATATCATAACTGAAAAAGATCATATATGGAAAGCGATAGATAGCCAGATTTCAGACGAAGATATTGATAAGTTGGAAGGTGAGCTGAATGTCATTCTTCCTCTTTCCTATAAAAGCTATTTGAAATATAAACATTTCTATGAAATATTTTGGGATATAGATGTTTTCCTCTATCCGAAGCCAATACATTCATGGGATAAAATCCTGATTGAGGAAAACCAAGAAATGCAGGAGGAAATTCTTGATGAAGGGTATTTTGCAATAGGACGGTATTCTGATCATGGCGTGATTGTTCTTAAATTGACTGATGATGAGAATAAAGAAGGAGGAGTTTTTCTCTTTGATTGTGAGTCCCAAGAAGTTAAAGTGTTGGAACCAACCTTTACAGAGTTTCTTAATCAAATATTACATAATCCCAAGCCTGTTCTTCAAGAATTAAAAAGTTGGGAGAAAAAAATGTATAAAATGGAATAACTCCAATTACAAACAGTACAAACCGCTTAAAGCGGAACGCTGCCAGACATTATCTTTAATAATAAGCATAAAACTATGAGATACTTAAAAATTATGGGAATATTTACTTCTATCTTAAGTTTATTGAGTTGCGGGCATGGGAATAAACGAGTGACGCAAAACGACGGTATAAACTCCAATATCCCGGTTGCTGCCCGGATTACGATAGACAAACTGCCGGATGTATTGAGAAACGTGCAGGCAGGAAATACTGATTATGATTTTATAGGTATTTGTTCCAATGGTGTGGACTGCATCTACTTTGTGCTGGAGAACGGAAAATTTTACATAGATTTTGAAGCTATGGATAAAGAGCAGCTTCCTTACATAGATACCTTGAAACAGTTCGCAAAGGAACATAATTATCCTATTGTCGAAACAACCTATAACAATACTCCGGTCGATTACGAACATCTGAAATACGCTCCCGTCCTTAGCCTGAAAGTCAATGCGGATATAGACAGTATCGTAAAGGTCGGAAGCCAGATTGAGCATACCATTTTCAGGAACAATGAGCGAACCGTTTACGAAATAGTGCCTTGATTTTGCCAATAAAGACATTAAGATTTAGATAACAAACAGCACTGCCGCTTAAAGCGAAGCGCTGCCAAGCATCATCTACATAAAAATATGAGAACATTCGCCATAATCCTGCTTTTAGCAAGCCTGTTTGCCGCAAGTTGCGGAGAGCCGCCCATGCCACCGAGCGACGAGGAAATGATACGCCACTTTACCACGCACGAGGCGGCGTTCCGCAAGGTGTACGAAATCATGTCAGAGAGTTCAG
>OODQ01000423.1_pt1 | contig 33661 bp, 27 predicted proteins | sample 1671321 | NCBI WGS metagenome assembly OODQ01 (sample SAMN06348144, study PRJEB24527) | human gut metagenome | biome: human gut; feature: ankylosing spondylitis patient; material: feces | host: Homo sapiens | place: China | collected 2015-10
TAGGCAACACCGCGTCTTGTCAGTACGCAAAATTTACTCGCAAATCGCTCTTGTTCAATTATGCGGTGTTGCCTTAGAAACAAACCTTTCAAATTCTGTTCAAAATTCGTTCACACATTTTGCGGCAAAGTGCGGTATACTAACATTGTCGATGAGGGAAGCCGCAATCCCGAACGACACAGCCTACTGATTTTTTTTATTTCTCTTTTACCCCCTTTATTTTGTGAAATGACCGAAAACACCCTGTTTCCGTTCCCCCTCGGAGGCAGGGTGTTTTCCTGTCCGAAACCGGGTTTTCGGCAGTACACAAACCTTTCAAATTCTGTTCAAAATTCGTTCACACATTTTGAAGCAAAGTGCGGTATACTAACATTGTCGATAAGGGAAGCCGCAATCCTGAATCGATAGTCATCTACAATCTTTTATTTCTCTTTTACCCCCTTTATTTTGTGAAATGATCGAAAATGCCTCGGTTCCGTTTCCCCCACGGAGCCGGGGTGTTTTCCTGCCTCGGAGTATCTTTGAAATGGTTAAGCAGGATACTTGTTTACATTGTAAAAAATATTTCAAGGTCTGTTCATGATTTGTTCACAATTAAAGGGTGTCTGCGCGATATACTATAGGTGTCAGTAAGAGTTCCCCCTTTTCTCAAGCTGACAACCTCTTTTCTTTGATTTTATCACCTTTTCTTAAACTCTTTTCATTTGCATCAACGAGAACGCCCTGTTTCCTTCCCCCGGGAAACAGGGCGTTTCTCTTTTGGTGCCAAACTGCGGTTTGGACGATATGCTGTTTTCTTTTCATATCCTTCACAGCATATTCAAATTTCGTTCACACATTCGGCATAAAAAGACGGTATACTGTACTTGTCAGTGAGGGAGAGCCGCAAATCCCGCATTGACGTCATCCGATTTTTTCATTTCTCTTTTTCCCTTTTTTCAATTTGTGTTATTAACCGAAAGCACCGCTGTTTCGTTCCCCCACGAAACAGCGGTGCTTTTCTGTTTTTGGCATTTGTCAATAAATAAGCCGGTGCGATGCTTGCGGAAAACGCTTTTTTAGGGTATACTGTTTTTTAAGCAAGATATATAGGTAAGGAGTTGTTTTTTATGGGTTGCTCGCATAATTGCGATAGCTGCTCGTCTAACTGCGGCGGCGAAAAGAGCCTCAAGGTTGCAGCCAATCCGGCGGCCTCTGTTAAAAAAGTCATCGGCGTTGTTTCCGGTAAGGGCGGCGTAGGCAAAAGCCTGCTCACCTCGATGATGGCGGTCGGCATGACGCGCAAGGGTTATTCCTGCGGTGTGCTGGATGCCGACATCACCGGTCCGTCTATCCCTAAGACCTTCGGCGTACACGGTCAGCTCGAGGGCTGCGAGGAAGGCATTCTTCCGGCACGCAGCGAAGGCGGTGTACAGATGATTTCGATCAATCTGGTGCTGCCGCATGAGGACGATCCGGTTATTTACCGCGGTCCGATCATCGCGGAGACCGTCAAGCAGTTCTGGTCGGACGTTGTATGGGACGACGTGGACTTCCTGTTTGTCGATATGCCTCCCGGAACGGGCGACGTACCGCTGACCGTGTTCCAGTCCCTGCCGGTGGACGGCATCATCGTTGTTACCTCGCCGCAGGATCTGGTCTCCATGATCGTCGGCAAGGCGGTTAAGATGGCGAAGATGATGAACATTCCGGTGCTCGGCATTGTGGAGAACTACAGCTATCTGGCATGCCCGGACTGCGGCAAGCACATTTCGGTATTCGGCGAGAGCCACATTGACGAGGTAGCCGCGCACTACGAGCTGCCGGTTCTGGCCAAGCTGCCGATCGACCCGAAGCTGGCTGCGGCGGTTGACGCAGGCAAGATCGAGGATGCAAAGCTGCCGGACGAGCTTTCCGGTGCGCTTAAGACCGTGGAGGGTCTGTTATGAACATTGGCGTAGCATATGAAAACGGCCGGATCGCCAAGAATCTGGGCGACTGCCGTGAGGTGCTCATTATCACCACCGAGGGCCGGGAACCGGTCGGCAAGCGCATTGCCGGGATTGCCGGCACATCCGCGACCGACCTGATCAAGTTCGCCGGTCTGGAGCAGATCGACGTGCTCATCTGCGGTTCACTCGGTCTGGCAATGCGCAACGCACTCGAGATGCTCGGCGTGCTGCTCGTGCCCGGCTGTGAAGGCTCGGCGGAGGAATCCGTAGCGAAATTCCTCGTCGGTGAAAAGCAGGGTGACCCGACCATCCTCGAGATCGGCCGTGAGGAAGATCCGGATGATCCGATGGCATGCATGCACGACTGTGCAAAGTGCTCCGGCTGCGGCCCGAGCGAGCTGCTCAAGCAGATTCCGGTCGAGGAGATCAAGTAAAAAACATAAAAACCACCGATTTTCGGTGGTTTTTATGTTTCCAATGGAGAATTGAAGATGGAGAATGAATGTTCAGATGAAGTAAGTGCCGCTCCTTTTGCGGAAAGGTAATTCTCCATTCTCAATTTGATGAAACTGTGTTATAATCAAATGTATCATTATAATACAAGGAAAGAAGCTATTATGGATACCGAAAATCCGAAAACAGCAATCGAATACATACACTCTCTCGGCAGATTTTCCGGCAAGCCGGGTCTGCACCGTATCAAGGCGCTGTGCGAGGCACTGGGAAACCCGCAGGACAGGCTGAAGTTTGTTCATCTTGCGGGCACGAACGGCAAAGGCTCGACCGCGTGCATGATCGCCTCGGCACTGCAGGCGGCCGGACTGCGCACCGGACTGTATACCTCGCCGTATCTGGTGCAGTTTTACGAGCGCATCCGCGTGGACGGTGTGATGATCTCGGACGACGATCTGACGCGCCTGTGTGAACGGGTAACGGTGGCGTGTGAATCACTCACACTGCCCGAGGGTGAGACCATCGGCGAGTTTGAGTTTACGACCGCACTGGCGTTCCTCTTCTTTGTTGAGCAGGAATGCGACATTGTGGTTCTCGAAACCGGTCTGGGCGGCCGCTGTGACGCGACAAATGTCATCAAAAATGCGGAGGTCTGCGTTATTACGCCGATTTCGCTCGACCATATGGCGGTGCTTGGCAACACAACGGCGGTCATTGCGGCCGAGAAGGCAGGTATTTTCAAGCCGGGCACGGCGGTTGTCTGCGCGGACGGTCAGCCGAACGATGTACAGCGGGTGCTGCGCCGTGCCTGCGACGCGGCGGGTGCTGTCTGGTTCGGCGGAGCGGAGGACTGCCGCGTACTGCGGTGTGACATCGGCGGTTCGGCGTTCGTGTACGAGGCGCAGGGCTACACCATTGCCATGCCCGGACGGCATCAGCTGCAGAATGCGCGGACGGCTCTGCGGGCGCTGAACGCACTGCGCGAGCGCGGCTGGAACATTCCGACCGAAGCCGCCGTGCGCGGTCTGGCGCGGGCGCGTATCGCAGGCCGGCTGGAACGCGTGGTCGATCAGCCGCTCATCCTGCTCGACGGCGCACACAATGCCGCAGGCGCGGATGCCCTGTGTCACGCGGTGGATGAGCTGCTCAAGATGAAGCGGCTGCACGTTGTGATGGGCATGGTGCGCGACAAGGACTACGAAACCTGTGTTCACGAGGTCGCCAGCCGCGCGGATGACTTTTACGCCTGTGTGCCGGATGCGGGTGAGCGTTCGCTGGATGTACACACGATTGCAGAGCTGGCGCGGCAGTCGTGCAAGCGCGTGTACGAATGCGAATCCGCCGAGCACGCCATCGAGCTTGCACTGGAGCATGCGAAGATGAACGACTGCATTCTTATCTGCGGTTCGCTGTACCTCATCGGTGAGTGCGAGAAGATTTTGCGCGGCCGACCGAAAACGACAGATTAAAATGGAATAAACAGGTAAAATAAGGCTTGTACTTTGAAAGTACAAGCCTTTTATTTTTGTGTCAGTTGTTTTCAATAGGTATATTGTTTGGTATATCGCAGGGCGGGGCGCCCTGCGAAATAAGAGGTAATATTTTGCTGATTTCGAGGTGATATATATGCTGCAAATCACGCAGAGAAGGCAGGATGGCACGCTGATCGCGGTGTACACCGGTGAGCTGGACCATCATGCAGCACGGGCGGCGATCGAGCAGACCGAGGATCTGCTGGTGCTGTTTCCGTGTGAAAAGCTGGTGCTCGACCTGTCCGAGCTGACGTTTATGGACAGCTCCGGTCTGGCGGTCGTCCTGCACCTGTACCGCACCTGTGCCCGCAGCGGACGCGAATTTGCGGTGCGCGGCACGCCGCCGCAGCCGATGCGGGTGTTTGAGGCGGCCGGTCTGCCGCAGGTGATGGTTTTTGAAAGGGGGAAGGAATAATGCGGGCGGTCATCAACAAAATGAGCCTGAAATTCGAGAGCCATTCGGTCAACGAGGCGTTTGCGCGGCAGGCGGTCGGCGCATTTGTCGCGCAGCTGGACCCAACGATGGAGGAGCTCGGCGACATCAAAACCGTGGTCTCCGAGGCAGTGACAAACGCTATTGTGCACGGCTACGCGGACAAATGCGGGTTTATCACGGTCACGGTGCGGCTGTTCGAGGGACGCGCTCTGGAGCTCAAGGTAAAAGACGCCGGCTGCGGCATTGAGAATGTCGAGCAGGCGCGCCAGCCCATGTTCACCACGGGCGACGACACGCGCAGCGGCATGGGATTTACCATCATGGAGACATTTACGGACAAAATGCGCGTGCGCTCCACGCCGGGAAAGGGAACGCTGGTTGCGATGGTCAAGGTGCTGAAGGAGCGGCAGGTGTGACCGGAGAAATGCGCACGCTGCTCGAGCAGGCGGCTTCGGGCGACAGGGACGCGGAAGCGCGGCTGATCGAGGACAACAGCGGTTTAATCTGGTCGATCGTGCGGCGGTATTACGGGCGCGGCACCGAGCCGGACGATCTGTATCAGCTGGCGTGTGTCGGTTTCATCAAGGCCGTGCGCGGTTTTGATGTGTCGCTCGGCAACGAGTTTTCTACTTATGCGGTGCCCAAAATCGCGGGTGAGATTCGGCGGTTTCTGCGGGACGACGGTGCGGTCAAGGTCAGCCGGGCGGTCAAGGAACGCGCGGTTCGTGTGCGCCGCCTGCAAAGCGACTGGGAGAGCCGGAACGGACGGTCACCGACCGTATCAGAACTGGCACAGGCCGCCGGATTGACGGTCGAGGAAGTAGCGGCCTGCGAGCAGGCGGACGTGTCGGTGGACTCGTTCGAGCGGGAGCTGTCCGGCGGCGGACGCGTAGGTGATCTGGTCGGTGACGAGGGAATGGAGGAGAGAACCTGCCTGCATCTGTCGCTGCACGAGGCGCTGCAGGACTTGCCCGACCGCGACAGGCAGGTGCTCAGTCTGCGCTATTCGCGTGATTTGACGCAGCAGCAGGTCAGCCGCATCGTCGGCGTGTCGCAGGTGCAGGTCTCGCGCATCGAAAAACGCGCCATAGAGAAGCTGAGGGAAATGCTGAGAGAGTGAAAAAGGAGTTGAGACTGTCGAAAAACTTCGTTTTTCCGACAATCTGTGTTTTGACTTCGCAAAACACGGACGTCCGAAAGTTCCCGTGCGGAAACTTTCTCCCTCTGAAAGTATGAAAACCGAGGTACACGCCCCGGTTTTCATGCATTTGGGCTGCAAATGCTATTTCATACGCGCTGCCGCGCGACAGCATTAGCATCGCGAAAACGAACTTAATTGACAGCCTAAAAAGGAGTTCTCGTGAGAGAACTCCTTTTTATTTGTGCGGAGACAGAAGGATTTGTACTATCAGCACACAAATTTCAACCAGATACGCTGTATAAACCGCAAGTATCACTCGGCCGAGCCGTAATTCAGCTGCAATCGAGCAGTACAGCAGAAACGGAAAGCTGACGAGTGTCAGAAGCACGATCAGCGCCGCAATCTGAAATTTACTGCGCGGCAGTCGCCCCAATCGGAATACAATCATACCGATAAGAAAAATAACGGTAAATACCGCAAACAGAATCGCGAGCTGGCGGCGGCCTGCATGCAGTGCGCCTGCACTGACATCCGGTGGAACATCGGATAAAATCCCCGTGAGATACCACAGCGGGAGCGCACATATCACGAAAAACGTGAGCGCGAGATGGTGCAGCGCCAGGCAGAATTCCTGTCGTTTGGTCATAATTTGTGCATAAACTGTCCGGCCGACTTGGCCATCAGCCGCTTGGTGCCTTTCTGGTCGAAGGCGATTTCGAGCAGGGCATCGCCGCCCATCGGCTTTACCGATACGATCAGTCCATCGCCGAAGGCCTTATGGAACACGCGGTCACCGGCGGCAAAGTTCGGCAGCGGCTTGCTTTTAGCTGCCGAGGCCAGCGACGCGCTCGGCGCAGTATTTGCAGCAGAGACATACCGCGCGCGCGCCACCTGCGGACGGGAAAGCGTTGGATCGGGTGCAGTTGCGTTTGAGAACCGGCGGCTTTCGGTGATATTGCTCTCAAGCAGCTCCTCCGGCATCTCATCAACAAAGCGCGACGGATGCGAATACTGCGTGCGGCCATACAGCAGGCGGCGCTCCGCACAGGTGAGATACAGCTGCTCCTTTGCGCGGGTGACGGCAACGTAGCACAGGCGGCGTTCCTCCTCCATGTCCTCGTCCTTCTCCATTGCGCGGAAGCCGGGGAACAGCCCGTCTTCCATGCCCGCGAGGAACACGACAGGGAACTCCAGACCCTTGGCGGCATGCATGGTCATCATGATAACCGCGTCATCGTCCTCGCCGGACTGGTCGGCATCCGTGTACAGCGCCATGTTCTCGAGAAAATCACCGAGCGACGGCGTTTCGGTCTTGTCCTCGTAATCGACAATATAAGATTTTAACTCTTCGATATGCTCAATGCGGTTTTCCTCTTCTACACCGCCCTTGAGCTGCAGCGCACGGATGTAGCCGCTTTTGTCCATCAGTTCATCGTACAGCTCGGAAAGCGAAACAAATTCCCGCAGCTTGCGAAGATTTTCGATCATCTCGCCGAACTTCTCCATTGCCGCGGCGCCGCGGGACAGGGCTGGGTACTGAGAGGCATGGCATACCACATCATACAGCGTCGTGCCGTACTCAACGGCAAGCTGCATGGCGGTTTCGACCGATTTATCGCCAATCTTGCGGGCAGGCGTGTTGATAATACGGCGCAGACGCAGCTCGTCCGCCGGATTTTCGATCACCCACAGGTAGGCGAACATGTCCTTGACCTCGGCGCGCGAGAAGAAGTCGCGGCCCTTGTACACGCGGTACGGAATGCCCGCGCGGATGAATGCTGCGGCAATGTTGTCTGAAAGCACGTTGTTGCGGTACAGAACGGCAAAATCTCCCCATTTCCGGCCCTGCTCCACGCCATCGCGGATAGTATCCGCGATGTAGGCGGCTTCGCCCTCCTGGCTGTCCGAGCGATGCAGACGAATCTTTGCACCGTCACCGTGGTCGGTCCACAACTCCTTGCCCTTGCGGCCGACGTTGTTGCGGATAACCTCGTTTGCGGCATTCAGAATGTTGCCGGTCGAGCGGTAATTCTGTTCCAGACGGATGGTTTTCGCGTCCTTGAACTGCTTTTCAAACTCCAGAATATTCGTGATCGTTGCACCGCGGAACTTGTAGATACTCTGGTCGTCATCGCCGACAACGCAGATGTTCTCGTAATAGCCTGCCAGCAGGCTGGTGAGGACATACTGCGCGTAGTTGGTATCCTGATACTCGTCCACGAGAACATAGCGGAACTGGCGCTGATAGTATTCCAGCACCTCAGGGTTGTTCTGCAGCAGCAGCACGGTTTTCATGATAATATCGTCGAAATCCAGTGCACAGGCCTTTTTCATGGCCTTTTCGTAATCGCGGTAGACGTCTGCGACCTTTTCACGGAAGTAGTCACCGACGGCATCCGCGCTGAACTGACGCGGGGTCATCAGCTTGTCCTTCGCGCGGGAGATCATGCCCATCACGGTTCGCGGATCGAAATTCTTGGGATCGAGATCGAGCTTTTTCATTACGTTGAGAATGACGCGCTTCTTGTCGTCCTCATCGTAGATGGTGAACGCGCTCGCAAAGCCGAGCAGGTCAACGTGCTTGCGCAGGATGCGCAGGCAGGCGGTATGGAAGGTGTACGCCCAGACAGCGGACGCGGCTTCCTCGTCGCCGAGGGCAAATTCCAGACGCTCGCGCAGCTCGCGCGCGGCTTTGTTGGTGAACGTGATCGCAATCACCTGCCACGGGCGGGCGGGATTCATCGCGCACAGGTGCTCCGCGCGGGCGCGGTTCTCCGGCTTAGGCTCGGTCAGGTATTCGGTCAGGAACAGAAGATCGTCCTCGGTCGCCCAGTCGGGAGCAAGTTCACTTTCCAGTCCGTCACCGAACTTGAGAATGTTGATGATGCGGTTGATGAGCACGGTCGTCTTGCCGCTGCCTGCACCCGCCAGGATGAGCAGCGGACCCTCGGTCTGATAGACAGCCTCGCGCTGCTTGTCGTTTAATTTGGAAAAGCGCTGTTCGATGATCGCACGCCGGACAGCGGCATATTTCATATCAAATTTGGTCGGTTCCATAGGTTTCCTCGTTTCGTTTGAAGATACAGAAAATCAAATGCAGAGATAGTATATCATATTCGGGAAAAGAAAACAAATGTTCTATCCGGATTGCGTAAAAAAGTCGATCGGAGTATACTATAAAAAGAGGTGAGCACAATGACAGACAAACAGCGGCAGGAAACCTATGCACAGATGCTCGTGCGGCTTTCGCGCTCGAATTTCCGCAGCCGATTTCATTTGAAGGCGCAGGATAAGCAGTACATCCGCGATAAGGGATGGAACACGGTTGCCGACCACGCGGCAGATTTCGTTTCCAAGCGGCTTGCACCGACCGAGCCGAAAAACGACGGCAAGCAGACACCCATGCGGGGACATCCGGTGTTCATCGCGCAGCACGCGACCGCCTGCTGCTGCCGCGGCTGTCTGGCAAAATGGCATGGCATCCCGCAGGGGGTGCCGCTTTCGGCGGAGCAGCAGGTCTATATCGTTGGAATGCTGATGAGCTGGATGAGGAGAGAAATGGAAAATTGAGAATTAGAGTGAGAGTGAAGAGAGACTTGCGGTTTACCGCTCTCCATAGAATAAAAAAGAGACGCAGTTGCGTCTCTTCTGCTATTTTGGCATATAGCTGCGGATAATACATAGTATGAGTGTGATTCCGCTGGAAACACCAATCAGGTATTGATGGTTGATATAATCGTCCATCGTGTGCGGTGTGTGGGCAGTCAGAGTGATCCAAACCGCAATTCCGACAGCAATCATGGCCGACAGGGCACAGAGAATATTGATAACGCTTTTTCGATTCATCACAGTAGCCTCCCATCATAAACGAGGTTAGTCGGTATATACACAGCATAGCACAGCGATAGGAAGAACGCAATAAATGTGATGCAGATGGTTACAGTAAATAGCGGTTATATAAAAGGTAAGAGGTACTAAAGATGAAACTCTCAGATGCCGTCCGTAACCACCGGGCCAACGAGTTGCCCGCCGCCGCGGGTGCGGCGAACCACCGAACCAAAGGCTGGCACTCGCTCCGCATCTGATAGTGAACAATTTGATGAGGATTTGTATAGCTGTAATAATCTTCGTGTTAAAAAATCTGCATTTCGTACAATCAATCTCTTGTCACAAACGACACGATTTGATAATATATAAGAAGTGTTGCTGTTTTACGCGCTAAATGGTAAAAACAGCATAATTGATTCTCTGCCGGGCGGCAGGGATAAGGAGGAAATTGAGGTTTCATGAGTAAGGTTGAGCAGTATATCACCAGCATTCCGGATTTTCCGAAGGAGGGCATCATCTTCCGCGATATTACCACCGTGCTCGGTGATGCGGACGGCTTCCATCTGGCGGTGGACGAGATGACTGCGCTGCTGGACGGCGTGGAGTTTGACGCAATCGCCGGTCTGGAATCCCGCGGATTCCTGTTCGGTGCACCGATGGCGTACAATCTGCATAAGGCATTCATTCCGATCCGCAAGCAGGGCAAGCTGCCGCGTGCAACGTCCCGCATGTCCTACGAGCTGGAATACGGCATGGAGACCATCGAGGTACACCGCGATGACATCAAGCCGGGCATGAAGATTGTCGTTGTGGACGACCTCATCGCTACCGGCGGCACGCTTGAGGCGGCTGTCCACCTGTTGGAGCAGCTCGGCGCGAAGGTCGTCAAGGTTGTCTGCCTGCTGGAGCTCAAGGGTCTGCACGGACGCGACCGCATCAAAACCTGTCCGGCGGAGACGGTTGTCGCTTACGAGGGGAAGTAAGTAAAATTATCATTTCACAGTAATCAAGGCGAAAGCCTGAAAATTTAAAAGGGGGTTATTCGATGTTTGAACGTGTTTTCAAGCTATCGGAACACAAAACCACAGTCAAGACCGAGGTCATGGCCGGTATCACTACTTTTATGACCATGGCGTACATCCTTGCCGTAAACCCGAGCGTACTCGGCTCCACCGGTATGGATACCACCGCGGTATTGCTGGCAACCGCCCTGGCATCCTGCCTGGGCACGCTGTGCATGGCGTTTATGGCAAACCTGCCGTTCGCGCTCTCTGCCGGCATGGGTCTGAACGCCTTCATGGCGTACACCGTTGTTGCAGGCTATGGCTACAGCTGGCAGGTTGCGTTGCTGGCCGTATTCATTGAGGGCCTGATCTTCATCGTCCTGTCGCTCACCAACATCCGTGAGGCCATCTTCAATGCCATTCCGCTGACGCTCAAAAAGGGTGTTTCGGTTGGTATCGGTCTGTTCATCGCCTTCATCGGCCTGCAGAACTCCGGTCTGTGCGTGGACTCCGCAACGCTGGTCGGCATCATCAGCTTCCCGGAGAATTTCCACACCGCAGGCATCTGCGCACTGCTGACGCTGATCGGTCTGTTCTTCACCGCAGTATTCTATACCCGCAAGATGAAGGGCGCCATCCTGTACGGCATCCTGCTGACCTGGATCCTCGGCATGATCTGTCAGGTGACCGGCCTTTACGTTCCGACGCCGGACGCAGGCTTCTATTCTCTGTTCCCGAGCTGGGGCATGACCGACTTCTCCAGACTGGGTCTGACCTTCGGCCAGTGCTTCAACGTGGATTTCAGCGCGGTTGGCATCGTAAACTTCATCGTTGTCATCTTCTCGTTCCTGTTCGTTGATATCTTCGACACCCTCGGCACGCTGATCGGTGTTGCCACTAAGGCGAAGATGCTCGATAAGGACGGCAAGCTGCCGGGCATCAAGCCCGCTCTGCTGGCAGACTCGATTGCAACCTCCGCAGGTGCAATTCTGGGTACTTCCACCACCACCACCTTTGTTGAGTCCGCATCCGGCGTTGCAGTCGGCGGCCGTACCGGCCTGACCGCTCTGGTTACCGGCATCCTGTTCCTTGTATCCACGCTGTTTGCACCGATCTTCACTGCCATCCCGTCCTTCGCAACCGCTCCGGCGCTGATCATGGTCGGCTTCCTGATGGTAGGCACCGTAACCGAGATCAACTTCGATCTGGACAACCTGACCGAGTCCATCCCGGCTTATCTCGCCATCATCGCTATGCCGCTGTTCTACAGCATCTCCGAGGGTATCTCTCTGGGCGTTATCTCCTACGTTCTGCTGAATGTTGCAGCCGGCAAGGGCAAGAAGGTTGCTCCGCTGATGTACGTTCTGGCAGTACTGTTCGTACTCAAGTACATCTTCCTTTAATTAAGAAATCGTAAAGATTGCAGAAGGCTGCCGAAGCTCGCTTCGGCAGCCTTTTTTGTATGGCATGAAAATCATGGTGAATATCAGAGGAAATACGCGAAAACAGTGGGGATTGCAGTTGAACGGTGTCGATACTTGACAGAAAACGTAGGAGTTGGTAAAATATAAAATGACTAAATTGGGGCAGTATACCCGTTTATCTTGTATCCAAAGGGAAGGAGGCAGCGAATATGACACAGCAGCGCAAAAAGTGCGGAAAAGGCGGCTTTACTCTTGTAGAGCTGGTGGTTACGCTGGTGATTCTGAGCATTCTGTTTGCCATCGCTGTACCGAGCCTTCTGGGGTATATCCATCTGTCACAGTTCCGAAAGAATGAATCGTACGCTAAGACCATGTATCTGTCGGCAGAATCCGAGCTGACCTACCTTCGTACCGGCGGTGAATGGGAGTCGTTCTGCAGTAAGGTGAAGAAGGAAGGCGTGCTGAATCAGTCGTTTGATGAGTCGGACGAGGACCGGAAAAAGCTGGTCGGCCGTATTTACGGCATTCGTCTGGATGCAGGCGAATACGCAGAAGGCGAGCTGTCGGGTGACGGTGCGCTCGTTGGTGCGCTTCTTTCGCAGGATACCTATGATAAAAGTGTGCTGAATGCTGCAATCTGCATCGAAATCGACGTGGAAAGCGGTCAGATTTATTCGGTTTTCTACGGCACAAACTGCAAGGGACTGTACTACGGATCGAATGAGGACAGCAAACCGGCGGATATGTCCGGCAGCTGGCTGGATATTGATTACAGCAAGCGCGGCCGCGATACGCGCCGGGAAGAACGGCTGGGCTATTACTCGGTTCAGGATGCAGTCAATGCTGTCAGTCTGGATGCGACTAAGCTGAAGATCACCTCGATCAATCTGGTAAACGGTGAAACTTTGTCGCTGAACTGGTCGAGCAATGTGAAGGATCAGGATCTGGATAAGGTTTATTACGAGGTCAAGCTGTACAGCAGTGAGGATAAAGCGCAGCTTCTGTCGATCAATATTCCGGGCAGAGATTTGAAAACGGGTTCGCAGTCGGTTGCGGTTACGACCGAGGATAATGCGACGAAGAATTATACCTTCCCCATGGAATATGACCGGACCGGCAAGCGGGCAACACTCGTGCTGGACGGTATGATGAATGCGAAGCTGTACGACCGGCTGGATAAGCTGTCCGCTGATAACAAAGCAGCCTTCCGGCAGAGCAGCGATACCAGCATCACGCGCTTCGGCGGCAAGCTGGAAACCCCGCTGAATGTTTACGCAGCCGTGCAGGTGTTTCCGGACCCGAACGCAGAAAACACCCGCGGTGAGGAGTATCAAAAGAGTGACGCTATCGAATCCAATAAGGCGAACACGCTTTTCGGTGACGGCACCCGGTCGGATAACAGCCGGTGCGAGATCGAAACCTTCCGTCATCTGTCCAATATCCGTTATATGGATACGACGGCGGCATTTGCCGTTACCGCGCGTTCACTGGACTGGATGAGCGACAGTGTAAAGGTTTACGGTACGGCAGCCCGCGGCGCACTTTCGGTTTCCACCGGTAAGGATATCGGCTTCCCGAGTATCCCTGCGCTGCGCAGCAATCAGACACTGGATGGCACAGGCGGTCTGCTGAACCGCATTGCCGGCGTGTTTACCGGCGGGAATGTCATCAGTAATCTCAAGCTGAATGAGACCTCGATTGCCGATGACGCAGAGTATCTTGGTCTGTTTCAAAAAAACGCAGGTACAATCCATGATCTGCGCCTGCTCAATCCGCAGGTGGAGATTGACTCGGGTAAGCTCAAGGGTGTCGGCGCAGTCTGCGGTTACAGCAATGGCTCTTTGAAGGGCGATACCGTGGACGGCACCGAAGCCGAGGTGGAAGCTGCGCTGACCTCGGCACAGGCGCAGGGCATCGGCGGTGTGGCCGGTGTGATTGAAGTCAACGATTCTAAGTCAGTAATCAAGCTGTCTGCATCGGGTACTGTAACCGGTACGCTGCCGACCGGCGGTACTGCGCGTGGTATCGGCGGTATTGCGGGCAGCCTGACAACAAACGGTGCCGCAGTCAAGACCCTCACCAACAGCGCTGCTGTAACGGGCAATCGCTCGGTTGGCGGCATTGCAGGCTATTTTTCCGGCAAGGATCAGGCCACGGGAAAAGATATGTCTGACTGCAAAAATGAGGGGCTGCTTCTCAGCAGCACAGCCGCAGATGATCATTCGCTGGCAGGACATTATATCGGCGGCATTGTCGGTTACGCGCATAACGCGTCTCTTTCCGAATGCAGAAGCCGTGCCGGATATGCGGACGGCTACACCTATAAGCAGGAGGATAGAGACAAGCTGCGCGGCAGATATGTCGGCGGCATTGTCGGCTACGGCGAACAAAGTGTGCTGTATGACTGCGAGACCGAGGCAAACGGCTACGTTCTCGGCAGCGAGTATGTCGGCGGCATCATCGGTGCGCTGAATCAGTCTGATACGCAGACGGCACTGCTCAGTGAAAACGGCACCAGAACAACCGTTAACGCAAGCTATGTCATCGGCAATTCGTATGTCGGCGGCATCATCGGTGAGAATAAAGGCGGTTCGACGATCAAAAACTGCGTCAACACAGGTGTCGTTGCAGGATACAATGTATTTATCGGCGGTATTTGCGGTGCAAATGAGAACAATGCGGCCATCATAAACTGTGCAAGCTATGTTTCGGACACCAATAATGCGATCTACAGGCGTGTCACAGACTGGGGAGCCGTCGGCAGCTATGCGGGCGGTCTGACCGGCTACAACAGCGGCACGATCACCTTCAGCGACAAGGATAACGCAGTCTCTAACCGGAGTGTGGCGGGTATCGTCGTCGGCAGACACTATGTCGGCGGTCTGGTCGGCTATAACGACACAGACGGCACGATTGATATCAATTATACGCTCATCGGCGGCCGTGTTGCCGCAACCGGAGACTGCGTCGGCGGTCTGATCGGTCTGAATGCTTCGACAAAGCTGCTCGAGAAGAAGCTGACCATCAAGCCGAGCAGTGTGCAGGGACGGTACTATGTCGGCGGTGCGATCGGTGCAAATGTGGTCAACCCGGGAGAGAATGTCACGGTCAGCGGTCTCAAGGTCGATAACAGCCTTGGCACGGTCACTGCAGAGGCATTCTGCGGCGGTCTGATCGGCTATCAGCGCACCTACACGGAGAAAGACCGGGCAGGTGGAACGCTGTATGCGCTTCTGCCGGGCATCGCGGCAAACAACAGCAATGTGCCGGGAACGGTCAAGGCTTCTACCAATACGCATACCATCACCATCACAGCGGACGGCAACAGTGCAGGCAGGCTGTCTGCGGTTTCCAACAACATGACCATCCGCGCGTATGCGTATGCAGGCGGCATTATCGGCAGCTGTGAGCCGCAGACCCGGATGAAGGTGGAGCACTGCCTGAATGCAGGCGGCTTTGACCGTCCGGCAGAGGACACCTTCCCGGACAGTAAGCTGAAAACCGGTGTGGATATGGTGTCCTATCTGCAGGCGCAGAAGTACACGGATGCCGCGAAGGCGCTCTCCGATGAGCTGGGCGGCGGCGAGCTGCGTGTTTCCGTCATCGGCGGTGTGATCGGCGTCAACGGTGAGAATCAGGTGATAGACCACTGTGCCAGCAAGGGCACGATGAACGGCCTGAATGCCATGGGCGGCGTGGTCGGTCTGAACGAGGGCATCATCCGCGACTGCACGCTCTCCGGCAGCATGGGCAGTGCAACGCAGGATTATATCGGCGGTATCGCGGGTCTGAATGTCGGCAGCAGGACGGCGGGCACGATTGAAAACTGCACGACCGAGAAAAACTGCACCGTCACCGGACGGAACACGGTCGGCGGCATCGTCGGCTATAATCTCAGCGGCGGCAGGATACAGAACAACACCAGCAGTGCCAATGTCAGCGGTGCAGGCCGTGTCGGCGGTATTGCGGGCGAAAACGGCGGTGCGATTACGCTTTCGAGCACACCGGCAGGAAAGCGCCGTGTCAACGGAAGTGGCAGCGGTGTCGGCGGCGTGATCGGCGTGAATACCGCAACCGGCACGCTCAGTCCGGCAAGCGGCAGCGTGCAGGGCGATGTCATTGCCGCGGATAACAGGCTGACCGTGCGCGGCAGCAGTATGGTCGGCGGTATTGTCGGCATCAACCGCGGCACACTCGGCGGCACGAGCATCAACTGCCTGACCAATCAGGCGGCAGAGGTCCGCGCAGCGGCGGGCAGTGCAGGCGGCGTTGTCGGCGCGCAGGGGGGCACAAAGGCTGTTCTGCGGTACGCGAAGAATCTCGGTCAGGTGACCGCGAATGTCGGTGCGGCAGGCGGCATTGTCGGCATGAACAGCGCGGGCAGCACGGTCGAGAACTGTATCGGCAACGGCAGTGTCACCAGTAACGACGGCTATGCAGGCGGCGTTGCCAGCGAAAACTACGGCACGATCAGGAGCTGCAGCGTCGGCACGGATAACAGGGTAACGCTCATCACCCGCAACAAGACTGCGGCAGGCGCGATCTGTGCGGTAAACCACAAGGGTGGCACGGTTCAGGGAGCGACACTCGGCGATCATATCACGATTTCCGGCAGTGCATTCATTCTGGGTGCTGTTGTCGGAGACAACAGCGGTACGGTCACTGCAACCGAGGTTTCGCAGCAGCCGACATACAGCGTTTCCGCAAGCACGCTGCAGGTCGGCGGTGCAGTCGGCATCAATCGAGCGGGCGGTACGGTCAGCAGGGTGAAGGTCACCTCGGGTTTCGAGAAATTCACGAAGTATACCTATCTCGGCGGTGTAGTCGGTCAGAATAATGCAAGCGGCAAGGTAACCGAATGCACTTACTCCGGCACGATCGACGAAGGAAAGAGCGCGGTCGGCAACTGCTACGGCGGCATTGCCGGACTGAACGGCGGTCTGCTGCAGGGCAGCACCGTTTCCAGGCTGACGCTGACGGCGGACGGTGTGTACACCGCAACCTCCACCAGCTCGGCGGCAGAGAAGGAACGCCTGTCCTCGCATATCGGCGGCATTGCAGGCAAGAATGATACGACCGGCATCATCGAGCAGTGCTACATAGACAATACCGGAACCGGCACGATCACGGTCAAAAACGGCATGGTCGGCGGTGTGACCGGCTATAACAAGGGCACGATCACCATGTCCGGCGATAAGAGCACCGAAACCTTGATGGAAAATGTCAGCAAGGTGAGCGACCTGCTGTCCAATGCCGAGGCACAGAAGCTGTCTGCGGATTCCACTTGGGTAAAGTGGGCAGACCGGACGGATGTGGAAAAGCTGTCCTACAACGGCGGCAGCAAGAGCGTAGCGGCAGACCGCACCATGCAGATCATCGTATCGAGCAACGGCAACCTTGGCGGCGTGGCGGGCTACAATGCGCCGACCGGTGAGCTGAATCGCTGCGTCAGCGGCAGCTGGCTGCTGGTCAACAAGTCGGGCGGCATCGGCGTTGGCACCGGCGGTATTGTCGGCATGAACGAGAGCGAAAAGGACCTGTCCTATCTGCTCAATCAGGCGTTTGTCGGCCGCCAGCTGAGCAGTAATGCGACCAACCGTTTTGCAGGCGGCATTATCGGTACGCAGTCGAATAAGACCACCACGGATTGGATGATCCGGAATTGTGTCAATTATGGTACTGTTTATGGCTATCAATCGCATTATTCGGGCGGTATTGTCGGTCAGTGGACGAATAACGGCGGCATAATCGAAGGCTGTTATAACTATGGCAATCTGCAGACCACATTTAAGGCGGATTGGGTAGGCGCTTCGGGCGGTATTGTAGCACAGCTGTATCATGCGGCCTCCAATCAGGATTTTGATATTATCAGCTGTCAGAACCACGGCAGCGTTTACAGCCGCGATGGTGAGAGTAAGGCAAACGGTGCGAATGACAGTGCGGGCATCCTTGGCAACGTTACGGTTTATACGACGTATGATATAAATGCTGCACAGAAGTTCACCATTAACGTTTCGGATTGTGTCAATGCGCCGGGCGTTAAGATCTATTCATCCTCCATGGCCTCCGGTATCGTGGGTTACTTCTCAACAGATACGGCAAGCAGCAAGAACGGCGGTCCAATCGGCACTTCGACCGCAAATATCGTGCTGAATATCGACCGCTGCCGCAACTATGCGGAAACACTGGTCGGCGGCAACAATTATATCGCCGGCATCTTTGGCGACCGGTATAAGGACGGCACTGTGGCGCAGGATAATACTTATATCCAGAACTGTTACTCGGTCATCGGTTCGGATGCGGGTACCAGTACAGGCATCGTATCGCTGAATAACGCCAGCCTGAGCAGCTCCCTGAGCGGTGATAAGGTGGGAAACAATTATTATTTCTTTGATACATGGGGCTTGACGAACACTGCCGGACGAATCTTTGACAGCAGTAATACGCGCAATGAATCACGAAAGGGATTTTCCCGCATGGTTGCCTATGGATACTGGGCAGGCAGTGACGGAAAATGGGCGAATAAGAGCTTTGCCGCCATTGCCGGTCCGCAGCTTGGCGTGATCGACTATACAGACAACCGGATGTATTACAATGTAACAACGGCAAACTCTACGATCGATGAGCATGGCATTATCCGTACGAATATCAATGGTTCTGACCAAATTACGGGACGGATTTTGTTCACCATGCCGGATACACCAACATATAGAGAGATTGCACAGACGAATGGACACGGTGCTTCGTGGCTGCGCCCGCTGCTGTATCAAAAGAATACGGTGTTCAACACAGAGCAAAAGCTGTTTGATGAGTATGTTCGAGAGAACTATCGCGACATGGAGCACGACCAAACCGACAAAAAGCTGGATGCCTCGTTCATGGTCGATTTGAAACAGCAGACAGACGGCAGTTTCGATGTATCCATCGAGGATACGGACCGTCCTTTGTACTACGAGGGTACAGTGCTCGTTGATGACAAGGAAGTACTGTCCAATCTGCGCTTTATCCCGAACCGAAAGGGGCAGGGACAGTGGGACCCGAAGCTGAACGGCACGCAGGCGTACGGCTCCGGTACGACCAGCGGTTCGTTCCAGCTGCCGGCAAGCCTTGCGGCAGACACAGCAGGCAAGACCATTACATTGTCGGTTCGTGCTGTCAGTCTGTTTGAGGATACCGCGCCTTCTGCATGGAAAACTGCGGCGACGCAGGATGTGTCGGTGCTGCCGACACCGGATGTCAATATCCGACTGGTGAGCCATTGGAACAATGGCGCTAAATACCAGATCTCGCTGAAAAACCTTGCGGATTATGCGGTCTTCAGCAACTGGAAGGTTACCTTCAGGCTTGGCTCGCAGACCGTGACCATTGATCAGAACAACCATACCGCCGAGATCAACGGCGATGATTTGAAGGAGCTGATCGTCACGGCAGCGGCGGGCATTACGAACGGCATTCAGCCGGCCTCCGTGACGGATACCATCCCGACCGACACGCCGAAGTACAAGCCGGACGGCAGTATTAACAATCTGTCGGTATCGTACTCGGGCAGTACGGTAGATGATTGCACGGTCACGGCTGCACTGACGGTCAACGAGCCGCAGATGGAAACACCGCCGATTTACCGTATCGAGGTGCTCGGCACGGTTGGCACAAATGAGTATGTGTTTGCGTATGAGGATGTGCTGACCTCGGCGGGCAACACGGTTACGGCAAACTTCCGCGACCTGCCGAAGGAGTATTTCGCGGAGAATGTCACAAATCGTCGGGTGCGTGCATGGTACGCCGCCTCCGGTCTGGGACCGGTTTACACCTATGGTGATACCCGGCAGACCGGCGATGCGTCTGTTACGCTGCGGACTTACAGCGCAGAGGGCGTTCAGCAGCAGGACAAGATCATTTACAGTCATGTCCTTGGCCACGCGAATGACTTTGCAAACTACATTAGAACCGCGGCGCTGAACATCAAGCCGCTGACGGCGCCGGAGCTGAACGACCCGGTACTGATGCAGGAAGATAACGGCAGTATCAGCTACCGGTTCTCGTGGACGCAGCCCGGGCAGGGGACTGCAGTGCCGCACTACAGCGTCAAGCTGACCGGTATTACCGCGGCAGGCGCAAGAATCGGCATTCCGGTCAACGAGGTTTACGGTACGCAGGAGAATCCGAATACTTCCCAATCGTTCACCATCAGCGCGGACGACTGGCAGTACGCCGAGGTTGAGCTGACCGTTACCCGTCTGGGACAGGCATACGGCGAGGTTGGCCTGAGTACGACGAAGAAGTACGCTGTCAAGCAGCGCCTCGAGCGTCCGGGACAGCCGTCGGTAACCAACCCGGATACCAACGAGCTGGAATACACCATCGGTTGGAGCGCCATCGGCAGCGAAAACGGCTGTGCAGGCTATCAGATTTATGTGCAGCCGGAGGGCGAAACGGCCGCTGCCCTGGGTGCGCTTGTGCCCGTCAGGGGCGGCACCTGCTCGGTAAGCCGCAGTCTGGAAGATTACGCCGGCAAGACCATCGACCTCTATCTGGTGGCGGTGGCTGCTGACGATTCCGGTTACGCGGACAGCCCGAACGGTATCGTGTACACGATGACCGTGCCGAAGCGTCTGGATACGCCGAGCGTCAAGTGGTCGTACAACTGGAATGCGGCAGCAAACAACCCGATTCCGGCGGCCGGTTTCCGGAGCGGCGGCCTGCAGGTCACCGTTACGCCGAAAACCGGCACGAACAGCGTACCGCCCGGCGGCAGTACCTATCTGCTGCGGGCAAAAATCACCGGAACGGACGGCACAACGGTGGCTTACCCCGTTTCCGCAATGAGCGAAAGCGGCGGCAGCTACGTCTGCAGCCTGACCGATCTGAATACGAAATATGCAGGCTGTTCTGTACGGTTTGAGGCCCGTATCTCGCAATCCGCCGGACAGGTAAGCTCGGTCTGGGTATCGAGCGGCGATGTGGTATTCCCGCGTGTGAAGCTGGAAGCACCGAGCGCGTCGCTGGCAAACGTGAATGAGACGCTTGCGGTCAGCTATGGTCCGATGAATCGTCTTATCAATACGGCAGAGTGGGCTGCACAGCTTACCGCGCTCTCGTGGGACGAGGTGGCAGACGCTGACCTGTATCGGATTGAATTGACCGATAAGGACGATAATTCCACGACGGTTACCGTCGATATGAGCGGGAACCTGCCGGAGATTATCATAAATGGTCAAAATACGTTTGCAGTTGCAGGGGATGACTGGTATACTGTAAAACAGGGCAGTGCGGTCAACGGCAGATACAGCCTTACCAATGGCAGCATTCGTTATTACAGCTATCAGCCGGATACCATGCTGCAGGTGAAGAACGGCACATTTACATTGAAGCTGCCTAACATTTTCTCCGTGGTAACGCACGAGAATCAGACCCTGCAGCTGACGAATGGTATACAGATCAGCAGGGTAACTGTCATTGCGGACAGCAAGAGCGACCGTTATACGGAATCCGATCCTGCTGAGCGCAAATTTTAGTTACGAAGGGAGGCGGCAGACATGAAGCGGATACGTCAGGGCTGGAACACCCTGCGGCGCAGCAGGCGAAGCGGTGTTTCGCTGATCGTAGCACTTTGTGCTGTCGCCGTCCTGATCGGACTTTCGCTCAGTATCGTGTATTCCTCCTCCATGCTGCTCTCGCGGGCCAACCGCAAGATCGGCAGGGAACGCTGTTATCAGCTGGCGCAGTCCTTTGCACAGGTGCTGGACAGCGAACTGCAGGAATACAAAACAATAAAGCCGGAATTGGATACCAATTTTGCGCCGGAAGGCTGTTTCTACCGTGAAGTGAACAACATTTTAGCGGAAGATACGGGATTGGGTATTTACGATCCGGACCGTTCGGATGAAACCACTGCCTGCTATAATGCGGGTTCGACCGAGGATAACTACGGCAGGATTACGATTTTGCTCCGTGATGTTACCGATGCGCAGGACCCGATCACAGGCGATACCTTTGCATACGATGCTCGTGACAAAGGCACCGAAAAGGCAGAGCAGACAACCTTTAACAGACATCAGGTTTGGGTAGGCGTCAAGGCGGAAAAGGGAGCGGACAGCTACATGTACACCACAGAATACCGCCGAAAGGACAGTTTTCAGCCGATCTACACATGGGAAGGGGAAGACGGCGTCAGCGGACAGTTCCCGGTCTACTGGGTAAACGGCCGCTTTTGCCGAAGTGCCAACGGCGAGGAGCCGGTAGAACCCAAGGTCATTGGCGAGGGCAAGGATGCCCGCACGGAGTATGTGGAGATCAGCTACACCTATGATATCAACAATCCAACGTACAGCCGATACGAACCCATCCACAAGCCGGCAGCCCGGACAACCGGAGGTGCAGCCGATGAATAGACTGATTCGCGTGCTGCGCGACCGCCGGGGCGAATCCATGGTGGAAATTCTGGTTTCCACGGTGGTGTTCATGCTGCTGCTGGGCGCGCTGAACGGCGCAGTCGGCTTTGCCTCAAATGCGCAGCGCAAGTCGGAGCAGCTCCGCAGGGACGCGACCGAACTGCAGGAAAGCGTGCGCGGGAGTGCAGAAGTCGCGGACGGCGAAGCTGCCGCATACGATTTTAAGGTAACGACGTCGGACGGCGAAGATACCGATATTGACGCCTTCCGCGTAAAGGTAAAAAAGCAGACCGTAAACGCCAAAACCGAGAACGGCAAAACCGTGCCCTTCTACCGGTTTGCGAAGGGAGAGTGACGGCATGAAACGCATTCGCTCAATCCTGCGCGGCCGGGAAGGCATGACACTGGTGGAGCTTGTGGTCGGCGCCGGACTGCTGTGTCTGGTCATCGGCGTATTCAGTGCGTCGCTGCGGCCGGCGGCCGAGGTATCGCGCCGCACGCAGGAGCTGAACAGCGCCGAGCTGATCGCGGACGACCTGCTTGAAACCGTGCGCAGCAAGGTGGAGACCGCCACGGATTACATCAAATGCTACGATAACGGCGCGGACGTAACGAATAAAACCGGTTCGTCCGAAGGCTCGGCGATCGAGTTTGGCTATGAGACCGAACAGGGATATAACGCGGCGGAGCTGCTGACGGCAGACGGCTGCGGACCAACCAAAATCGTGATTGCCGATAAGGACTCCGGTGAGCAGCCTCGGGTGGAAAAGGGTTATCTTGTCGAGCGCTATTATAAAGACGGCTACAGTCAGGATGCGGACGGCAATCCCATTGCCCGAGCCATGACGAAAACCTACGCAGAGGGCTTTTATATGGGGCTGCGCGCCGGACTGCATTTCAAAATCGACGAAGCAAAGCACACCGTTACCGCCACCGTGACAATTTACCGCGATAAGGATTTGACCGATAAAATCTATTCGGATTCGCTCATTATCGACCTGCGGTACGATATTTCGGTGAAAACCGGGGTAACGGCAACGAAAAAGCCGGCATAACGGCAATACCATATGTGTAACTCTGCGGAGCACCGCCGCGGTTTACAGAAATAGAAAAACAAAAATAAAATTGGAGGAATAAGATCATGATGGAAAAAATGATCGCGCTGCAGCAGAAGCGCCGCAGCAAGAAGGGCGGCTTTACGCTGGTAGAGCTGATCGTGGTTCTGGTTATTCTGGCGATTCTGGCAGCACTGCTGATTCCGGCTCTGACTGGTTACATTAATAAGGCTAAGGAGAAGTCTCTGATTGCTGAAACACGTCAGGTAGTAATGGCTGCTCAGACTTTGTATGATGAATACTACGGTACGCTGGCGGCAGATGCTACTCCGGTAACTGAGCCGGGTTCGACTGCAGGTAAGTTCACTATGGACAATATTAAAACACTTTCTGAAGTTACAGGAACGATTAATAAGGTAACTGTTTCTGGCAATAAGATTTCTACCGTTGAATATACTCGCAATAAGAAGAAATGCACTTATACCCAGACTGATGGTCAGTATGCAGTAACTGATGTTAAATGATTAACCGCACCGAACGCCACGGACCGACTGCGCCGATCAAATACGGCGCAGTAAGCTGGTGGCTGACGGTGGTGTGTGTGATCCTTCTGGCTGTGATCGCGGCGGCGGGCAGCGTGCTCGGTCTGCTCTATCGGGCAGACGCGCATGTGGCGCTCGGCAATGCAAAAACGGTGCGTATGGCGCTATACGCCGCCTCGATCGAGGCCTACGGCGAAAACCGTCCCTTCACGGACTCCGCCCATGAGGGCGGGGTCTCGGAGGCGGTTTACAACGAGGTGCTGACAGCCTGCAAGGTGCCCGGTGATTTCTGGGTGCTGCAGACCGACGAAAACGGCTATACCGTACAGCAGATGATCTACACCGAAGGGGATTTCACCGTAACCTACACCGCCGATCCGGTCACTTGGAACGTGTCCGTCGGTGTTGACCTGATTCATGCCGCCGCAGCACAGTGAACGCACGGTGCGCGTTCGCCGTCGGACGGTATGGCGGGTCACAGCCCCTTAACAGTTAAGAGGCTGTGACCTGCCATGCGGTTTTCTGCATGGTAGATTCTATTTGTAAAAAATCATTCCAAACCAACCCAAACGAGGAGGAAACCAATGCTTTACATTGCCTATGCTGTATTATGGCTGTTACGGTTTGCATTGGGCGCATGCGTATTCAGCTTTCTCGGAGTGGTGGTATGGCGCCTGCCGCGCAGAGAGAGCGTGGTGAAGGGACGCAGTCACTGTCCGGTGTGCGGGCGCACGCTGTCGGCGGCGGAGCTGCTCCCGTGCCTGAGCTTTCTCCTGCAGGGCGGCAAATGCCGCGGCTGCGGTGCAAAAATCCCCGCAAGGGATTTCTGGATCGAGGTGCTCGGCGGCTTGTGCTCCTGTGCCTGTGCATATGCCTTCGGCGGCGAGACCGCACAGGCGGCGCTGGCGTTCGTCGTGCTCGGTATTCTGACGGTCGTGGCGCTCATGGACATAGACACGCTTGAAATCTACGACCGGTTTCCGGCGCTGCTGTTTGTCTGCGGCATCGCTGCGCAAATACTTATCCCCAGCCTGGGGATAAAATCGCGGCTGATCGGCTGCGTGATCGTCAGTGTGCCGATGCTGCTTCTGGCGCTCATCGTGCCCGGCGGCTTCGGCGGCGGTGATATCAAGCTGATGTTCGGCGCGGGATTTTTTCTCGGCGCAAAGCTGACGGTCGTTGCCGCGTTCATCGGCATTCTGCTCGGCGGCGGCTTCGGCGCGCTGCTGCTCGCCCAAAAGAAGGCAAACCGGAAAAGCCAGTTCGCATTCGGTCCGTTTTTGTGCATCGGCATTGCGATCGCCATGTTTTTCGGAGAAACGATTGCGGACTGGTATATGGGATTATTGTAATGAATGGAGAGGAGGGTCAGCATGGCTGCATCCAACAACCGCAGGCTGACCGTCACGGTCAAACCGAACAGCGGTCACACGCTGTTCCGCTACACGGCAAAGGACATAGACGGAAAGATAGTCCGCGGCACAATGGAGGCTGCGGACTATGACACGTTGTATACCCAATTACTCGCTCAGGGGCTGTATCTGCAGAGTGCGACCCGCCGCGGTGCGGGCCGCAAGCCGCGCACCCTGCGTCCGCAGGAGCTGAGCGACCTGTGCCGTCAGCTGTCCACGCTGCTGGCTTCGGGTGTCAGTCTGGTGCGCGCGCTGACGATCATCTCGCAGGATGAGGGCATCAGCGCAGGTCTGCGCCGCATTTACGAGAATGTTCTGGGTGAGGTGCGGAAGGGCTCCAGCCTGTCCGCCGCACTCGAGGCGCAGCAGGTGTTCCCAACGCTCATGCTCGGCATGATCCGCGCAGGCGAGGGCAGCGGCAAGATAGATCAGGTCGCGGAGCGGCTCGCCATCCACTATGAGAAGGCGCACCAGATGAACCAGCAGGTCAAGTCGGCGCTCATGTACCCGATGATCCTTGCGATTCTGGCGGTCGCGGTCGTTATCGTTATCGTAACCTTCGTGCTGCCGCAGTTCAGCGATCTGTTCTCCACAATGGATTCGCTGCCGGGCGTTACGCTGGCGCTGATGGCGTTTTCCGGTTTTATGGTTACCAAATGGTATCTGATGATACTGGGTGTCGCAGCTGTGGTCATGGTTATCCGCTCGCTGCTGCGCATTCCGGCCGTCCGGCTGGAAATGGACCGGCGAAAGCTCAAAATGCCGGTTTTCGGTCCGCTCAATCAGGTTATCTGCACGGCGCGGTTCGCGCGAACCATCAGCAGCCTGTACTCGAGCGGTCTGCCGATCGTCACTGCACTGCAGACCGCCCGTGATACCATCGGCAACGCCTACATCGTTTCGCAGTTCGGTGACGTGCTTGTGCAGGTGCGTTCGGGCGTCAGCCTGTCCGCCGCCCTCGAGACGGTGGATGGCTTTCAGCGCAAGCTGTGCAGCAGCATCGCAGTTGGTGAGGAGACCGGCCGTCTGGACTCCATGCTGGATTCCATTGCGGATTCGATGGAGTACGATGCACAGCAGGCGAGCAAGCGTATGATGACCATTCTGGAGCCGATGCTGATCGTGCTGATGGCGTTTGTGGTCGGCTTTATCATTATCGCGGTCATGTCGCCGATTATCGGCTCGTACAGCGCGATAGAGAGTTCGGGGAACGTATAACCTCGGAAACGTGTAAACCTCACAAAAGGGGAGAAATGAGAATGAACACAACCGTTTTGGCGCTGCAGGAGGAGCAGGTGCTTGTCGCGGTCGGCAAGTCCGGCGCGCAGCCTTCCGTGCAGGCGCTTTACAGTGCCCCCGCACACGGCGGCGGCATGGAAAACTGGGAGAAGGCGATAGGCGCACTCTGGCAGCAGCACAGGCTGCCGACCCGCGGCATCACGCTCGTCCTGCCGGATGAGGCGGTTGCCACCAAGACTATCACCGCACCGAGCATGCCGGAAAACAAGCTGGAGGAGCTTGTGCGGCACGAAATGCGTCCGCGGGAGGATCAGCTTGTGGCGGCGGACTATGTGCCGCTCGGCACAGATGCCGAAGGCCGTCAGCAGCTGTTCTGCGCTGCCTGCCGCAAGGAAACGATGGAGGAATACCTTGCAATGACCGATCGGCTCGGTCTGCGCCTGGAAAACGTTACCGTTACCATGGCAGGACGGCTCAAGCTCCTGCATGCCATGCAGCCCATGCAGGGCAAGACCTGTATCTGGCTGTGCTTTGAGGGCAGCAGCGTGCTTTCGCTGCTGGTCGAGAACGGAGAGTACCGTTATTCCAGTCGCAACCGTATTTTCAGTGAGCCGGGCACGGTGGATTTCGGCACTGAGATGACACGGGATGTCTCCGGTACGATGCAGTTCCACACGGCAAGCCGCTCGGGCGGCACGCTGACCGATGTGTATTACGCCGGCTGCTCGGATGATGATTTCGAGGTGTGTCTGGCGGGTATCCGCGGTCTGGGTCTGGAAGTGAGCCGTCTGCCCGAATGCCGTGCGTTCCGCGCCCTGCCGAACGGCGAGCGGCTGAACGACTGGCTCGGCTGTGCCGAGGCTTTGATTCGCACCGTGCTTCGTGCAAACAAGGAGCTGGATCTGCTCCGCAGCTATCGGCGTTTGTCCCGCGGCAGCAAAAAGCAGACCGACCTGCTGCACAGCTTCTACACACCGATTGCGGTGTGTCTGGTGGTGTGCGCTGCGGTCTGGTGTGTGTTCTTGCGGATGAACAGCAGCCTGAGCCACAGGACCGACGACATCAACGACTGGCTGAACGATCCGACTGTGATCGAGCAGTACAACGAGGCTGCCGAAAAGCAGCAGCGCAATGACAATCTGGTGCAGGGACTGCAGCAGGTGCGCAATCTGACGGACGCGCTTGCCACCTATCCGCAGGTGGACAGCACCCTGATGAGCAAAATCGGTGCGGCAGGCGGTGCTCAGGTCAGCATGGTGCTGACCGGCTACGATGCGGCTACCGGCGCGCTGCAGTTCGATGCACAGAGCGGCAGCGTTATCGACATTCCGAGCTATGTGCTCAAGCTGCAGAAAACCGGTCTGTTCCGCAAGGTGGACTACACCGGCTATACCTATGAGGACGGCGTGTACGTTCTCAGCCTGAACTGTATCCTGCTGGGAGAGGAGGCAGCCGAATGAACATCGTTGTAACCGAACGTGATAAAAAGCTGCTCCGGCTGGTGGCCTGTCTGGCGATAATCGTCATTTTCGGCATGTATCTCATCCGTCCTGCGATGAAAAATCACGAAACGCTGCAGAACGAGTATGACGCCGCCGAACAGAAGCAGCAGGAATATCAGACGCAGATTGCCGCACTCGCGACGATTGACGATATTATCGCGCAGAATGAAGCCGCGCTGAACACGGCAAGCGAAAAATACTACAAGGGCGATCTGGAAACCCGTCAGATGGACGATATCATCACGGGTATCGCGCTCGAGAACGGACTGTTTCCGCAGTCGCTGACGCTGACGGAGGCCGCTCCGGGTGCGGTCAGCGCGTATCTCGCCGAGCAGGAAGCAGCGCAGACGGACGGCAGTGCGGACACCTCGTCCGATACGGAATCCGCCGATTCGACCGATGATACATCGGCAGCGCTGGTGCAGCCGGTCAACTGCGTTTACATCGGCACTGCGACTATCTCGGCGCAGGGCGCCGTAACCCAGTGGCTGAACTTTCTCGATGAGGTAGAGCACAGGTACAAGGGTCTGCGCGTGACCAATTTCAGTATTGCAGACTATGATTATGTGGAGAACAACACGCAGGCGGTCAGCACCAATCTGATCACCGGCACGCTGGAGATCTATATGTGTGTCAGCGACAAGGAGGCGGACGCATGAAAACCAATTTGCGTATCGGCGAAGTGCTGATGGAGCGCAATTACATCACGCAGGAGCAGATGGAGCAGGCGCTCGCCTACCAGAAGGAGCACCGTGAAAAGCGAGTCGGTCAAATCCTGATCGAGCTGGGCTTTGTCACCGAGACGCAGGTGATCGAGGCGCTGGCTGCCCGTCTGGGACTGGAAATTGTGAGCATCGGACAGATGCAGGTCGATCTGACCGCTGTCCGCATGATTCCGCGCGAGCTGGCGGAAAAGCAGAACCTGCTTGCGGTCGGCTTTGCGGACAAGAGCCTCGAGGTCGTGACGAACGATCCGCTGAACTACTTTGCCTTTGAGGAAGTGCGCCAGCTGACCGGCTGTCAGGTGGTCATCCGCCTGAGTGAAATGGGTCCGCTGCAGAGCGCGATTCGCTACTATTACGCCGAGGTCGGCGCGCAGCAGGCGGCACAGACCGCCAACGAGGACTTTGCAGAGCGTAATGTGGAGATGCTGCAGGTCGAAGAAAGCGAAAGCGGTGATCCGGAAGCGCCGATCGTCAAGCTGCTCAACAGTCTGCTCGACCGTGCCATCAGCACCGGCGCGAGCGATGTGCATATCGAGCCGTTTGAGGGCAGCACGCGCGTGCGCATGCGTATCGACGGCACGATCGTTGATTATGTAACGCTGCAGCGCAGTGTGCACCAGCCGCTGATCGCGCGAATCAAGATCATGGCGAACCTCGATATTGCCGAGCGCCGTCTGCCGCAGGACGGTCATTTCCGTATCCGTGTGAGACAGAGCGAGTACGTCAACATCCGTGTATCGCTGCTGCCGACCGTGTTCGGAGAAAAGGCGGTGCTGCGAATTCTGGCAACGGCCGGTCAGGTCGATTACGCCGGCCACTTCGGCATGGATGACGAAAGCTATGCAAGGTTCCTGCCTATGCTCAACTCACCGAACGGTATTATTTATATCACCGGTCCTACCGGCTCGGGTAAGTCCACTACGCTGTACATGGTGCTCGAGTATCTGTCGCACCGGCAGGTGAATATCTCCACGGTTGAGGATCCGGTGGAGAAGAACGTGCCGAGCATCAACCAGACGCAGGTCAATCCGGTTGCCGGACTGACGTTTGAGTCCGGTCTGCGCGCGCTGCTGCGTCAGGACCCGGATATCATCATGGTCGGTGAGACCCGTGACGGCGAAACCGCCGGTATTTCGGTTCGTGCCGCCATCACCGGTCACCTGGTGCTGAGTACGCTGCATACCAACGATGCGGTCTCGAGTATCGTCCGTCTGGCCGATATGGGCATCGACCATTATCTGATCGCAAATTCGCTGGTCGGTCTGGTCGCGCAGCGACTGATGCGCAAGGTGTGTCCGCACTGCGGCAGAGAGGTCGCAGTTACGCCGCAGGAGCAGGCGCTGCTCGGCAAGGATATCACGACCATCAAGCGCGGCACCGGCTGTACGCACTGCAACGGCACCGGCTACCGCGGCCGTATTGCCGTGCATGAGATCGTCACGATCGACCGCAATATCCGCCGCATGATCAGCCGCGGCGCCGAAACCGAGGAGATCGAGGCCTACGCGCGGGAGCAGCAGGGCATGCGCAGCCTGAAGGAAAAGGGTCTGGAGCTGGTAAAACAGGGTGTTACTACACCGGAGGAGCTGCTCAGGATCGCGTATTACGCATAACCGGAAACCGCTCTGTATCTTTTGATACAGAGCGGTTTTAACGATTATAAGCAGAATTGCAGAACGAAATTCGCATAAATGAACGTGCGTTCGCTGTTGATTGGCTCCCCGGAGCCGAAAACTTTTCCTTTACATTCTTATCTCAAGCGGGTATAATACCCATTGATGGATGGCATTCCGCAGAGCGGAAGCTATACCTTGTCACAACATGTTTTTCAAATTTTTCCGACAGTGATTTTACGTTGCGTCACACCACAGAAAGCGGGTGACAGCATGAACATTGGCATTGTTGGAGCAGGAAAAGTCGGCTTTTCCTTCGGCAGACTGCTTGCCGAAAAAGGCGTGCGGATATCCGGCTATTACAGCCGCAATTCCGACAGCGCAAGAGAAGCCGCAGAATTTACAAATTCCGGACACTATACCGACCTGGGCAAACTCATCGAAGATAGTGACGCGATTTTCATCACCGTTCCGGATAATGCGATCACCGAGGTGTATCGGCAGGTCGCAGAATTTGAAATTCAGGACAAGTATATATGTCATTGCAGCGGCGCCTGCACAGCCGGGGAAGCCTTTCCCGGTATTCACGCGCAGGGAGCCTATGCAATATCCATTCATCTGCTATTTCCGATCAGCAGCAAGTATAACTGCTGGCGGGAGCTGGCAGGTGCTTTTTTTTGCGTCGAGGGAGACACGCAGGCGGTCGAGGTCTTTGTGCCGCTGCTGCGCGGACTGGGGCTGCAGGTGCAGACCATTTCGCCGGAGAGCAAGGCGCAGTACCACCTCAGCTGTGCACTGGCAAGCAACTTTGTCTGCGCACTTGTGCAGCGCAGCGCAGAGCTGCTGAGCGGCTGCGGATTCTCCGAAACGGACGCACTGCACGCGCTTGCGCCGCTCATGCGGAGCAATCTGGCGCATGTGATCGAGCACGGTGCCGTCTCAGCGCTGACCGGACCCATTGAGCGCGGCGACACGCAGACCGTGCAAAAGCATCTGTCGTGCCTGACGGAACGGGACGACCGGCAGCTTTACGCGCTGCTGGGACTCGAACAGGTCAAAATGGCACAGGAAAAACATCCTGAGCAGGATTACGGCACGCTTGCCGCCCTGCTGAACAGGGAAAAGGAGCAGAAAGAATGAAGAACACAGTGAGCACATTTCTCTCGATGAAGCAAAACGGCGAGCGCCTCACCGAGATTACCAGCTACGATTACACGACCGCCAAGCTGGTGGAAAAAGCGGGCATCAACGCCATTCTGGTGGGCGATTCGCTCGGCATGACCATGATGGGCTATGACACGACTCTGCCGGTTACGATGGAGGACATGATCCACCACAGTGCATGCGTCGTGCGCGCGTGCGAGAACACCATGGTCATCATGGATATGCCGTTTATGAGCTATCAGGCATCGGTTCCCGAAGCCGTGCGCAACGCAGGCCGGCTGATGAAGGAAGCGCGCGGACACGCGGTCAAGCTGGAGGGCGGCGCAGCCGTTGCCGAGCAGATTCGCGCGATTACAGACGCCGGTATTCCGGTGCAGGCACATATCGGCATGACGCCGCAGAGCGTCAACGTGTTCGGCGGCTTTAAGGTACAGGGCAAGGGCGAGGATGCGGCAAAGCGGCTGCTCGAGGATGCCTTTACCGTACAGGAGGCCGGTGCATTTTCAGTCGTGCTCGAGTGCGTACCGCCCAAGCTGGCGGCGCTCATCTCGAAAAAGCTGACCATCCCGACCATCGGCATCGGCGCGGGTGCAGGCTGTGACGGACAGGTATTGGTTTATCAGGATATGCTCGGCATGAATATGGACTTTACGCCCAAGTTCGCCAAGCAGTTCGACAATATCGGTGAGCGCATGGTGGACGCGTTCCGCGCTTACATGAACGAGGTGCAGAACGGCACGTTCCCGACCGAAAAGCAGAGCTTTGTCAAGTCCGACTGCAGTGATGAATATCTCGCCAAACTCGACGCAGAATTTTGAGAGAAACAGGAGCATATACAATGAAAATCGCAACAACCATCGCAGAAGTACGCGCACAGGTGCGCGAGTGGAAACAGCAGGGTCTGACCGTCGGTCTGGTGCCGACCATGGGCTATCTGCATGAAGGACACGCCAGTCTGGTCAAAACGTCCGTGCAGCAGTGCGACCGCACGGTAGCGTCCGTGTTCCTCAATCCGACCCAGTTCGGTCCGGGTGAGGATCTGGAGACCTATCCGCGTGATTTTGAGCACGACTGTGCACTGCTGACCGAGTGCGGCTGTGACATGGTGTTCCATCCTGAGGTGTCCGAGATGTACCCGGACGGCTTTGCCACCTTTGTTGAGGTGCAGTCCGAAATGCCGCGCCAGCTGTGCGGCAAGACCCGTCCGATTCATTTCCGCGGCGTGTGCACGGTCGTTTCCAAGCTGTTCAACATCGTAACGCCGGATAAGGCGTTCTTTGGTCAGAAGGACGCACAGCAGCTGGCGATCATCCGCCGTATGGTGCTCGACCTGTCCATGGGCATTGAGATTGTCGGCTGCCCGATCATCCGTGAGGCGGACGGTCTGGCGAAGTCCTCGCGCAATACCTATCTGAGCGCAGAGGAGCGCAAGGCGGCGCTTGTGCTGTCGCGTGCTGTAAAGCTCGGCCAGGAGCTGGTCCGGAACGGCGAGAAAAACGCGGATGCAATCGTCAATGCCATGCGTGCGCTTATCGAGCAGGAGCCGCTCGCGCGTATTGATTACGTTTCCGCAGTGGACGGCCTGACCATGCTGCCGGTGCATGAGATCAACGGCGGCGAACTGATCGCTATGGCGGTCTATATCGGCAAAACGCGCCTGATCGACAACTTTTCGGTGGAGGGCTAAGTCATGACAGTACAGATGCTCAAGGGTAAAATCCACCGTGCAACGGTCAAGCAGGCCGAGCTGAACTACGTCGGCTCGATCACGGTTGATGCCGATCTGCTGGATGCGGCCGGCATTTATGAATACGAGAAGGTTGCCATCGTGGATATTGAGAACGGCAACCGCTTTGAGACCTATACCATCGCCGGTGAGCGCGGCAGCGGCATGATCTGCCTGAACGGCGCGGCGGCGCGCTGTGTCAGCGTCGGTGATAAGGTTATTCTGATGGCGTACGCGCAGCTGACGCCGGAGGAGGTCAGGAACGGCTATGCACCGCAGGTCGTGTTCGTGGATGAGGAAAATAAGATCGTCCGCACCACCACCTATGAGAAGCATGGTCTGCTCAAGGATATGGCGTAATGAAAAAGGAGAACCCGGGTGGGTTCTCCTTTTTTGTTGGTGTCAAGGTGAGCGGTTCTGCAAGGTAGGAGGTAGGAGTTGATGGATAGGTGAAATCCGTAGGTGCCGTCCGTAATATCCAGACAAACGAGTTGCGCGACACGGGTATCCCCCAGGGGACCTTCTCTTGCCCTTCGGGCAATT